>Ga0316191_10000759_pt1 | contig 21512 bp, 21 predicted proteins | sample Eddworburr2cm_MG_FD_204928 | JGI IMG/M metagenome (GOLD analysis project Ga0316191, IMG submission 204928) | Coastal sediment microbial communities from Maine, United States - Eddy worm burrow 2 cm | ecosystem: Environmental > Aquatic > Marine > Coastal > Sediment | place: USA: Maine... | reverse complement strand
CGGCTGCCAATGAAAGCAGGAACATAATATCCAGAAATTTGTTGGTATTGCCGCCAAGCGCATAGAAGTCACTAATGGACTCCACACCGGCGACTGAACTAAGAGACCCCCGTTCGGTTTCAAAACGCTGCACCCTGCCATCGGCGCCTGGTAAGGATACCGTCACATTCTGTTTTTGTTTACGATCGTCCCTGTGACAGCTGTCACAGGTTCTACGGGCAAAATTTATGGATGCGATCTGGTGTGCCGAAATACCGGATTTGGTTTCCATGCGGCCACGCACCGAGATATCCCCAAGCCTTCCCTCTATCTCACCATTTGTTACCGAGGTGAAGAACTCCAACAGGTCCGTGCTGCCGTCTGATTCTTCGAATGCCTTCAGTTGTTCCCGTATGAACTCATCGGTCTCTTTCTGGCCAACGGGTAGCTGTGTGGAATTGTCAAACAGATGCAGGTCAAACCTGTTCTGGGCAAACGGAGCGTGGCATACAGCGCAGGAAATTGCATCCAGATGGTTACCCGAGTTTGGCAACCATTGATAATGCAGCAGGTCAACGTTTTCGTGACAGGCAATACACGTGGAACGTAAGGTATCACCAATTTCCAGCGCCGTTACGTTGTGGGCATGGTGACAATCTGCACAAACAGGTGCCTGGATGTGCGTGTCCCGTATAACATTGCCATGCAACCTGGCTTGCCCGTGCACACTTTCGGCATAAGCATCATAAATACGGTCGTGGCAGTTCTTACAAGGATACCCGAGCTCCGATTGGAATGCAGCCATGTTCTGAATCGCGTGGGAGCTGTGGCAATCGGTACAAACCGGTGCTTTTTCGTTGCCCGCCGCAATCAATGATGCATGGATGCTGCTCTCGTACTGGGTAGTATTATCGGCGTGGCACTCGCGACAGCTTTCATTTAACTCCAGCGAATATTCCCGCTTGCTAGTGATGGTTAGATTGGTTTGTGAAGAAGGGTGTTTTCTGTTTCCAATTGCCGTGTGACAACTGACACAGGCGATCTCGCCATGGGCAGAGCCGGTAAAATCTTCCTTGTGTATCTGCAAGGACAATTGCTCGCCGTCTTCCAGCTCTTTGAATTTTTCCCTTTTATGGCAATTCATGCATTTCTTATTTTTTTTGAGAATTGCCGCAAGCTCTGCATTGACTTCTACCGGGGCATCTTCGGTAACGGCTGCTTCGGCAACTTCTGATGCTGTAACAGCCGGTTCCGTACCGATCTCTTCTGTGGACTGTGCATACACCGCACTGCTGAACACTATGCAACACATGAAAAAAATTGTCAGGGCAGGCAACATAAAACGTGTGATTACTGTTGAACCACCCAGCGTAGTTCGGGCCATCATTATGTATCTCCTTTTGTCGGCCTGAATAACTGAAAATCGGGGCGTATTATACGCCCCGACTATTCAGGATACTCACACTAATTTACTTGGTTTCTTGCTTTTTTGCATACGCTTCGCGGGCCAGCTTCGCAAAGTGGAAGAAACCAACAATTGGTAACACGATGACGTAACCAAGAGCGATGAAGGGTGATGCAAAAAACAGACCGATATTCTTGGCTTTACGCTTTATTGAGCTACCTTCAGCAACTTCGCCTTTGATTTCGACCTCAGCTTCAGCAACTGTTTCAACTTCATTGGCCGCCTCTGTGGCTTCCAGGATCACTTCTGGCTTGCTCATGGCTTTGAGCGTAACGCTCTCAATGATTTCCGGAGTCAAGGGCTTGCGAACAAAACCGCTTGCGCCCAAAACAGCCGCCCTGGATTCATTTTCTTCCGTTCCATAGCCGGTAATCACGACTACAGGTGTCCACGGGCAGCGTTCCTTGATGCGCTGAGTGACTTCGAGGCCATCCATTCCAGGCATTTTGATATCGGTGAAAACAACATCGAAATCCGATTCATTCATCGTTTCCATTGCTTCTTCACCACTCAATACAGTGCGGACCTCGTAGCCTTTGTCGGACAGAACCCGATCAAAACTGCGTCCAACAACTTCGTCATCGTCAATAACCAGTACTTGTAATTTTGTATTCATGACTTGCTCCTTATATCAATTAATTAATAGTCAATTCGTTGCCGCGCTACTGCACAGAAAATTTATTCGTTTGCTGATCATGTCCATTGCTGCGTAATGACCAGCGTTTTTGGGTTACCGCGTCGTTGGCAGCCTTGAGTAATTCATTCGGACCAAGCGGCTTTGCCAGGTAGTTGAATGCACCCAGTCTGACCGCCTCTTTGGCAGTTTCGATGCTCGGGTAGCCTGTGATAACCACTACCTCACTATCGGGCCACCGCTGTTTTATGGTTTTTAGTACATCCATGCCATCCAGGTCGGGCATGCGCAGATCTAAAAGAACCACATCAAAAGGATGCTGCTCCATAACACTTAACGCTTGCCTGCCACCTTCCGCAGCCTGGGCATTGCAATCGGCATTTTCCAGACTCCGCATATGGCTGAGGCGAACCACCTCTTCATCATCTACGATGAGGATGTTGGCTTTTTGATTCATGTGACCACCTCGCATTAGTTGTTTTACTATGGTTAAATGCAACTTACGTGCCACATCTGTGATGAGAGGGGAAATAAAGATAAAAACACTTTAATTACAATGACATAGAATTTTTTTAAACCCCCGGTAAATTTTTATTCGAGTGTACAATTTGCCCTTGAAGTATACTTTTTATATACCAAAAGACCCCTGCAAAAACTCATTATCCATATATTTCAATATCTTAGATATATGCAATATATGTATATTTTTTTTATACTGTACCCTTGGAAACACCCTGAAACCTATATACAGCAATGATGATCCATGTCATTTCAGCACACAGAAAGCAGTCCTATATTGTCGCGGATGATGATAGTATCCAAATCGTGTTGACCGGCGCGCGTTGCGCCAGTTAACAACCAAGACAAGATTTATGCCCAGACAAATAATAAGGATCTGTTGCCAATGGCGCGTTTTAATGAATTTTTTCCACCCCTGAATCCAAAATCCGACCTGATCTCTCCCGTTAAGATGCTGCTGGCCATAATTTTGGTGACTGCTATGCAGTTGCCCCTCAGCGGCACAGCATTTGCCGAGCCGGAAAATCCGAAACTGGCCAACGACAGGTGCCTCAGGTGCCATGGCAGGGAGAATTATTCCAAGAAGGGTGCCGATGGTGAGGAGCGCCAACTGCACGTAGCGGCAGAGCGCTTTAAGCAAAGCGTGCATGGCGGCCGCGATTGCGTGAACTGTCACACGGATATCGTCAAGATTCCCCATACAAAAGGTGTTGACCACAAGGTTGGTTGCGTCAAGTGCCACATGGATCTGTGGGAAGAAGCCAAGCTCGCCGAAGATAAGGGCGAGGGCTCCCGCCTTGGCGACGTGGTGGAACAGATTGAGAGCTACATGGGCTCTGTACACGCAAGACCCAATATTGATGACCAGTCACGCACCAATGCGACCTGTTATGACTGCCACGACGCACATTACATTACACCTATAGACAATGTTACCAACCCGGAAAGCCGACTGAAGATCCCGTATATCTGTGGTGATTGCCATACGGAAGTTCTTGATGTCTACATGACCTCGGTGCACGGCAAGGAAATCGGCAGCGGCAACACCGATGCAGCAGTCTGCAGTGACTGTCACTCAACACATAATATCGATACGCCAAATGATGTAACCGGCCGATTGGCAATTACGGCACAATGCGGAAGTTGTCACCAGGAATCCCTGGAATCCTATACGGAAACCTACCACGGCAAAATCACCCGGTTGGGCTATGGTGAAACTGCCAAGTGTTACGACTGCCACGGATTCCACGGAATCAAACGGGTCGATGAACCGGACTCAAAAGTGCATAACGATAACCGGCTTGAGACCTGCCGGTCCTGCCATGAAGATGCAACTGAGGGTTATGTGACCTTCCAACCACACGGCACGACAGATAACTTTGCGGAATACCCAATGATGTGGCTTGCAAAAAAAGGCATGATCGGCCTGTTGCTGGGTACCTTCGCTTTCTTCTGGCTACACTCAGCCCTGTGGTTCTATCGTGAATACCAGGACCGCAAACACGGCAAGGACCGCCCGCACCTGCGCACCGAAGACCTGCCAAAGGGCCAAACACACTTCAGACGTTTCACAATCTGGTGGCGGGTGGCGCACCTGGTCGGCGCACTTTCCATTATGTTACTGGCCCTGACCGGTCTCACGGTTCTGTTCTCGGGCAGCTCATGGGCGCCTCTCGTAATGAATATGTTGGGTGGCCCGGCATCGGCCGGTGTCCTGCACCGGATAGGCGCTATTGGATTTATGGGTGTGTTCTTCATACACCTGATTTACTTCGCCTACCATATCGGCAGGAACTGGAGAACTTTCGAGTTCTTCGGCCCCAATTCACTGGTGCCCAACTGGGATGACCTGGGTGATGCAATTGCCATGTTCCGCTGGTTCTTCGGACTGGGACCACGTCCGGTTCTGGACCACTTCAGTTACTGGGAAAAATTCGATTACTGGGCCCCCTTCTGGGGTATGACGATCATCGGCGTCAGCGGCGTGATGATGTGGTTGCCTGAATTAACCGCCTCGATACTGCCGGGTTGGGTATTTAACGTGGCTGCCATTGTGCATGGTGAAGAAGCCATCCTGGCCGTGGTGTTCCTGTTCACGGTGCACTTCTTCAATAACCACTTCCGGCCGGACAAATTCCCGCTGGATACCACCATGTTCACCGGTAGCGTACCGCTGGAGCACTACCGTCACGAACACCGGCGTGAATACGACCGCCTGGTTGCCAGCGGCGAGCTTGAGAAGTACCTGGTGTCCGAACCGTCACAGCCAATGGCACGCGGGTCCAAGATTCTCGGTACCACGCTGATCATCATCGGCCTAACCCTGCTAACGCTGGTACTGCTCGGGTTCCTGGGGATTTAAGGCTACTGTGGGAGGCGCGTCTCGCGGCAATTCATCGCGACCGGCTACGCCGATCCCTCCCACAGGCAAGAACAAGAACTGTGGGAGGCGCGTCTCGCGGCGATTATCTGATCTGGATGTGGGAGGCGCGTCTCGCGGCGATTAATCGCGACCGGCTATGCCGATCCCTCCTACATGCGGGCTTTTTGGCTGTATACTCATAATGGTGAATTGGACGGTTGAGGTTTATATGAAAAACATCCTGCTCGGCATCGCGGTACTTGCCTTACTGGCAGCCTGTGCCAAAGAACCTGAATCTTCAGAGCCTGTGGTCGACCTGGCCGCCGGCAAAGCGATTGCCGAGGCCGATTGCTCCGACTGCCACGGTATGGATGGACGCGGTGCAACCGCCGAGATCCCAAACCTGACAGCACAGCCGGTCCAATACTTGGTTGACGCCATGCATGCTTACCGCGACGGTGGGCGCATGCATGCGGCACTGCAGGATATGACCGCCGGTATGAGTGAAGCTGATATAGCCAATATCGCCGGCTACTACGCCAGCCTGCCGCCCCTGGCACCGATGAAAAACCAGGAAACCGGCAGTGCCTCATACATGGAAGGTGCAACAGTTGCGGCATTATGCGAAGAATGCCACGGCGAAAAAGGTATCAGCACAACCGAAGGTGTTCCCAGCCTGGCCGGACAACAACCGGCTTACCTGATCGTATCAACCCAGGAATACAGGAGTGGCAACCGCGGCCACAAGGACAAGGCGGATATGCTCATGGAACTTGGGCAGGTTGATATAGAAAAAATGGCCATGTACTTCGCAGCACAATCCCCTCCCATACGTGAAGCCGCACCTTTTGGCGACCCCGTGGCCGGCAAGACGGCATCCGCCGGTTGTGGCAAATGCCATGGCGCGCGCGGTATCAGCCATGACCCGCTAACACCCAGCCTGGCCGGGCAGGAACCCGTATATCTTGTTAATGCTATCAAGGCCTACCGGGACCATGAGCGTGTCGACGAGGCCCAGATGCCCACCAGGACCAATGAGCAGATCGAAAATATTGCTGCCTATTATTCCATCCAGCAGGCAGAGGCTTCAGTTGAGGGTGAGCTTTCCGGTGAGCAAATAGCTGCCAAATGTGACCGCTGTCACAACCCTCCAGAGGGTAAAAGAAAGCTGAACATTCCTTCATTGCGCGGCCAAAGCCACGATTACCTGGTCAAGGCCATGAAAGAATATCGCCAGCAAGACCGCGAAAACTCGATGATGCACAAGATGAGTTCAAACTACAGCGACGAGATGATCGAAGCGATCGCCAGCTATTACGCTGTTCAATAGCCTTCAAGGAATCGCCGCGAGGACGCGCCTCCCACAGGGTCTGATAGAATCCTGTGGGAGGCGCGTCCTCGCGGCAATTTGTAGTGTCCCTGTGGGAGGCCTGCCAACCCTATTCACAGCCCATAAAAAAAGCCCGGCAATGGCCGGGCTTTTTTTTCGAAAGAGTGATTCCTTCTATTCTTTTGTCGGTACCTCGTCATGGCACTCCAGGCAATCAACTTCCTTGTCAGGAGCGTATTCTTCGTGCTCAAGATCAACAATATAGGTATGGCAATCAGTGCATGAAAAACCATCATGGTCTTCAACGAAAAAACCACCTGCAGGGTTGTGCACCTGTGGGCGATCCGGATTGCTTGGTGGCGCGCGATCGGCGTCTTCATGGCAATCGAGACAAGTTGCGTTATCACTCAGATCCTCGTCCTGGGCGAAAACCGGTGCTCCAAAGCTAAAAGCCAGCATGGAAATGAAAAATGCAACCGTTAGGGGCGTTAAAACTTTTTTTAAAGAAATCATAGCTTATCCTTTTACTTTATCAGTGCTGAACCGGGCCTGAATATCTCTTGTGTTGAATCAATTCAAACTTGGGTCGCCATTAATGCAGGTGCCATAAGTGATTATTGGGCACGCACAGCAACCGGCCCGCTTAAGGTCCGGCCACAAGGTAAAAATACAGTCATTCTCTAACCGGTTGTTGATCTAGATCAACTTACTGTTATGTAGCCTCGATAAACGAGTTAAACTGATAACCCGAAGCACACTAAGCTCACAGCAGTTAGAATTCACCAATTAGCATTTCAATAAAATACCTGGACACAAAAAACATGACTAACCTGCAAAAACTTCTCACCCTGTTGCTATTCCTGGGCCTGATAGGCTGTGAAGACAAGGCTCCAAAACCCGCATCAGAGTTACAGCAATCATTTGAAAGCCAAAAAGTTCAGCAATTCAAGGGTATCGAACAATTAAAATCCACGCTGGCCATGAACCCGAACGACTTTGGTACGCTGGCTGAACTCGGCGACATGTATTTCGAATCCGGCCAGTACTTCGAAGCCATCCAGACCTACGACAAAGCTGTTGCTATCAACCCAATGTGTGCGGATTGCTACAACGACAGGGGGCTTTCGTTGCATTACCTGGGTGATTCGGTATCTGCAGTCGCCTCGTTCGACAAGGCCGTCGAGATTGACCCCGGATATGTCCACGCATGGTTGAGCAAGGGCTATGTGCTGGTTTCAACCGGCCGGTACCAGGAAGCGATTGTGCCTCTTAACAAGGTCAAAGAACTGGATACCTCGGGAACTTTGGCTGCGGAAGCTGATAAGTTTTTGGCATTGGCAGCTCAAAAGGGCATTAAATAGACAGATCAATTCAAATTTTTTTAAAGCAGTCCGGTCGATTAGCCATAAAAAAAGCCGCCCATTACGGGCGGCTCCTTTTTTCTTAAACTATTATTTTCTACTTAATTCCAGGTGAGAACGTGGCTTCTTCCAACAGAATTTTGTATTTGTAGCCATAACCAAGATCAATATCCGTCCTGACGATACCGCTGGCGACGACCAAATCGCCCGGTGAAACCAGTTCCAGGGATGTGGCCAGCAATTTATTGTCCGGCTCGGTGCCCGTACCGTCCTGCAGGGTCACCCAGTGTTTCCCCATTATATTTTTACTGACTTTAACAACCCTGGCATTCAAACTGACTTTTTGTTCTTTCAACTGTGCTGATTCAGAAAAAATAGCCATCACCGTTTTACCCTCTTTCAAGGGTGTAATCTCGCCTGCAGACGGTGTGAGATCGACCGGCGCCTTTTGACCTTGCATGGCAGTGTTTCCATGCCCTTCAACGGCAACCACTTGCGCAGAATCTTTTCCTGCAAGCCTGACCTTCTGTACAAAAAAGATAGTATCAAAAGTTCGATCCAGTGCCTTACTGTGAAAATTCTTCATTTCCAAGCCAGGGACGTACTCAACCTGGTCTCCCACGGACACTGTAAAAGGGGTGGTTGCGAGCCAGGTATTTTTCTCTTCAAGTCTGAGGTAAACATACCCCCCGGACTCAATAGCTTCAGCCACTGTATCGGCCTCAATGACTGTTTCAGCTGCCATCATCACCGGGGCATTAAGTAGCAGGGCAAAAATCAATATCAGGGATTTAAAAAACTTCATAGAGAACTTTCCAGGTTGCTGTTTTTTGACAGGAGGCCCGTAAGAGCCAAAATGTGGATGCAGGCTAATGACAAAACGGTAAAAACGGTATGACGTATGTCAACTTTACCAGATATAAATCATTAATCGAGTCTACTACTAACGTTGGTCGGTACCTTGTAAAACCAAATCTGGTACATGGAGATTATCCACATGATGGCGAAGCTTAATCCCATCAGGCCGCCTGAGATCAGCACGACCCAGGCAAAGCCTGCGTAAAGCTTGGTGAAATACCAGGAGCTGACATCGGCCGCGATACACAGGAAAGGCAGAAACATTACAACGCTCTTGAACCACGCGGGCCGCACCCAGGCGTGACTGAAGATAAAGCCCATGATGAAGAATATGAAGGTTACACCAAACAGGTGAATATGGGATACGCGCACGAGGGTGTGCAGGGGTTTCCCGGTATCCTGGACGATAACCAACTTGATATTGTCATAGCCGTCAAGGTTCGATAAGTGGGGGTTGCTGCCGTCATGGCAATCAAGACAGTTTTGCTCGACTACGCCCTTGATGCGGGAATCGTACCCCTCCTTGCTTGCACCGTCACCTATCCAGGCCAGGATTTCCTCAAGATCACTCTCGGGAAGCATGGCTGACATCGGTCCCTTCAGCGCTGCTTCGAGTTGGGTTCCTTCGGAAGAACCACTGTAGGAGATTACGATATCTTCAACCGTCAGTGCAGGGTTGCCATCTTTCCCGGCATCGGATGTGTAAACATAGATCAGGGCGAACAGGTAACCCATACCAATCGCCAATAGGGTTCCCGTAAAAAGGACCCGCATGCTGACAGGCAATTCCTGGAAGTGCCGGTAAAGGCGATGTATGGGTTTGTCACTCATGTTAGTCATCCCGGCGGCCGGACAAGACGCCCGGCCGCATGTTTACTTGCCGGCCAGTCGTTGCTGGCCGAATTATGTTTTTACCTTACAGACCTGCGTAGTATGCGGCGAGATCAGCCATATCCTGCTCGCTGAGGTCACCGACGTAATCGGCCATTTCACTTTCCACTGCGCCCGATTTGAAATCTGCCAACATTTGAGCATGCTCTGCTGCATCCTTACCGGCAATCCCTGGTACTTCTTCATCACCTTTGCCGTCGTCACCATGGCAATCGGCACAATCTACCGCCAGTTCTGCACCCCTGGCAGCATCACCACCGGCCTGGACACCACCGGCAGCCAGCATCAGGACAAACATCATTGCGATAGTCAATTTTTTGGTCAACATCTCTCAAAGCTCCTTTAATAAATGTGGTTCCAAAACGGTTCCACAGGTTCGGTTTGGGCTGCCGGCGAGCTATTGCTGCTGGTCATCCCCGCACGGCAACTGCATATAGACTACAGCCTTGGGCTGTTGTGTTGCAAAGTAAACACTTATGCGCTCAATATCCATCGCACTCAGGGGATCAGCCATTGCGTGCATGGTGGTGTTCTCACGCGCCCCATTGGCGTAGGACTTCAATGTCTTTTTTAAATAAGCCAGGTCCTGTCCGGCCAGCATCGGGAAACGGGGGTCGCTGCTGTTACCGTCGATGCCATGGCACCGTTCGCAGCGCGTGATCCACTCGGTACTCTTTAACGGTGCGCGTACATTCCGCCTGCGAGGCTCCTGAACGGCGTAGTAGGTTGCAAGGTCAATCATGTCCTGCTCGCCAAGTTCTACAACGGCCTCGAACATTTTCTGATGCTGGCGTTCACCGTTCTTGTAGTGCTTCATGGCCTTGATAAAGTATTTTGCATCCTGGCCGGCAAGCGTCGGCATGCTCGCGTTTTTCGCATTGCCATCCGCACCGTGACAACTCTCGCAGTTTTCAGATAATCGGCGACCGACATTGGTGTCACCCTCGCCCTGGGTCTCAGATTGCAGCGGTTCCTGCACGCCGTAGAAAACACCCATCGCTTTGATCGTCTCCTCATCCAGGCTGCCGACCAGTTTTTTCATCAGCCTGTGATTGCGGCTGCCATCAACGTAGGCCATCATCGAAGTCACGAAATATTCAGGGTCCTGCCCAGTCAGGTTGGGCATTCCCGAGCCAGGGGCGTTGCCTGATTCACCGTGGCACTTGATGCACCTGCGCATGGCATCCCTGATGCTGAAGAACGGATCGTCCACATCAGTAGCTGCTTGTTCGATTGTGCCAGATGTTTCAGAAACCTCGGTTGCATCCGTTGTCTCGGTGGGCTCAACGATCTGTGCGGGCGTCAGGCTGGCGTAATAGACCGCGGTTGAGAGCAAGGCCTGTTCATTCAGAAAATCGTTGTGATTATTCTGCTCATCAACTCTCTCGCCAGATTGGAAGGCTTTTAAAACGCGAAATAGATAAACGGTACGTTGCCCTGCCAGGTGAGGTTCTCCCTCGGCATCACTGATGCCATCCATACCGTGGCAACTGGCACAATTGGCCTCCGCTGCAGTACGGCCAAACTCAATCATCTTGCGTGAGGGGAATAAAATCGTACGTTCGGTGTCACTGACCGCCTTTACAGCAGCCGAGCCCTGCGCCCAGCCTGTTGCCGGAATCAGCAAGAATGTCGTGGCCATTGCCAGGGCTTGTAAAACTCGTTTCATTGGCAATTCCCCAAATATAAGTGCAGCTACCATACTTTAGTTATTAGCCCAACCGATCCAGTGTAAGCTTCAGTTTAGTTATGTTTCAATCAATCCGGTGTACACCCATGCTATATCAACACGCGGAACATTGTGATCAAAATTTGTAACCGCGACAGGCAAGGATATGACCCAGGTCATTTTTCACCATAACACCTTAATCTATGCTTGTATTTACAAAAAAGAAAGAATCATTTGTAACAAGCGGTAACGAACAAAGTTCAACCAATAAGTATGTGAGGGAAACCAGGTCAATTTAATACTGATCTGGTAGCCACGGATGGAAAAACGCTGCTCCAAAAGAGCAGCGTTTTTGTGTGTGTGTGAGGCGCGTGGTTTAGGCCAGCTTCTCGACCGGTTCCCGGTCTCACCTTCTCTCGCGGCGAATTAAGGCACCCGTAGGAGCGATCGGCTATGCCGACGCTCCTACAAATCATTCCTTTTTGGAGGCCCAGTAAGCTGCCAGGTCCTTCCTTTCCTGTTCAGTGCGGTCTTCTGTATAGATGCGCATCATGCCATCCAGGGACTCTTTCTTCCCGCTACAGAAACCATTGAGTTGTTCAAGGATATAGGCTTCATCCAGTCCGGCAATTGGAGGCGTCTCAAAATTACCTTTACCATCCGAGCCATGGCAATTAACACAATCGTAGGACAGGTCCGCGCCTCTTTGAATATTGCCTTTAGCCTGGACATTGCCAGCTATATTCAGCAAAACAATAGCGGCGGCTATTAATATTCTTTTTTTCAACATCTTATAAATCCCCTGATCAATTGAAACAATGAAATTTATAACTGTGATTCTACCTCAAAATGAGCATTTTCCCCAGTCAAATACAGTATTAACTAATAGAGAATAAGCCTCGCATTATGCGGTTGAACCGGGCGGTTAGTATTCGGGCCGACACGTTTTTGGAAAATTGCGATTTGCTCAGCCGATGCCTCAATGGGAGTTTTCAGAACGATCCATTTCACCCCTTCGGAGCATGGTGGGGTGGTAAGGGAACCACCGTAACTGAAGTAATCCCGTGTTGGTGGTAACAGGTTGGTCTCTTCAATTCCTATGGGTTGCATGTTTGTTTCACCCACATTTTCCGGCATAAACGACCACAGTTGTTTCAAAATCGGGTGTTCCTCACCTTCATCAACCAATACCCCAACTACGGCGAGAGCACCGTTTTCATCTATGTGTACAAAGTGCATTTCCATGGCGAAGGATTGACCACCCACCGTGTGCTCACTTGGACTATGGAAATGAAACTGTTTGAGTTCAAAATTCCTGCCGCGGTCCGGGATTCTTAAAAAACTGCCCGGTCTTATATTTTGCTGAATAGTATGTCCATTGTTGATCTCGTCAACAGGCGTGCTGTAATACTCAAAGACCAGTTCAGGCGTATCAGCGCGCACTGCTGCTGTCAGGTCAATTGGTGATTGATTCTTGCCCTCGGCACACATCCGGAACTCGTCGGATAGCTCTCCCCAGTGCTCCGGGCCTTCTTCTCCTTCGTAGGACCAATGGGCAGAACCTTGTTTGGCGAGCAACGGTGGGGACACCGCCATGAGTACAAATCCACTTGTGAGGATGGCGACAATTACTATTTGTTTGATTTTTTTCATTTGTAGTCACTCGCTTTAAAAATAGTTACCGGATAATTACCGCAGTGTATCCGAGAATTAATCCGCAGAGTGTCCAACAAATTGCGCACGCTATGGAATCTTCTTAATCAAGCCGATCCGGCGGGCTCTGTCCTCCCATTTTTTACGTGCAAGGGCCTGCATATCGACCGTGTTATCCGACTCATCCGTGATTTCCATACCAAGTAATGTCTCCATCACGTCTTCCATTGTAACAATCCCGGCCATACCGCCGTATTCATCGACCACCAACGCGATATGCTCGCGATTTTGAAGGAACTGGTTAAACAGATCCGAAATCGGCAAATTATCATGCGCCACGGTTATCGGACGCTTGATCGAATTGAGAGGGAGGTCTCCTTTCCCTTCCACCAGGTTTTCCAGTAATTCGGACTTCAGGAAATAACCGGAGATATGCTCCTTTACCCGGCCTTCGAACAGGGGTATACGTGAGAAGGGCAGTTCACCGGCTGCCTTGTAAAAATCCTTGATCGTTTGCGTCTCGGGGGCCCGTCTGACTACGATCCTTGGTGTCATGATGTCCTTGGCCCGTACTTTAACCATCCGCAGCAGGTTGCCGATGATCTCGGAATCCTGTTGCTCCACCATACCTTCAGTAACCCCGATTTCGGCCATGGCCAGAAATTCCGAGCGTGAAAATATGCTTTGTGATTTGTCCTTTTTCAGTGTCCGCGTGATGATCTGGCTGAACCAGACCAATGGGTAGAGCAGGAAAATGATTACCCTGAGGGTGCTGACCGTAAACGGCACCAGTTTCTGCCAATGATTGGCGCCGAGTGTCTTGGGTATGATTTCAGACAGTATCAGGATACCCAGGACCATGATCGTAGGCACCAGCACGCCCGTGATCATTGGGTGGGCCTCTGCCCAGATCCTGGCCGACTGCTCACCCACGCCAATGGCACCCACCGTATGCGCAATCGTATTAAGCGTCAGGATCGCAGCCAGCGGCTGATCAATATTTGATTTGAAGTACTCGAGTTGCTGCCCTACCCGTCCACCTTGCAATAATTTGACCCGCGTATAAGAAGGCGTGATGCTCAGCAGCACCGCCTCCAGCAGGGAACACAGGAACGAGACCACGATGGCCAGCAGGAAAAAGGTAATCAGTAAGTTATACACCGAATTCCAGACCCGCCATGAGATGACGCCTGCTCAAATTTAATCCTGTAAGGCCGGTGCCTGTCACTGCTGGCCTGACGCCTCCCATGCAGAATATCTTTTGTGCAAGCCTTTGCTCCTGAACACGAGGCTGGAAAGGGCCGTGAACAAGGCCACCGAACCCAGGATAACGGCCATACGAACCCATGGCATGTCATGTTCCATTCGCATTTGTGCCACGGAAACCAGCGTGCGCAGCCATTCAACCGCACCTAATACCAGTGCCAGTTGAATAAGCCGGGGCACCCATTTCTCCCTCAGGAGCAACGGGACAAAAAGTAACAGCGGGATAACCGCAAGGACCGTCTGCCCAGCACGGAAAAAATGCGCTGCCAGTAACAACAAACTGATGAAAACGGGCAACAGCCTTAAAAAATTCATGGATTGACTCCGGTTGTTCTTCTCTATTTTACAATGATTCGGGCATCTCTATTGAGCCAGTTTTGTTTCTTTTAAGCGGGAGTAAATGCTTCCAGTGCTGTTGAGCGTGCTTTGGTAAAGCACCACACTGGTGATGTCCAGGCTGATATCTGTGTGTTGATCAAAAGCTGTTTTCACCGGTCTCGCTTTTCTGATTCTTGCCAGTGTGATGTGCGGCCTGAAGCTTTTCTGGTCAAAGTCAATTCTGTTTTTATCCAGGAGTTTTCGCGTGACCTGGTAAATCTCCTCCAATGGTTCGACAGGCTGACCGGATAGCGCGATGATCCTGCCCGAAGCGTTTGGAAAACGCGATAACCCTGAAAGGCGATAGTGAAAACATGATCGCCGTTGATACGTGGTATCAAACGTCTGGATCAGACTGTCGATTTCGGATTTTGCTGTGTCACCCAGAAACGCCAGCGTCAGATGCCGGTTATTTTCGGGCACCCAACGGATATCCGTTGGTGATTCTTTCAGGGGCTTAAGCAATTTGTTGATCAGTCGTTGGGACTGTTTATCAACAGGTATACCAATAAAAACCCTTTGCAAGCCAGTTGGATTTGATCGCCGATATAAATCCCCTGCAGCAACAGCCATTTGCTCCAATTTTTTGCCACCATGCCTTTTCAAGAATCTGCCGCACTTCATCATCACTGACCTGGGAAAAATCCAGGTACCAGTGCCCAATCGCCCTGAAATATTCCGGCACAGCTAGACAAAAAAGTCCGCGGCCCGACATACGAGGTATTACCCTCAGCCGTCCACGACCGCGGACCTACATGACGGATCACAACTTCAAAAGTTTCACCTAACACACTCCAGATTGCGACTCCTGAGTGGCTCAAGCGGAACTCAATCAACTCCTCGCCATGCAATTATGCTTATACCCCGCTTTAAGTCAATAGTAAATGATCTAGATCAATTACTACTGTCTTTTTTAGTTCAACTCGGAGCCTGGCCGTGAGATGATAAATGTTGAATCTTTCGGTGCAATCTGCGGACTAATTAACATATAGAGGTCTGGATTGAGATGGGTTTAATACCGGGAAAACCACTGCCCGCGCAAGCGCTGTATCGGTGCTGTGACCTTGGGCAACTGACATTCGAAACCACTGAGAGCCTTGAAGAACTCAGCGAGATCCCTGGTCAGGATCGGGCGATTGAGGCGATTGAGTTTGCAACAGAAATTGAAGTCGACGGCTACAACGTCTTCGTGCTTGGGCCGCCAGGCACTGGACGCCATGCTTTCGTAGAGGACTTCCTCGGCAAGAAGGCTGCAGCCAAGGCCATTCCTTCGGAATGGTGCTACGTTTATAACTTCGATGATCCGCGTCAACCCAAATCATTGAGACTGCCCCCCGGGGTCGGCAGGAAACTTGCTGCCGATGTGGAGAGTGCTATCCAGGACGCCCAGACCGCGATCCCTGCTGCTTTTGAAAGTGAAGATTTCCAGTTGCAGCATGAAGCAATTGCAGAGGAGTTCAAGGAACAGCAGGAAAATGCATTTAAAGCCATAGAGCAAACGGCGGGTGAGCGGGGTATCAACGTCGTCCAGACACCCACGGGCGTCGCCTTTATACCGATGCACGGCGAAGAGGTCATTAAGCCTGAAGAGTTTGAGAAACTTCCCGAGGAACAACAGGAAAAAATTCATGCGGATATTCATGAACTGACCGTGCAGTTGCAGCACGTGATGCGATCTGCACCCAAGCACGCACGTAAGATGCGGCAAAAATTCCGCAAGCTTGAGCATGACGTCGCAGGTCTGGCAGTGACAGGGCCCCTCGATGAACTCAAGCAGAAATACCAGCATATTCCCGTGGTAGTAGAGCACCTGGAAAGAATGCAGGCCGATATCGTTGACAATGTGGGGCTATTCCTGGGGTCTCCGGACGGCTCCGGGCTACCGGCAAAAATGAAGGACATGCTGCGATCAAAAGAGTCCTCTGCCCTGCGACGCTACATGATCAGCATCTTGGTCGACCGGAGTGACTGCAAAGGGGCGCCGGTGGTGTTTGAAGACAAGCCGAGTTTTACTGAATTGATCGGCAAGATCGAGCATGAAGCGGAATTCGGCACGCTGGTGACCAATTTCAGCCTTATCCGGTCCGGCGCTTTGCATCGGGCCAACGGGGGCTACCTGGTTCTGGACGCGGTTAAAGTACTCTCCTACCCGCTGGCCTGGGAGGGACTCAAGCGCGCGATCAAATCCAGGGAGTTACAGGTTCGCTCACTGGGTGATGACATTGGCCTCATCAGCACGGTCTCGCTGGAGCCGCAGCCAATCCCGCTGGATCTCAAGGTCATTTTGATCGGTGAGCGTATTCACTACTACTTGTTGAACCTTTACGATCCCGAATTCTCTGAACTATTCAAGATAGCCGCAGACTTTGAAGACCAGGTCGAACGCAGTGACAGGAATGTTGAGCACCGGGCACGCCTGCTTGCCACGATCATACGCCAGGAAAACATCCGGCATTTGGATCGCGGTGGAGTTGCACGGCTGATGGAAGAGAGCGCACGGCACGCAGGCGACAGCGAACGCTTATCAACCGATATCCGCCAGGCCACAGACATTCTGCGGGAGGCACACTACTGGGCGGGTCAAAACAATAAAAATATAATCGGTGCCGGGGAGGTGCAACAGGCGATTGACAGTCGCATCCGCCGCGCAAGCCGTTACCGGGATCGGATGCAGGAAGAGATGCTTCGCGACACTTTTGTGGTCGAGACCTCAGGTGCACGTGTCGGGCAGATTAATGGGCTGGCCGTCATGCAACTGGGTGAATTTATGTTTGCCCGTCCACAACGCATCACTGCAACAGTCTCTATCGGTTCCGGCAGGGTCATCGATATCGAGCGTGAGGTGGAATTGGGCGGTCCGCTGCATTCCAAGGGTGTTCTTATCCTGGCCGGGTTCCTTAGCTCACGTTTTGTCAGGGACAAGCCCTTGTCCATGTCAGCCAGTCTTGTTTTCGAGCAATCCTACGGCGGGGTCGAAGGAGACAGTGCCTCCGCCGGAGAACTCTGCGTGCTGGCGTCAGCGTTGGCTGAAACACCGATCAAACAATCCCTGGCGGTTACCGGCTCTGTAGATCAACACGGAAGAATCCAGGCTATCGGTGGTGTAAACGAAAAAATAGAAGGGTTTTTTGACATATGCAACAAACGCGGGCTGAGCGGTGACCAGGGGGTATTGATCCCGGTTTCCAATGTGAAGCACCTGATGCTGCGACGCGATGTAATCGAGGCGGTCGAAGCTGGTCAATTTCACGTTTACCCCGTTGCGCATATCAATCACTGCCTTGAACTTCTCACCGGTCTGCCAGCGGGAGAGCGATGTGACAACGGCGAATTCCCCGAGGGCAGTGTGAATCAGAAAATACGGATACGGTTGCTCGATTTTGCCGAAAAACTCCAAAAATTTGGCGGTGCGAATGTCATGCCGGAAGATGATTCCAATGCAAGCCGGGCTTCCTGAAACAGTCACTCGCCGGATTGCCGTGGTTCTCGGCGGTCGCGGGTCTGGTCAACCACTGCTGGATGTTCTGCAACCGTTACTGGGTGAAGAAGCGGAATTTGATCTGCAGGGTGTGTTTGTTGAAGATGCTGAACTACAGCAGGCAGCGGCCCTGCCATTCGTCAAAGAAATATGCCGGTTAACCCTGAGCGTGCGCGAATTCCAAAGCGCCCAGTTCGAGCGCACCGTTGCGCTGCGCACACGTTCTGCCCGCGATGCAATCGCCGGGCTTGCCCGGCGAATGGGAGTACCCCATTCGTTTCGTAATGTACGGGGCTCAACCGTCGGTTTACTTCGCGAAACGGCGCATTCAGCGGATATCACTGTTTTCGAGCCACAGCCGTTTTTTGCAGCGACACAGGTTTCGCTGCCTGCACAGAAAAACCGGACACAGCGACGTATCGTCGTTGCTGTCAACGACCTGGCTACGGGGACCAAGGCCCTGGTAGCAGCGCGCTTGCTTGCCAAGGGCGAGATGCGCAGGATTTCGATTCTCCTGAGTGCCACAACCGCGGCCAAACAGGCTGCGTTGCAACGCTTGATCAGTGATCTGCTGCCAGCCGCCCCCGCCAACGTCATGTTGCTATCGGAGCCAGGGGTAAAACACCTGATCGCTGCTGCACGCGCGGAGGACACAGCCATGCTCGTGCTCGGAACTTCAGAGGAACTGTTGAAATCCGAGTCGCTGCGCTCGCTCCTGCAACAGCTTCGATGTCCGGTTTTCCTGGTCAGGTGATGCGACAGTAACCCCGTCGGCACTGACAAGCTGGAGTAATTCACAGCACTTCCCCCCCGCTGCTGCTAAAATTAAAGTAGCGACGACCGCCATCACCGGGCGGGTTGTTCGGGGGCGGCCTGATCGCATTCTGGAGAACACGCTATGAACGTTGCAAAAGTCATTGAGTTAAGCGCTGAATCAGACGTCAGCTTTGAAGCCGCGATTCACAATGCCATCGCCAAAGCTGCTGAAACTGTGCACAACATCAAGGGTGCATGGGTAAAGGAACAAAAGGTCACTGTTGAAAACAATGCGATCGTCAAATATCGGGTTGATTTGAAAGTAACCTTCGTTATGGACTGAACTCCCGGTTCGCTGATTGTCCGTATTCAGAGATCAATAAAATCTGAGTGGTGACTCACCAACCCAGGGATGTGCCTTCCGGCCAATACTGGCGGGCAGTGTTGTGTTGCCCGCCACATTCGTAAGACCAGGTACCATTGCTACCTCATCCTGATACACGTCAACCAGATCACTTATGTTCACAATCTCGACCATGTGGGCTGTGGTTTTTTCATTTAAAAACATCATGTTCTCCAAAAAGTGCCATATGCGCCTTCAAGGTCATGGCACACACAGTCACGTTTCATCTTTACCACTGGCCTGAAAGCCCTGTCAGGAATCCATGACCAGCACACCTGCGCCCTTGATGGCATCCTGTTTCAGCGCCAACAGGGCGTCGTTGGCTTCCGCCAGCGAATATAACTCAGTATGTGTCTGAATATTTGCCTGTACCGCCTCAGCGATAAATTCCCGGCCGTCTTCCCTTGTATTGTTGGCAACCGACCGGATCACCCGTTCCCAATAGATATCCTGGTACGGAAATTCGGTAATGTTACTCATATGGATTCCACCGAGCACCAGCCGGCCATCACGGTCCAGTGCGCTCAATGCGGCTGGCACAATTTCTCCGGCCGGGGCAAAGATGATGGCAGCATCAAGCTTTACCGGCGGTTCCTCAAAGGTTCCTCCAACCCATTTTGCGCCGAGTTCCCCTGCCAGTTTCTGGTGGCGTTCATGGTCACGCGTGCAGACATATACATCCGCGCCGCGATGCCTGGCGATCTGGATCGCGATGTGACCGGCGGCACCAAAGCCATACAAACCGAGTTTTGCCCCGGCCCAGTTCTCCAGTTCGCATTGACGCAGACAGCGGTATCCGATGATGCCCGCGCATAGCAGTGGCGCGACTTCTGTGTCGGATAGGGCCGCAGGAAGTTGATAGATAAAATCGACAGGCGCTGTTACGTACTCCGCAAATCCGCCATTTCTCGTCCAGCCGGTGAACTCTGGATTCTCACACAGATTCTCCCGGCCCGACCGGCAAAACCGGCATACACCACAGGCGGCATTCAACCAGGGCACGCCAACACGCTGACCCGGCTGTAGCGACGAACCCTCCAGCGTAGATTCGACGGTGCCAACAACCTGGTGCCCCGGAATAATCGGCAAATCGTATCTGTCCGGATCAAGCTCGCCTTCAACGACGTGCAGATCAGTCCGGCATATCCCACATGCGTTTACCTTGATGAGTACTTCCCCGCTGGCTGGCACCGGCTTGTCCATATCAGTCAAAACAAGGGGTTTCTCAGTCACCGGTTTGCACTGGTAAAGCACTTGCGCTTGCATGTCCGCTAATCCTGTCTAACTGGCCCGTTTGATAAGTTCCTACTTCAGCGCGAATGAACGCACCAGTTGCGCGTGTATCTTGTCCGGGCCCTGGCCAATGACTCCCTTGGGGATCTCCTTGATGACCGTCCTGGCAAGATCCCCATTTAATGTCTTGCGAATAACACCCAGAACAGCCGGGGCTGCCAGTAAAACCAATTGATCAAACTTACGGTGTAAATGGGCGGCCTGGAGCCGGCCGACAATCTCTTTGACAAACTTGCGACGTTCCTCTTCTTTCACTCCGATTTCAGGCTCCATGCTATGGCGGGCGGGGCCAGCGCGGTCATACGCCCTCCCCGGCGCATCAGAGGTCAGGTCGCGGGCGTGGGCTGCCCCTTCTTCATGAACCAATGTACCTACCAGCACAAGGTTTCCCGGAATCCGGTCGGTTGAGTATATTTGTGCCTCAGCCTGGTTTGCTACCAGTACCCAGATCATATTCATATGTTGATACTCCTTAAGTTTGAGTCTCAATAAGTTTGAGTCTCAATCCTTTGATTTGAATTTCCCAATCTAGTTCTGCGCGTCTTTTAAAGTTCCAGCATTTCACCCGGACGTGCTTCATGCACCGGGGCCGAAAGCTGTTGGCGCAGGCAATTGGAGAGGCTTGTCATGGATCTTTCCTCGCCATGCACCAGGGTCACGGGCGGACGTCCTGCAAAATTCGCATACCAGTTTTTCAGGCCGTTTTGGTCCGCATGGGCGGAGAGACCACCGATGGTGTGTATTTTTGCGGCCACACGTATCTCTTCACCCCACAAGCGGATATGTTGTGCACCGTCCACCAGGGCGCGGCCCGGGGTACCCCGTGCCTGGAACCCGGTGATAACAAGCTGGCAGTCCCTGCGCCAGATATTGTGTTTGAGATGGTGTTTGATCCGGCCCCCGGTACACATGCCGCTACCGGCAATCACAATGGCGCCACTGCGGATCGTGTTGATCGCCATCGATTGTTCTGGAGTGCGCGAGATATGCAAATTCGGTAGTAGCGGACTGTTATTGTTTTGTTTCCACAGTTCCGCGGCTTCAGCGTCGAACAGGTCGGCATTTTCAGTGAAAACCCGGGTGGCTTCGATGGCCATCGGGCTATCCAGAAATATATGCCAGCGATCCAGGTTCCACTCTTTGTAATATTTTGCAAACAGGTAGAGGATTTCCTGGGTGCGTCCAACGGCGAAGGCCGGTATCAGTATATTACCCGT
>Ga0316191_10000758_pt1 | contig 21526 bp, 16 predicted proteins | sample Eddworburr2cm_MG_FD_204928 | JGI IMG/M metagenome (GOLD analysis project Ga0316191, IMG submission 204928) | Coastal sediment microbial communities from Maine, United States - Eddy worm burrow 2 cm | ecosystem: Environmental > Aquatic > Marine > Coastal > Sediment | place: USA: Maine... | reverse complement strand
ATCGATAATGATGATATCGTAATAGCTATCGCCATTTTCCAAAAAGGTATATCCATCCTGGTTGATGATGGATACTTTTTCATGCTCCATGGCATGTTGATTGATTTCTGATAAAACAGGATGTTCTAATGCAATACGTGTCATTTCCGGGTCAAGATCAACCAAAGTAATATGTTGAACCGCATCGTATTTTAATATTTCACGGGCGGCACATCCATCACCTCCACCAAGAATCAATATGTCTCTGGGATTTGGATATAATTGAAGCAAGGGATGCACCAAAGGCTCATGATACATGATTTCATCTACGGTACTTAGTTGTTGATTCCCATTAATAAATAGCCAGTAATCTTCATTGGATTGGGTAATGACTAATTTCTGATATTTCGTTTGCTTTGAATAGATCACCCGATCTTTATATCGCATTTCTTCTCCGTGGGCAATTACATTATCGGCGTTAAGCATCCCGGAAAACAATAAAATAAGGACGAATATATTTGCAAGACTTAAACGGGATTTTACTTGTTTGTCAAGATCTTTCCAAAGGACGATTAATAGAACAATGGCAACAGAATAATTTACAAATCCAAGGACAAATGGTGTATACGTCAGACCTAGGAAGGGCAAGCCAACAAAGGCAAAGAACATTCCACCAAGCAAACTACCGTAATAGTCGTTTTCCATCATCGATGAAACGTTGATTTTAAGTGTTTCAAATTGATCATTAATGCGAATGACCAAAGGTATTTCCATACCGATAAGTAAACCAATTATGATGCTTAGTGAATAAATGGCAAAACCTGTATACAGGGTGTATGTAGCAATAGTGTAAGTAATCAGAGAAACAAAAGATGCCAGTATGGAAAGTGCTATTTCTATCCAAATAAATTTTTCTAACAAATTTCCATCCATCATCTTAGTAAACCGGGCACCTAGTCCCATAGAAAATAGCATGATGGATACGATCATAGTCCATTGGAGCACCGAGTTGCCTAAGAAGTAGGTCGCTAAAGTGGAGAGCACATACTCTGCAACGATTCCTGAGAGACCGGTTGCAAAGAGACAAAGTTTAAGTATGTTGGAGCGAAGTTTCAAAAAGGAAAATTTAGTATTAATTGCCGGATTCGTTCCGGAATCTTGTAATGTTGCTTCTATTGGTTAGAGATTTCGCATCAGGTGCGGGATGACGTATTGTAATTCACTAAAGGCTCCAGCAGATCAAGACCGAGCCACCAATGTAGGCGAAAGCTTCAATGATACCTGCACCAATATTTGGCTTTTCCTGATTGATCAATTCATCGGTTAGGTTTCTGCCAGGCAATAATATTTTATCAGCAACAAAACGAGCAATAGGTAAAAATATCAATCCAATTCCAGCATCAATCGCAATGTATTCTGCAGTTACATACCAACTTTCAAAATCATGCATCAATCCATGACGCACAAGGTTTCCAATGGCAATGATCGCTCCAGCCATAGCTACTCCAACTGCCACGTTATCTTTTTCAATATGTTCATGTACATTAAAGGGGGTGATCCAATTATACACATAAGCAGTTAGAATTAACAAGACCTGGCCAATTACCCAATAAATCAATACTGTGTCTATCCAGCCTCCTTCGCCATAAACTGAGCCCATTATTATTAAACCTGTAGCAATCGAGCTTGCTCCTTCTAAAACTCCCGTCCCAGCATTCTGATCCTCGCAAATCTCCTTCCTAACGCTAAATTTTCTCAGGATGATTTTATCATTAATTATGATTGAGAGATTAAGTAGAATAAGGGAGATAATTCCATAGACTCCAATAAATAGCAAGTCCATGAGCAGTCCGGCGGTTTCTCCCATCATTACCCCACCAATGGCTAATATAATTCCAATAAAATAACCTGTATGTGCTAGTGCAAATGCTAAATTGTCCTTTTCTACCAATTCTTCTCTGACGTTGTATCCTCTATGGAAAAGTTGGTATAAATACTTGCCAATAAAAAATAACACAAAACTACTGCCGAGATAGACAACAGTAGTTAGGATGGCATCAATATATGTCATATTCATAGCTAGATGTTATTTAGGGTTTGAGTCATGTATGGTTTTTAATTCAATGAAATTTCATGCTACTGCTGAGTTAAACTCTGTTTCCAAGTGAAATTCCTTTAATTTATTTATAAATAATGTAAAATCATTTTTACTTAAATGAACAAACCGGATTCTTCCTTTTTTCAATTGAAACCTTGCTTTATAGTCACCACCAAGATTTTCCATCATATTAATTTTGCCAATTTCTTTATAAAACAAAACTTGCTTATACGTCCTTCTTATGAGAAAAGGAGTGGCCAGAGCCCAGGTAATCAAGATCATAATTCCTGAATAATACATGAGGGGTCCATCGATGCTATTGTAGGATAAAACACTTGATAATCCATACAGGCTTGAACTAAAAAATCCGATGAGTATACATAGTTTTTCTAATCTTGAATTATCGGATATTTCCAATCGATCCGTTAAAAAAGTCAGGTATCCATTTTTCAATGGAACTTTATCGTTCGTTTTCATTTTGAATTTCATGACTTATTTTCCGTACCCACCACTACGTGATCTGGAGAAATTACTGTATCTCGAACCAGATTTAGAGCTCTGAGGGGTACTTGTTCTCACTTGTTGCTTAAAGGAATTATTAGAAGCGTTACTTGACCACTTAGAAGATTTGTTAGCGGTTGTATTGTACTTGCTGTTTGTGCCGTATGTGTATGAACCGTCTGCTCCTTTAGCTCCATAGTAACTCCTTCCAGTTCCATAGTATCCACCACGATAATCATTGTAATAGGATCTTCTTGCTGGATATGCCATCATATTGAACATGGCATTCATCATGGCAAATTTTCCATAGAAAGACCAAAAAGACTCTCCATTTCTTTGCTCCCATCTGCCATATTTCTCATTGCCCACATAAGCACCATAACCCGGAGGGCTTACACCTTTGGTGACTTTTCCATCTTCTCCTTTGGCAACGATCTCCATACCCATGTTGTCCAGATTTGCTTTGAAAAAATCTTCTCCTACAGGGTGCCAATCAGTGATCTCTTCTTTTACTTCACCACTTTCATCCTCTGAGATGATTTGATATTGATGATAGTATTCCTTGAAAATGGAACCTTCAGTATTCATGTCATACAGGATGACTGAGTATGTAGGTACACTTGACATGGTCTTTACAATTTCGTCGACAGGACTTTTGATTGGCTCGCTGTAGTCACTTTCACAAGTTCGGCTACAGGCGTACACTAAAACGATAAAAAATATAAATAAAACAACTTGTCTCATTTTTCTGTAGTTAGACTGTTCCTGGTAATATGTTTGTTATTTCAAAATCTTTAACAACTTTCCCGTTTGATGCTTCAAATTCACGCTCTCCCCATTGTTCAATACAAGCCACTAAACTTCCATCAGTAGTGTAATAATCCCACGATATAAATTCTGTCCAGCTGTTATCATCTTCTGGGTCGTCTGAAAAATATCCTGGGCTTTCCTTATCAAGCAAATACTCAGTGTCAGCAAAAGTTATTTTCTTAGGAGGTCGTTTATTTTTGATAATCTCTTCTGGTATATCCTCACCAAGATCTCTTACTTTAAGTTTTCTGCTCAACGTCATAAACCCTTCATCATTGTAGTCGATGTGGAGATATGCTGTATCGTCAGATGTTTCAAGCTTGTACTCCCTGGTAAAATAATTGTCACCCCAATCGTACTCATATTCTTCTTTGATGATCCAGGTTTTGAGATCGTAATCAAACATAAATCCAACACGGAGGTCTTCAATTCTCATGTTATTAGGATCGTAATGCGGATCTTCTTTTTTCTTAAATCTATCAAAAAGTCCCATAGAATTTTTTTGATGATGGTGACCTGTGCCACGGTTAGTTGTACCAAAAATACGAAAAGGCCCTGTCTTATCCTTGTCTTTGGAACTATAAACAAGGCCTTTGATCAATTGCCATCCTGTCCATATGATCAGAACGAGCAAGATCATTTTAATTAGAAATCCGATGACTATAGAGTTTAATTAATGATTACTCTTCACCTTTTTTATCTTTCATCTTAGCCTTCATAGCAGCTAATGCTTCTGAAGCAGAAGTGGATGATTTTTCCTGAAGCACATCATCAATTTCTTCATCTATGCTCCGGCCTTCTTTAGCTACATCGGCATACGCTTCAGCGAGTGCTTCGTTTTCCGTTACCTTATCCTTCATTTTTTCCAGCATCGAAATCGTTCCAGTGCTATCAATTTGAGCCATTTGTTTATTAAGCTTAGTAGTAGCCTGACTTACCTTAGCTCTGGCCTTAAGCGTTTTCAGCTCGTTTTCGTAATGTCCGATTTTTGATCTGAGCTTTTTTACATTGGCTTCCAGCTGCACCAGGTTGTTATCTATTTTAGTGGCATTTTGTTGTGAAGAGGTAGCCTGATTTTCAGCGTCTTCCTTTTGGTTTAATGCTTCAGTGGCAAGGCGGTCAGCTTCCGCAACATCAAGATCACCATTTTCAGCCTTTGTCAAAAGCATCATAGCTTTACTTTCATAACTTTTTGCCCTGTTTCTGGCATCTACGGATTCTTTTTTAGCTCTTATTGACATGGCTTTTACTTCTGCCAAAGCTTTAAGACTTTCGTCCAGATCTTTTTTCAAATCCCGGATTCCCTGCTCGGTTAATTTGATAGGATCTTCCAGTTTGTCAACAATATTATGGGCTTCAGCTTGCCCTATTTTAAATATTCTACTAAATACACTCATCGTTTTATTTTTTTTAATTTTTTGAAAATGCTATTAATTCTTCAGAATACTCATTCATTAATAAACTCAATGAATTAAGTGAGCCTTCCAATTCGTTCAGGTCAATGTTTTCCAGTTGTAATGTATCCCTGAAAATTACTTTTTTGCCTGATTCGTCCAGTACAAATGCACCGTGAATGATATCCCTGTTTTTGATCAGGAGCTTTTTATAAACGTCATTGTTGTCATTTTTAATTTCGAACAGAAATTGCTCCATGACTAAAATGGGATCTAAACAACCTATTACAAGATTGTGTATGCCTGCTTCCTCTTTATCAACCCAAAAAACACCATCTTCTTCATTTTCCTGTAAAATATTGAAATCCAAATCAAGGAGAAATCCTTGTACTTTATCAAAGTAGTTGTTCATAACGGTTAAGATTTTTGATGTGATTTTTCATTTTTAAAGTGGTTAAAATTAAGAAATTAATTGTTCAATCATATGTCAATTTTATTATTAATAATTCGAGTAAAACATTTCATTTGAGATCTTTTATTTTGTAACTTTAATTCTATTAACGATAGAGTTGCTCAAAAGGTTAGCAATTTATAAAAATATTATGAGCGTTATTGGAAAAAACATAAGAAAGATAAGAACAGTAAAGAAGCTAAGCCAGGCCGCTTTTGCGGAAATATTCAATCTGGCACGGCCTAGTGTAGGGGCTTATGAAGAAGAGCGTTCAGAGCCAAAATTGGAGAATGTAATACAAATAGCTCACTATTTTGGCATCTCAATTGACTCTTTGCTCACCAAAGAACTAACCATAAATGACCTATATAATTTTAATGTACACCTCGAAGAGGATGTAAAGGGAAATGTTGCCGCTCAAAAAAAAGTGGATATCGGTGAAGATTTTATTAAATCTGTTCTCGTACCAGGGGATAAACAGGTAGAATATATTGTGCACATCAATAACCGGGATTTTATTTCATCCCTACCGAAGGTATTGATCCCAAAGCATCACGATAAGAACATTCGTGCATTTGAAATGACGTCGGATGATATGCATGATAATTTTCATGGCATAAACCTGGGTGACCTGGTTTTTGGAAAGAAGATGAGTACACCGTATAAATTTCCAAAAGGAAAGCTTCATATACTCATAACAAAGGAGAGGGTATTCATCAGGCGGGTAAATTTAAGAAAGGATCACCTTGATCTTGTCCCTGACAACTCAAACTTTGATCCAATTGAAATTTCGAAAGGTGAGCTGATAGAGGCATGGGAAGTAATCGGATATTTTTCGCAAAAGATCGAGGCGCCGACTTTAATTTCAGAACGAATCATGCACCTCGAAAATCAATTTGATGTTTTGAATGAGCGTTTATTACAAGTTGAAAATTCAAAATCCTAAAATATCCATTCAGGCATAAGATTTAGACTATTTTTTAAGTTCAATTTTTTATATTGAGAAAAAGCACAATTGGTTCATGAATGATAATCAACAAATAGTTTGTTTTGGAGAAACACTTTGGGATGTATTTCCGGACAGTCAAAAGCCAGGTGGAGCTCCGTTGAATGTAGCTGTACATCTCAGGCGCTTTGGATTTAATCCAATTATGATAAGCAGCGTAGGAAAAGATGATCTAGGAAATGGCTTACTGGATTTTATGAAAAATAAGGGCATCAAGACTGAGTTTATTCAATTAGATAAAAGGCATCCCACAGGTGTCGTAAATGTCAAGATTGCAGCAGGAGGCGATGCTACCTATGATATAGTGTTTCCATCTGCCTGGGACTATATTGAAATGCCAAATAAGTTGGGATCTAGTGGGTTTATCTTAGTTTTTGGTAGCCTTGGATCACGGAATATTAATTCTAGAAAGACATTATTGAAACTATTGGAGGGCGCTGGGACTGCTCTTTTCGATGTGAATTTCAGGGCGCCACATTATACCCGGAAATTGATAGAAGAATTGCTGGAAAAATCCGATATCATTAAGCTGAATGAGGATGAAATAGAAATCATTGGGGAATGGCTTGGAATTGAAAGCGGTTCAATTGAAACAATATGTGAACAACTGACCGTTAAATTCAAATTGAATCAGATCATCGTAACATTAGGAAGTAAAGGTGCTATGGTTTATAAAGACGGTAAGTCCTTTCGACATCTGGGATTTAAAGTCTATGTAGTAGATACAGTGGGTAGTGGTGATTCTTTTTTAGCCTCGTACCTGGCACATTTTCTCAAAGGATCACCTGTTGATGATTGCTTGGACATGGCCTGCGCCACCGGTGCTTATGTAGCGACACAGAATGGTGCTGTTCCGGAGTATAAAATGTCTGATCTCCATCAGATAAAAAACAAGAACTAACTATACAAAAATCAACTCATGCGCATCGTAATTTTTTCTGCATTCATCTCCGCTCTGGTATTCGCTTGTGATCAGAAGCCACCGTCAGAAAGCGTGACAAGTAATCTAGAAAAGCATCGACCCCAATTTCATTTTACGCCTGATAGCATGTGGATGAATGATCCAAACGGAATGGTTTACTATCAGGATACCTATCATTTGTTTTATCAATATTATCCGGATAGTACAGTGTGGGGGCCGATGCATTGGGGCCATGCAGTGAGCAAGGATATGATAAACTGGGAGCATAAGCCAGTCGCCTTGTATCCTGATGATCTTGGATACATTTTTTCTGGGAGTGCTGTCGTGGATATCAATAATACATCGGGCTTAGGGACGGTAGAAAACACTCCGTTGGTGGCCATTTTTACTTATCATGATCCAGTGAAAGCCAGCGCAAAACAAGTAGATGTGGAGACTCAGGGCATTGCCTATAGCCTGGACAATGGAGAATCCTGGAGTAAATATGAGAATAATCCAGTGTTGATGAATCCAGGTATTCGGGATTTCAGAGATCCAAAAGTTAGGTGGTATGAACCAACACAACGGTGGATTATGACATTGGCCGCACAAGATCGGATTCAATTTTATTCTTCTCTTAACTTGAAAGATTGGTCATTTGAAAGTGAATTTGGGAAGGAACTCGGTGCTCATGGAGGCGTGTGGGAATGTCCTGATTTATTTCCTATGACATTGGAAAATAGTGAAGAAAAGGCATGGATATTAATCGTGAATTTAAATCCAGGTGCGCCAAATGGTGGAAGTGGCACGCAATATTTCATTGGAGATTTTGATGGAAATACATTCACTCCGGTGGATGAAAAAACCAGGTGGCTGGATTATGGCCCGGATAACTATGCCGGGATTACATGGTCAAATACAGGCAATCGCACTTTATTTATAGGATGGATGAGCAATTGGAAATATGCCAATAGTGTTCCCACAGAACGATGGAGAAGTGCCACTACAATTGCCCGCGAACTTTTCTTGAATAAACTCGAGGATGAATATATAGTTCAATCTCTTCCTGTGGCTGAAATTGAAAATATCACGACTCAAGTTTTTGATACAACTTCTTTAGAAATCCTTGAAAGTTTTAATGTTTCAGAAATTGCCGGTTTTAATAAACCAACATTTGAGTTAGATTTTGAAATTGAAGATGTCAATGGATTTAGGGTGATGTTATCAAATCAAAAAGGAAATAGGGTTATAGTTAGTTTTGAAGTTGAAAATCAACAATTCTCCATAGATCGCAGTTATTCAGGTGATATTTCATTTCATAAAGAGTTTGGTGATATCATTGAAGCGCCTCGGTTTTCTAATGAAAAAACAATGGATTTGAAGCTGGTGGTAGATGTGGCATCTGTAGAACTTTTTGCGGATGACGGCAGCACTGTGATGACGGCTATCTATTTCCCCGAGCAAGAGCTAGACGAAATTGACATAATTCCAGATACTAATCTTTCGATTTCACAATTGGAATTGAAGCGTGTGAATTAAATCACTCAATCGAATACAAAAACTTCTTCGATCGTCGATCGTAGAACCCTTGAAATATCATAAGCCAGTTTCAGTGATGGATTGTATTTCCCTTTCTCCAGGAAAACAATGGTTTCCCTACGCACCCCAACTTTCCTGGCAAGATCAATCTGGGTGAGATCATACCTTGCCCTTAATTCTTTGATTCGATTATTCATTTCGCAATCCAATCAATTTTACAAAAATCCAACTGATCACAAACACGATGGCCATGCTTACTACGCCCAGGCCGATAACTTGCTGTGTATCCATACCACTATCTTCAGAAAAATAGCTGACAACCAACCAGAGATACAATGAAATGTAGAAGGAATAGGCCGCAGTTTTCTGCATGATCTTTTTACTATATTCGTCCTCCATGGGCTCGCGATTTTTAAAACTCTTAAAGCGCAAAATCGCAACTATAAGTGCCAACAATCCAATGACCACCAGTATGATGGCCATGTTTGAATTGTCTTCCAGAATTATTCCATTACTTCTCAAAATGAATAACCCTGCTACTATTAATGCAGAGATTGTAAAGATTAAATAATACGGTCGTTCCATTTTCTTATGTGTTAAGTATATCTAACATAGTGTTATATATATCTAACATAGTGTTATATATATCTAACATTACAAAATTTGAAATAGTTCCAGATAGACAAATTTTTTAGATTTTTTTAAAAGGAGGGTGTATTAATGTGCTCGATATATCAATTTCCACATTTCTGTGCTAACCAACTCTCTTAGCTCTTCTACTCTCTTGCTGATTTCATCAGGATCTTTATCCGGATGAATTTTACTGAAATATTCCAAATAATTTACCTGGTCTATCTGTTCTAGGCTGGAATATCCATCTGCAGATAGATATTGAAAATCTTTTAAATCCCCAGGCCATTTTTCCCAGAAACTCCAGTTGGTACGATGATTATTTCGGATATCTTCCTCGAATAGTGGTTTATAAATTTCCTCATAAATCTTAATAAATTCTTTACTTTTCCCTTGCTGTACTTTGATCTCATTAATCACATAAAATTTGCCCTGACTGTCCAAGCCATTGACACATGTCATTCGCTGATGAAATACACCTGCAGAAATTCGTATATGAGAATCAGTTGTTTTTTGATTAAAATCCTTGATATCTTCTTCGGTCATTTCTGGGAAAGCTGCTTGATAAATTTCATTCGGAATCTCTTTGTCCAATTTAGAGAATGAATCATACCAACTAACTGAAATATAATTATAAGGGTCTTGTGGTGTTTTAAACATTACTTGGTAAACTGCCCAGCCTTTAATCATTCCCTCTTTAAGTCTAACCTTATTGATTTTTCCCCATTTTTTTTCTAATTCCAGAAATTCCTCAACATTATCTACTTTCATGTAGGAAGCCACTCCAATTACACTTTGACCAAAAGTATTGGAGTGGAAGATTGTGATTACAACCAATACCAACAATAAATATTTGGTTTTTTGAAAAGGGGATAAACCATTCATAAAATAAATATAACTAAATCTAATGCGAATTGCTATACTTATAGACGCTTAACTAAGTATATAATGTTTCATAATCGCCTCATTTTATGAAAGATATACAAGATAGAATTTTAGTAATAGATGCTTTGCGGGGTTTTGCACTTGCAGGTATAGTATTAGTTCATTTTGTAGAACAATTTCTTGGAGGACCTATACCAGAAGAAGAAACATCCATAATGATACAGGGAATACCTGATTACATTGTTTTAGGGATCATTCAATTATTTTTTTCAGGTAAATTCTTTGCTCTCTTTTCCATACTTTTTGGATTGAGTTTTTACATTCAAATGAATCGGGCAGCCCAAAAGGGCAAACCGTATAAATTGAGGTTTATCTGGAGACTTGCCATTTTAATGTTGATTGGATTAATCCATTCATTATTTTACCGCGGTGATATTCTGACCATCTATGTTGTTGTAGGATTATTTCTCCCACTGTTTCATAATGTCTCGAATAAATGGCTTTTAATCATCTCGGGAATTTTATTCTTAGGGCTTGGTCGCTTTTTAGTTTTTGCGTTGCATGGGAGTGAAGGTTTTTTTGGACTAATGGATTTTACACCTAATTCTGAATTCTCAAAAGACTATTTCAAAATTTTAAGCGAAGGAACTATTATGGATGTATTTAAAGATAACATTACCAATGGCCTATTGATGAAGATTGAGTTTCAATTTGGCACGTTCAATAGAGGATATCTGACCTTTGCTATGTTTTTAATCGGTATGTGGTTTGGTAGGATTCAATTATTTGAAAATATTGGTAGACTTCGGAATAAATTGAAAGAATATATGTGGTATGCACTAGGATTTAGCTTACTAAGCCTGATTTTAATGGTGGTTCAATTCTCACAAATTCGACAACCAATTGAGTTTAATAATTGGCCTGCGATGATCGCGATGCATACTATGGATTTAATGAACCTGGGTATGACTGGTTTTATACTTCTGGCATTTCTAATAGTTTATGGTGGAAAGAAAGGGTACAGGCTCAACATACTTGCACCTTATGGGCGTATGGCTCTAACAAATTACGTGATGCAAAGTATTATTGGCACCTTTATCTTTTTTGGATGGGGATTGGGGATGTTAGCGCAAGTGCGTAATCTCTATACCTTCCTTTTTGGCTTTGTAATAATAGTTGTCCAAATCATTTTAAGTAAATGGTGGATTAGCAAATTTTACTATGGCCCTTTTGAATGGATATGGCGTTGTCTTACCTGGACGAAATGGATGCCACTCGTAAGGGGTTCAACTGATAACTAAAGACTAGTTTGATGACAAGGTAAGAAATACACAGACCGCCCCAATACACCAACTAAAGGTTATTTTCCTTCATTGATCCACACATCAATTCTTGGTGCTTTCCAGGTATAAGGCTTGGCTAGTATATCAAAATCGCCATCACCATCAAGGTCAGCAATTTTTCCTTCATGTACTCCATACCCTGTGGCGACCCAATAGTCAGTAAAACCTCCCAATCCATCACCTAGTAGAATCCTGATTTTGGAGTTCGGATTATTCTCTCCAAATCGCATTTCCGCAGAGAAAATATCCAAATGGCCATCATGGTTAAAATCAAGCACATCAATGGTATGTCCATTGTCAATGAGTCCGGTAATTTGTTTTGGCACCCACGTTCCTTCATTCCAGGTATACATGTAAAGTGGTGCAACTCCATCGCCTACCACAAGCAGGATTTCAGGCCTTCCTCCTTCTATAAAATCACCAATCTGGCTCCTGGTAAATACATAGCTCGCATCAACAATATTTTCTTCAAAAACCCCATTTCCCCGATATTTAAACCATCGACCTCCACCGACAATATCTTCAATACCGTCGCCATCAACATCTCCTTTTGAAAGGCCTTCATGCTCGTGTTTTCGCTTCCAACGCGGATAACCTTCATAGCCTCTGGGATACATCTCACTGTCTTCACCATAACTATAAATTGCTTTAAACTCCCAATCATCAACTTCTTTGGGTTTTTCTGGAATTTCAGCAAGGAAAAGTGTTCTTGCATTTTGGTTCCAGAATGCAAGCTCCAGTCTGCCATCACCATCGAAATCTCCAAAAAGTTGGTCATGATGTTTTGTTGCTCCTGATTTTTTAATTGTATACCGCTTCCATCCAATTTCATCAGAGAGGTTTGGAAACGGATTTTCCCACCACCAAACTTCATTGCTTTGACCCTCTCCTGCAAATACAATATCCGAGTCTCCATCTCCATCGATGTCAGCAAAAGCAGAACCGGCTTCAATTCTCAACGGCGAAGGATCTACAACATGTCTGTTCCATCCCTGTTCCCCTTTTTTGTACCAGGTAACAGCAGGAGCCTGCGTCCGTTCTGTAATCACAAAATCGTTGATGCCATCATTATCAAGATCAGCTACCAGGCTGGAGGTTTGCTGGTCCCCTGCATTCGGCACTTCCATATCTCCATTTTCCGAAGAATACCTAGTCCATTTTACATGATCTGGTGTGATTGCATCATTTCTCCATAAGTGAACATATTCATGATTGTCCCAACCTATACTTGCAATGTCAAGGTCACCGTCTCCATCCACATCAAAAGCTTGAGTACCAAGATGACTTTCTTTTCCCTGATCAACTACTTGTTTTGTAAATACTCCCAATCCATCATTTTCCCAAATCTGAGTTTCTAATCGTTGTCCCTTATGCTCATTGGTGATCAGATCGATATCACCATCCTTATCCACATCTTTTATATCTAAATTGTTCATGGAATATTGTGTGACTATCCTGTTCTTTGCCCATTTATCGGTTTTAGGATTGGCGGGTTGCATAAACCAAAACAGGTGAGCGTCAGGCTCAAGACCAGGATACCGCTCTTCCGTGTAAACAATATCAGCCTTTTTATCACCATTCAAGTCAGCAATTTCTACGCGATCTATCGGATGATCACCTTTGGCAATTTCAGTATCTTTCCAGTGTTCTTTCACACTCCCTGGATTTTCGAACCATGTCAAAATGAGTGGTTCGTGTCCTCCTTCTGGCCTTCGACCAGCGGCAATGTCCAGATCGCCATCTCCATCAATATCTCCATAACCAATCCCTTCATCGGATGTATTCGCACAAATTAAGGTTTTTGACCAGTCCCCTTTTTGTGGTTTTTTGGGTATTTGAAATAGGTAAATGTTACCATCGCCGGCAATAACGAATTCTTCCTTGCCACCTGTAATAAATTGGGCTTTTTCAAATCCCTGGCTATTGGTATGGCTGGTGGCAGGAATTTGTCCGATTATGATTCCTTCCCACTCAGTTGCGTCTTTTTTTTTTGCTTCAAACCACCAGATATCAGGCAATGATTGTGCAATAATATCCCCAAACTCATCATCATCAACATTCATAAAAAATATGCCATCCACGTTTTCAGGAAGCATCACTTTTTCCCATGAACTTTCCAGTTTCGCACCAGGATTGATGTAGACTTCGCGACCAGCGACAATTTCTGCCATTCCATCTCCTGTAATGTCCATCATATCAACACCAAAATATCGCAACCATTCAGGCGTACCATAGTCTCCGTATTTCACGTGACTGTCATCAATTTGGATATAGTTCCAATTGGTTAATGGGAGCAATTGGGCATATGTAATACATGCTATTATCGATAGCGAAATGGTAAAAAATATTTTTTTCATGATTTAAATTTCATTTCCGATATGATGGTATTCGTTAAAAAGTATTCTTAAACTAATCTTTTATGCATATAGATGCAAATCTTCAGTTGCTGTTAAGTTATATCTGAGAAAATTTATAGAATCAGAAATTTTTTACACTACAATTTAATTGAGCTGATGTTTAGAATGTGTCGAAAAAGAAGCCATATTTTTTATTGCAGTTTGATTTTGGGATTCACCATCTATTTATTGAATATATTGCAATCAAATTAATTAAAGATATGATCAGGTTATTTCAAGCATTCACAATTATCCTATTTTTTTGCTTTAGCACAGGTCAATCCTATGGTATTGAGAATAAATATGATGAATTAATAAGTAAGTCAATTCTGAAAGAAGGATTCTTTAATTTTTACTGGGACAATGCTGAAGGGAAAGTTTATTTGGAAATACATGATTGGAATAAGGAATTTTTGTATGTCACTTTTTTGGCAGCAGGAGTTGGGTCCAATGATATTGGCCTTGATCGTGGACAAATTGGTGGAACCAAAATCGTTCGCTTTGAACGGTATGGTCCAAAAGTACTTTTAATCCAATCCAATTATGCCTTTAGAGCTGAAAGTGAAAATCCTGATGAGCAGAAATCAGTTGAAGAAGCTTTTGCTCAATCCGTTATTGCTGGATTTAATGTTCTTGGTGAGCAAGACCAAAAAGTGCTTGTTGATATTTCTAATCTTATCATTAGTGATGCACATGATGTGGTTGGATCCCTAAAAATAAGCGACCAGGGAAGCTATAGTTTGGATAGAGACAGATCCGTCATCTATCCTGAACATATCAAGAATTTTCCCTTAAACTCCGAGTTTGAAGCAATGTTGACATTTAGTGGAAATCCATCAGGTGGCTATATACGTGAAGTAGTACCAACTCCAAAATCGGTATCTGTCCGACAACGACATTCCTTTGTTGCTTTGCCGGATGGCAAGTATCAAAAAAGAGCCTTTGATCCAAGAGCTGGTTACATGGGAATCAACTACATGGACTTTGCTACGCCAATTGATCAGGATATTAATAAACGATATATCTCCAGGCATCGATTGCAAAAGAAAAATCCAAACAGAAAGTTAAGCGAAGCTATTGAGCCGATCGTTTATTACGTAGACCGCGGAGCTCCGGAGCCAATCCGATCAGCTTTGATCGAAGGAGCCAGTTGGTGGAATGAGGCATTTGAAGCAGCAGGATACAAAAACGCTTTCCAGGTGAAAGTTTTGCCAGAAGGTGCAGATCCTTTGGACGTCAGATATAATGTGATTCAGTGGGTACATCGGTCTTCACGTGGATGGTCTTATGGTGGCGCTATTCGAGACCCCAGAACTGGTGAAATTATAAAGGGCCACGTAAGTCTTGGGTCTTTGAGGGTGAGGCAGGATTATCTTATTGCCCAAGGATTATTGGCGCCATTTGAAAAAGGGAAACCTGTAACAGATGAAATGACAAAAATGGCTTTGGCCAGGCTGAGACAATTATCTGCTCATGAAGTTGGCCATACAATTGGTTTGGCGCATAACTATATCGCAAGTTCGCACGATCGTGGATCGGTTATGGATTATCCACATCCTGTAGTTAAGCTAGATGCGCATGGAAATATTGACCTTTCAGAAGCTTATGATACAGGTATTGGGGACTGGGACAAAGTGACCATCAAATATGGGTACTCAGAATTTGGAGGAAAACAAGATGAAAAAACAGAACTAAATAAAATATTGCAAGAAGGTATTGATAGAGGAGTTGTATTTCTTTCAGACCAAGATGCCAGACCACCTGGTAGTGCACATCCAAAAGCGCATCTCTGGGATAACGGTACAGATGCAGCAGATGAGTTAATGCGGATAATGAAAATTCGTGAGAAGGCGCTTTCAAATTTTTCTGAAAATAGCATTCCCGTTGGAGAGCCAATGGCAAAATTAGAGGAAGTACTCGTTCCGGTTTATTTTTTACATCGATATCAAACTGAAGCTGCGGTAAAAGTGATTGGTGGATTAGAATATAATTATGCTATTCGTGGTGATGGGACATATTCAACAAAATTTGTTGATCCAGAGTTGCAGCAGAAAGCACTTGATGCTGTACTGGAAACAATTGATCCAGCTCAATTGGTTTTAGATGAATCAATCATTGCACTAATCCCACCAAAGCCCTTGGGCTATAGGCGAGGTAGAGAAAATATAGCCACACATACAGGCATCACATTTGATCCAATGGCTGCAGCAGAGACATCTGCTCAAATGACAATAAAACTTATTCTTAACGCGCAAAGGTGTGCTCGACTTGTGGAATTCAGTGCCCGAAAAGAGGGGCAACCTTCACTGGAATATACCTTAAATTATATCTTAGATTTCATCCAATCTGCTGATACCCGGTCGGATATGGAGCAGGAAATTCAATTTTTAATTCAAAATATTTTCATTGATGTGTCGATCGAGCTCGCTAAGAATGACACGGCATCACCATCAGTACGAGCCATTGTGAGAGGATTTCTATTAGAAAGAGCCAAGTCTTTTCAAAAAAATTCGAAAGGGCTCTATTTAGTCTCTAAAATTCAAAAATTTTTCGAAGAACCAACTCAAATTCAGCCTTCAAAATCGCTCAAGCCGCCTGATGGCTCACCTATAGGAAATGATGGTAATTTATATGAGTTTTGGAAGATTCAATGCACTAGTATTCATTAGCTTAGTATAAAATATTTCACTTAATACTTGAAAAGATAAGATTTTAGAAATTTATTGCGATAAATTTAGAGCGATAACATCTTTTCATTAAAAACCATAACCATTGGGTCATGCGTAAATTATTGTTTTTAGTAGTTGCATTTTTTAATCTTTCAAGTATTCAGGGACAAGATATTCAGTGGGTAAGTACGATCATTGAAGCATCATCAGAATTGTCTCCACGTGAGTATTCTGCAGAGCAGGTAATAGGCAAACCGAATGTTACTCCGGGAACTGGAGATAGTCCAAACGCCTGGATGCCTTTTAGAGATGATCGCGAAGAATATGTAAAAGTTGGCTTTGAAAATCCTATTAAAATCAGACAGATTGCCATAGCGGAATCGATGAACCCAAGTGCTATTTACCAGATATATTTGTATGATAGATCCGACAATGAATTTCTAATAAATACATTCGAACCCAGGCCGGTAGAATTAAAATCAAGAATGTTGCACGTCTTCTTTGATTTGACTGAATATGAAGTATCAGCAGTTAAGGTAGTGTTACATTGTGATGCAGTTCCTGGTTTTAATGCAATTGATGCAATCGCAATCTCGAATTCTACCTTACCGGTTAAGCAGGAAGTCCAGATTTTTGAAAGCGCGATTGTAAATGTAAATCCTGATCGACTTAGTGCAACGGTAAATAGTGTGTACAATGAATTGAAACCCCTAGTAACTCCCGATGGAAAAACGTTACTTTTCAGCAGGCAATATCACCCGGGAAATACCGGTGGTGAGGAAGACCCTGAAGATATTTGGTTTTCACAGTGGGATGATGAAAAAGGTGAATGGATGGAAGCAGTAAATATGGGAGGTCCTCTAAATACAAAAGGGCCAAACTATATCAGCTCTATTACTCCGGATGGAAATACGGTAATCATTACCCTAGGAAATAGGTATACTAAAAATGGCAAAATGAAGGCTGGAGTATCTGTGAGTACCAGGACTAGCGAAGGTTGGTCAAAGCCTGTGCCATTTGAAATTGTCAATGAAGTAAATATGGCTGAAAAGGCTAATTACTTCCTTGCTAACAATCGTGAAGTTTTGTTGATGTCAGTTGAAGGAGATCCAAGTTTTGGTTCCAGAGATTTATACGTAAGTTTCTTGATGGATGACGGCAGGTGGAGCGAGCCTTTAAATTTGGGGCCAGGAATAAATACAGCGCTTGAGGATGCCTCACCATTTTTGGCGCCTGATGATAAAACACTATATTTTTCATCCAATGGATATACTGGCTATGGGAAACAAGACATTTATGTATCTCGGAGGTTAGATGATACCTGGACAAACTGGTCTGAACCAGAGAACTTGGGGCCACAGATAAATTCTCCTGAAGATGACGCATTCTTTAATATTCCACCAACTGGTGAGTACGGTTATTTTTCCAGAAACTTTACAGAGAACAATTCAGATATTTTCAGATTTGAATTGCCAAAAGAACATCAGCCGGATGCAGTCATTACCGTAAGGGGAGTTGTGTACAATACAAAGACAAGAAGACCCATGCAAGCCAGAATTTTTTATGAAAGCCTGCCTGATGGAACAGAAATTGGCACCATCGAATCAGATCCATTGACAGGGGCATATCAAATCATATTACCTACGGGAAAGTTATATGGTTATCTCGCTGAGGCGGAAGGATTTGTGGCTGTAAATGCCAATATTGATTTGAAGGAAACTGAAGTATATGGTGAGCTGAATAAAGATTTATTCCTGGTTCCAATCGAAAAAGGGGCAGTGGTAAGGTTGAACAATATTTTCTTTGATTTTGATAGATATGTATTGAAAGAGGAATCTTTCCCAGAGCTCAACAGGATGGTAGAAATGATGAATGAAAGTGTGGAATTGAAAATATCTGTAGAAGGTCATACAGACAATATCGGTACACAACAATATAATATAACCCTGAGTGAAAGAAGAGCTGAGGCTGTCGTAGAATACCTTGTTCAAAAAGGAATTTCCAGAAACCGATTACAATCAAAAGGTTGGGGTAAATCAAAGCCACTTGTCAGTAATGATGATGAGATTGATGGAAGAGAGCTTAACCGCAGAGTTGAATTCGAGATTTTGGAGGAGTAAGTTTGTTTTTCATTTCCATGATTACTATGCTCAGTCGTACTTATATTTCCACTGAAATCGTATCGGATGTTTGTATGCAGCACCAAAAAATGAGATCGTAATACAATTGCGGTCTATCAGGTTTAGTTAAGATTAATCGCCGCCCTTTAAAACCGTTTTCATCTCATTGATTTTCAACAAAGCTTCAATGGGAGAAATGGTATTTACATCAATTTTACTTAATAATCCACGCACTTCTTCCATCCGTGGATCAGCTTCGAACATGCTCAATTGAAAATTCCGTTTTGGGATGTCTTCAATTGTTTTATCCGCATGCTTACTGATTTTTTCTTTCTCCAAATGATGCATGATTTCATTGGCACGAATCACAATTGGATTCGGCATACCAGCCATTTGAGCCACGTGGATACCAAAACTATGCTCACTACCACCTTCTTTAAGTTTCCTTAGGAATATAATCTTATCACCAGCTTCTTTGACGGAGACATTGAAATTTTTAATCCTGGGAAAATCATTGGTGAGCTGATTGAGCTCGTGATAGTGTGTAGCAAAAAGTGTTTTGGCTTTATGTTTTTGATTGTTATGAAGAAACTCCACAATGGACCAGGCAATAGAAATCCCATCGTAGGTACTGGTGCCGCGCCCTATTTCATCCATCAATACAAGGCTTCGATCGCTAAGGTTATTCAGAATACTTGCAGTCTCGGTCATTTCTACCATAAAGGTTGACTCTCCCTTTGCAATATTGTCGGAGGCGCCAACCCTGGTAAATATTTTGTCGATGATGCCAATCGAAGCCAGGGATGCAGGCACAAAGGAACCAATTTGGGCCATAAGTGCAATGAGGGCTGTCTGCCTCAATAAGGCCGACTTACCGGCCATATTTGGGCCGGTAATGATCATGATTTGTTGAGATTCATTATCAAGGAATACGTCATTAGGCACATATTCTTCACCAAGTGGCAATTGCTGTTCGATGACAGGATGACGTCCCGCTTTAATATCAAGGATCTTTTCGTCAGTGACTTTTGGCTTTACATAATTTTGACTGTACGCTAAATATGCAAATGACAATAAGCAATCAATGGATGCAATTGCTTTAGCATTTTGTTGAATAAGGCCTACGAAATCAGCTGCACTAGCCACCAGTTCATTAAAGATCCGTTGTTCGATCACATGAATTTTATCCTCAGCACCCAGGATCTTCTCTTCATATTGCTTGAGTTCTTCTGTGATGTATCGCTCCGCATTTACCAATGTTTGTTTCCTGATCCATTCTTGAGGCACTTTGTCTTTATGGCTGTTAGTGACTTCAAGGTAATATCCAAAAACTTTATTATAAGCGATTTTTAAGGAAGAGATCCCTGTGTTTTGGATTTCACGTTGCTGTATTTGCACGAGGTAATCTTTGCCAGAAAAAGATATTTTGCGTAGTTCATCCAAATCATTGTCAACACCATCTTTGATCAAATTTCCGAGATTGGATACAATTGGTACTTCTTCCTTTAATTCAGTTTCGATTTTGTTTAAGAGAAACTCACAAGGATTGATTTGATTGGCCAATTTTTGAAGTTGAGGAGCCTTGTTTTTTTTCAACAGCTCTTTTATAGGCATGATCTGAAGCAATGATTTCTTCAGTAAAACCATTTCCCTTGGATTGATCCTTCTCACTGCTACCTTGCTAATTAATCGTTCGAGGTCCGCAATGTGTTTTAGAAGTTCCTCTAGTTGATCGCGGAGTTCTTCATCTTCATAAAAAGTTTCCACCATTTGGAGTCGATCATTAATCGGAGTTTTTTCCTTCAATGGCATAATCAACCATTTTTTCATAAGTCGGCCCCCCATTGGAGTGATGGATTTGTCCAGAATTTCGATCAAAGGAACGCCACTATCCTGCTGAGGAAATATCAATTCCAGGTTACGAATTGTGAATTTGTCCAGCCAAACAAATTTATCTTCTTCGATTCTGGAAATTGATGCAATATGTTTAATCTCTTTATGTTCCGTTTCTTCCAGATAATACAAGATCGCTCCGGCAGCAATAATGCCTTCGCTTAAACTTTCTATACCAAATCCTTTGAGTGTTGTAGTTTGGAAATGACTTGTCAGTTTTTCATAAGCATAATCAAAAGCATAAACCCAGTCATCAGGCGTAAAGGTATTATACGTGTCTTTAAAAAAGGTTTCAAATTCAGCGCGTTTGGCTTTTGAATATATGATTTCGGAAGGATTAAAGTTTTGGAGAAGATTATCAATATATTCAAGTGTACCTGTGGATATATAAAATTCTCCTGTGGAAACATCAAGAAACGCTATGCCTGAATTGTCACCATTTATTTGTATGGAAGCCAGGTAATTATTAGCCTTTTTTTCCAATACATTATCGTTAAAAGACAGCCCTGGTGTAACTAACTCAGTGACTCCTCGCTTTACGATTCCTTTAACAGTTTTGGGATCTTCCAGCTGATCGCAAATAGCTACACGATTTCCAGCTCTTACGAGCTTTGGTAAATACGTATCAAGAGAGTGATGAGGAAATCCGGCAAGTTCAATATGAGAAGCAGACCCATTAGCTCTTTTAGTCAATACGATGTCCAGTATTTTGCTGGCTCTAATCGCATCTTCGCCAAATGTTTCGTAAAAATCACCAACCCGAAACAATAATAACGCACCAGGATGCTTTGCCTTTATGGCATTGTATTGCTTCATCAAGGGTGTTTCCTTGGGGGCTGACTTAGTTTTGGACATTCTTCCCGATTAACTCTTAATTCTGAATTGATGCGAAGATATTTATTCTATTTTTG
>Ga0316191_10000757_pt1 | contig 21556 bp, 16 predicted proteins | sample Eddworburr2cm_MG_FD_204928 | JGI IMG/M metagenome (GOLD analysis project Ga0316191, IMG submission 204928) | Coastal sediment microbial communities from Maine, United States - Eddy worm burrow 2 cm | ecosystem: Environmental > Aquatic > Marine > Coastal > Sediment | place: USA: Maine... | reverse complement strand
ATACCATTCCACAACCATCAGCCCACAGCCGAACAAGAGAAAAAACGTCCACAAGGGTTGCTGAACAGAAATTTTTTCCGCAACCAATGGATCTTTGGATGTTTCGGAAACTTGCAGAACGGATGTGGTCTTTATGTCCGATTCGGATTCATCGGCGAGATTTACTGTAAAATATCGCTGCTTTTCATTTTCAGAGATGGTATAGATACCGACTTTTCGGGTATGGGTATATCTGAAGGGATTCATTGTCGCCGGGTGCTTCTCCCATTTTTCTTGTGGCGCACGCGTATAAAACGCGGTGGTTTCTGGATCCAAGTATACATCAAAAGGCTCTCCGGCGCGGGTCTGCAGCGTTGAAAATTCGAGTTTTTGAGGATTTAGCCAATTGAAAATATTGCTCATCATCACCGGAAAAGCAACTTTTAGGGGAAGATCAGACTTCGCTAGATCAAAGCCCAGGATAACTGCGCGCAAACCGCTTTCCTCATAAGTATACATCAGACCGGTTTGGGTTGACTCAATCACCGGCTGCAATCGCTTATCTACCTGAAGCCTGGAACCCTGTTCGACAATCAGTCCGCCCAAATTTATATTTGACATCAGAGGGCTTTTGCGATTCCAATCGAGATTTTTCGGAAATCGGACCTGGCCGGTCTTTAATATGGGTATTGAAGGCGAATAGGCGTCAATCAGAAGAAAATTTCCTTTCGCCGTTTCAGGAAAATCCATGCGGTCGACGATGACGATGTCATGTCGCAGGGTCTGTTCAGTCCAGGAAGAAGGTATGATTTCCTTAACTGAATTGACCTTAAAATTCGGATATACTTCCAATAGTTTATTTAAAAAGTGGTTTCCTTTTGAAACCAACAAAACCCAGATGTCTTTGGATGCATTCAGAGATAGATAAGCGTGGTTATCAACCGTAAAATCATCATCAATTTCAAGAATCGCTTTAGCTATTCCGGTAATAAGCCCCGAATAAGGGAAAATCAGCAATTTCTTTTCGTAAGCGTCAAATGTGATGGAGCTGTCGAATATGATGGCATTGTCAATCGCCAGAAGGACGGGGCACTCGATCCAGGCCGGATTAAAATTTTTAATTTCCAGCATAATTTCATATCGATCACTATGATCGAGTTCCTGTCGAAATTCAAATTGTGTGATCCCGATGTTGTGGCTTCTGCCGGTAACGAAAATCGGTTTGATGTTAGGATGAGTTTCAACCAGGGCAGAGAAATCTCCGCCGGCACCATCGGTAATTAGATAAAGGGTATCTGCTTTAGTGGGATCGATAAAGGAGAGGGCCAGATAAATAGCGTCTTCCAACTCTGCCGAAGCATCTGAAGGGCTGAGGCTTTTGATAATGCTTTTTGCCTGATTCGTATTGTCTAAAAACCCGGATTTGACGACCGGTTTGCTTCCGGCTTCCACGATAAGGACCTTTTGATCTGCATCACGCTGACCAATCAATTCAACCGCCTTTTCGCCGGCCACGTCAAAGCGGGTGCCCGAGCCTGATTTCGCTTTCATGCTGGCGCTTGTATCGATGACGAGAATCATATTTCCTTTTTTGGAGGTGTCATACCTCCAGATCGGTTTCGCCAGCGCCAGAGCAGTTATGAGTACAATGATTATCTGAAATAAAAGCGGCAAATTCTTTTTAAGGCGATCGAAGGTCAACTGGCTGCTTCTTTCCCTAAATACTTCCTGCCACAGAAAAAGGGTGGTCACATCAACCTGTCGGGGTTTTGGCTTCAAGGTGTGGATAAGGATGAGGATTGGGATCAGACCCAAGACTGCCAGCATGCCGGGGTTTAGAAATTGCATGAGATTAGGATATAAATATATTCATCGAAACAGGGCACCCTTTGATAGATAATCCGTTAAAAGATCTTCAAAGGGAATACCCGTGTCGCATAGAAAGTAGTTAATGCCGCAATGACTGCAATAGCGTTTAATTTTGGAAATAAAGGCATTGACCTTATTTTGGTAAAGCGCCAGCAAATGCTTGTCCACAAAGGTCACCTTTTTTTCTCCGGTCTCAACCTCGTGCAGCATAAGATTTCCGGTTTTCGACCAAAAGAGTTCTTCATGGCTCATCACTTGAATTAAATTGATATCGAAATCTCTGTAAGCCAACGCATTCAGTCCATCTTCATAACCTTTCGGATCCAAAAAATCACTGATAATGACGGCAATACCGGGATTTCTGCAAATCGATGCATATTCCGCCAGGCACCCATTCAGATTGGTTAAATCAGAGGGGCTGAGAGATAAAAAGTATTTAAGTACCTCCGGGTATTGCTTTTTGCCTCGAGCCGGTGCCTTTATGGCAACAATTTTATCGGCAAACGCCATCAAACCGGTTTTATCCAAATTGGATAAACAGATATAACTTATCGCCGCAGCAATTTTTTTGGCAGTGATATCCTTAGACGGACTTCCGGTCCCCATCGACATACTTGTGTCCAGCAGAAGGTGGGCCGTCTGACCTTTTTCAGCGTGAAACAATTTGACAAAAAGTTTATCGAGGCGTCCATAAACACTCCAATCCACATAACGCAAGTCATCGCCGATGTGGTATTTCCTGTAATCTAAAAATTCTAATCCCTCTCCGCTTTGCCAGGAGCGATGTTCTCCCCTTCTGGGATTCCGCGCGTTTTTTCTGGCTATTACCTTAAGCTTTTCCAGTTTTTTTAAAAACTCATCATCCAAAAAAGATTGGAGGCGATCCGTCATCTCCGTGCTCCAGGTATCTTGTTGACGTATGGTATTCTGCCAATTGAGTCAAACTCCATCGAAAAGGTATTTGGTACTAGTTATTAGGTACTGGCATAGGAGAATTTTTCTGATGCTTATATTTTACTATACGAAGAAATTTAAAATTTGCACTGAAATCCGATAAACGCCACTACCGAATACCAAATACCCATTTCCACCTAATTTAGTGTCGATCATTTAGGGTATTCTACACATGTTTTTATCATATTTCCCATGTCAGTAATCCATCACGCTTGCACCTTGCTCATGATCTCATCGATAATATCATCCATATCAATGCCCTCTGTCTCGCCTCTGATATTTAGCACGATGCGATGTCGCAAGGCCGGCTTCGCAACATCGTTGATATCTTCAATCGATACATTGTAGCGTCCGTCTAGCAGTGCGGACACTTTTCCAGCTAAAATCAAACTTTGTAAACCCCTGGGACTGGCACCGAAGAGGACATATTCCCTTGTCTGTTCTGAGGCGTTCGCATTGTCGGGATGGCTGGCCAAAACCAACCGGATGGCATAGTCTTTTACATGCGTGGCAATGGGTACCAGCTTAACAATTGATCTCATCTCAAGAATTGCGTCTGCTCCAATGACACGCTTCAACTCATATTGATAGTCTTCAGTGGTTTTATCGATAATTTTTTGAAGTTCTTGATGATCTGGGTAGCTAACCCTAAGTTTGAAAAAAAACCGGTCTAACTGGGCTTCTGGAAGTGGGTAGGTACCCTCCATTTCAATGGGATTTTGCGTCGCAAGTACCATAAACGGGGGTTTTAAATGATATTGTGTGCCAAAAACCGTAACTTTGTCTTCTTGCATGGCCTCCAGGAGGGCGGACTGAGTTTTAGGGCTGGCACGATTGATTTCATCGGCGAGGATGAGCTGCCCGAATATCGGTCCTTTGTAAAATTCAAAATAGCGACTTCCATTACTATCCTCTTTGACGATATTTGTGCCGAGGATATCTGCCGGCATCAAATCGGGCGTAAATTGGATACGCGAGTACTTGAGATCCAGAATTTTGCTCAATGAGCGAACGATGAGCGTTTTACCCAGTCCCGGCACACCCTCTATCAAGGCATGGCTACCACAGAGAAGACAGGTGAAGAGATGCTTGATTAATACATCCTGTCCCACAATGATTTTTGATAGCTCACTGACAACCGTATCAAAATTCTTTCTTATGGAATCTACTTGTTTAATTAAGTCCATCGGCATTTTTGTCTGCCTTTAATCCGATTGAAATAAAATAGTTCTTTATGTACCCGCGATAATTTAAGGGTATCTCTTCTTTTTGGAGAACACCTTCAATTTCTTTTCGGTAAGAACGGATAATATCTTTTTCTTCTAATTCAGATTCACCAATGGCGGTTAAAGATCGGATCTGGATCAGATAATTATTCCCTTGCGATGACTTCATTTTATCTTGGGTTCCAATTCCTGAAGATTTTGCAAGTTCATTTTTCGCTTTTTTCTTCCTGTCGGATGGTGCGCTGCCCGCAGTAGAAGAAGAACCTGGCTGTGACCCAAATTCGTCTTTTAAATCGCGGTCAATTTCCTGCCGTTGTTCAGGAACTGGCTGCCCATGTCTTCCCTCGAAGCCCCGATTTCTATTCAATACTTCACCTTTTATTTTTGAATGTTCCGTATCACCAAAAGGTTTTTTTAAACCATGTGTGGTAGTCGATGGCCGGGTGTTATCGTATTTGGATCCGGCAACCTCATCTGAATCAGAATGGTCTTCATAGAATTCGTCGATCATCTGGGAAAGGCGCTCTTCCGTAGGGTACAGTTCCTGCAGAGCTTTAATATTTTGGTTAATGGAATCGGGAATTTGATTGTTCAACGCCCTATTAAGGATCCTTTTGAGTTTTTCCAATTGATTCAAAGACAAATTTTCCAACTTGGGAATTGTTTGAATGGGCATCTCATCGATTTCGGCAGCCTTCAGTTTGGTACCAAGCTCGGTGGCCAGACGTGTTTGCTCCCCCTGAACATCTTTTAGAAATCTATCTAGTCTAGTAATTAACTGATCTCGAGTGATGGATCGATCATTAAGTTTAGTGCGGAGATGTTCTAATTCCTTGGAATAACTATTCTGCCGGTTCTTTTTTTTCTCTTTTTTACTTTCAAGGCGATTTACGGCATAATTTCGCGACAGCTCACCGGCCCCATCTAGTTTATTCTGATCAGTGCGAGTCAATTTAAACTCGGAGGATAAATAGTTGCTCAAAAACAGGGCCCCATTGGCGATGATCAAAAAAATCAATAATAGATGCAGCCACGAAAATTTTACAGGGAGCATTTGTTTGGTACTCAACTGATGTAGTTTGGCAGCGGCGTCTTTAATTTGTAAATCTGAAAAAACAGTTTTTTTACCGGATTTATAATATTCGTAGGCCGTGCTTATTCTATCTTGAAGTCTCAAGCGACGATCGATATCGATTAGCGTAGTTATAAATTTATCTCTTCTCAGAAAGCCAAGCAGTAAGGCAGCCGCCAAGGAAATTCCAATTGAAAAGATAACCCATGAAACAGAATCGCTTAAATTCGAAACGCTTGCTTTTTGGATGATAAATATGAGTATGCAGATAGCCAAAAAGATCAAGCCGGTATTCAACAATATTCGACACAAAGCGATGACAATATTGCGCCGTTTGAGTTTTGATATTTCACCGGAAAATGATATTTCGGGGCTCGGGTTCATATTCCTTTTTCCCGCTGATGGCGTCTAACCAGAAAGTGATTTGCACCTATGAGAAGAAGTATCGCAAAGCTCACCATCATCATGTATAAAGCGAAAGGTAAGCCGATATCACCTGTGCTTTTATTTAGTAAGTATAGAATTTGTAACGGATTGAGAAAAGGTGCGAAAAAAAAGGTACCAAAAATAAAAAAGATCATAAAGGTTCTGGCGACAAAATACCCGAGCGTACTTGTCCGTCCCCAAATTAAATACACCATAAATCCAAACATTCGGCAAAGAAGTGCGGCAAAGTACAAAATCGAAACCGCCTGTAAAAATGGAATAAATGATACCGCTGAAATGGATGCAGCCAGAATCAGAACCGGCAGAAAAAGCAACAGCATCATTTGCGAATGCAATAAAAACGCTATCAATCCATAGGTAAAAAAGTCATTCTCCTTTTCAAAGGTGGCTAAATCGGTTGGATACTTTATGATATAAAAACCTCTTCGGATCAATTCCCCGCAGCCACAGCAAAGATTGATATAGGAGTTGATAATTAATGTGGCCGCAAAAATTATGAAAAATACCATCGGGATTTTATTTTCACCAACAAATTCGGCTAGCGGCTGACGCGGCCAACAAAGGATCAAGCTTATACAAATAATCACAACACCGATAAAACAGGCAGAGAGCACCGTTTTCGAAAAAAAAGGTGCCAGGGATTTTTCTGAATCGTCGGTTAAAAAATAATACTTCACGAGGTAATCTCCACAGGCAGAATCCAGTTCACCATGGTAAGGCGCTTACCGGCTGGATTGGTTTGCATAAACGTCGGTTGAACCAGTCCCCCTTGCCCCCACCCAATTAGAAACAAGCTATCGCGCGTCGAGCGGTATTTATTATGAACCTGAAGTAAGGCCTCTTTGGTGAGATTGCGTTGCATTGTTTTGAGATAGGATCGAGAGCCTTTGCTAATTAAACGATTGATGATTCGTTCAGCCTCCCGGTCGTTGAATATCTCCGTTTTTTTTAAATCCGATAGGTTTAGTTTCATGACTTGTTGTTTTTTTGCCAAAATATCATCAATAAATATAAATCGCTTTTTGAAATATACCAGGCAATCAACGAGGCCAAAGGGCAACTTATTTTCTACTGTGATCGTAAGATGGTGATCATCCTGCAAGGCCTGGCCGATGAGTGGGGAATCCAATTTCGAATTCATCATGTAAAAGTTGTCTGACCAATTGTTTAAAACACCCAAAATCCGTTGTCCGGCATCGCTTTCATGCAAGACATACGGATTTGGTATTTTTTTGGGTGAGCGCTTGGACAAAATGTGTGTGACGGGTTGGGAGAATGCCCCCAGGCTCAGGCGGTAGACCGACTTTTTCAGCGAATAAAGACCGATGATATATTTCCCAAAGGCAGGGGTATCTCGGCCGGATACATCTAATTGGTAAAAACTGTTATAGGTGAAGTTTTGCTTATGATTGGGATAAAAAAAGTACCAGTAGCTGAGCGCGCTAAAAGAAATAATTATCACCAAAAGATAACAACTGTTTTTCAATCTTTGTTTACCAGGTTTCCTAATTTTTATTAGAAAGAATTTTAAAAATACAAGATAGATGCCGATAAATAGGCCGCCTGTTTTAAAATCCGGAAAACTGGCCGGCAGGTTTGCAAACATGGCATCTAATATCTTTTGATTGTCCAGCTCCATCATGGGATTGCTGATTGAGGACTGCAACGAAAGGATTTTGTCCCAAAAGAACCTTTCTCCATCCCAACGACGAAACGGAGGTGCGGTAAAATCAAAGGTCAAAAAAACAATTTGGCCGTGACCGAAATTCTTTTGGATAACGATGGGGATATCGCTTTCGGACGCAAGCACGTGGGAATCTTCAATCCTAACATTCAATACAAGAAACGGGTCTTTGCTCGTTAGCTTTCGGCCGTTGAATTTCACCAGCGAGTTTATTTCAAATAGCCGCTGATGCCCGAGTACCTCTATCGGCAAAATATGCCGTATCCTATTTTCAACCAATGCGCCGTAGTTTAAGCCGGCGGTAGTGATAAGATAACCGCCCTGTTTTATCCATTGGGCTAAGGCCTCATATTGTCTTTCCCTTAATCCTCTGATGGTGGCGGCATTCATGATGAGTAATTTCACGCTATCATATCCGTAATAGGTTTCCGGTAAAAATTTAGGCGATACCGACACCGGGAACAGACGGTTTGGCAGACGTGATAAAATATCCGGGGAGAGATAATTGTCCGCCACAATGGCAAAACTTTTTTCAGTAAAATAAGGCCGCAGAGAAACTGAATTTGAAATAATGATGGTATCATTTTGTTTCAGCCTTATGATCAGTTCATGGACAAAGGACCTTATCAATACCGTCAAGGCGTAGCTTTTTTTTGAATTATTGGGTAATTCAACATCCGTTGCGTAAATGGCCTGATAAACATCTTGATCGTATTCACTGCCGGAAGTTACCAACGCCTCTAATGTTCCATGTGTTGATCTGCCTTTGTTTTCGATAAATACGGTCACAGGTGTCCACGTATTGAGCTGAAAATGATCGTTAAAACCAATTGAATACTCCAGCGAAATCGAAGCAGACAAGGATGGCAATGGAATCGCAAGGATCATCAAGATTAAAATGATGAGCGTCGTGGTCTTCGATCCATTGAGATAGGAATGACACATGAAATTGCTGAAGTTTGGTTTTGGGGAAAGAAGGAGAGCATGAAATCCGGCTATGCAAGATTTCCCCCTTTCATTCACAGGGACATGATATTTCCTGGTTAGAATATGACAACTACAAATTGCCTGTCAAGGAAGGAGTTTCAGCAGCAACTCAATAAATTATAATGAATTCAATTTATTTTTTGGTCTTGACAATATTTTTTTTAATTGCAAAAGTATGAACCGTTTCGGTTTCAGCGTGGCAATCGGGGGCTGATCGCTGAACCAGCATTTTAATTGGAAGTCGTCGTCCCTGCTGTTGTTTATGGTTTTATCGATCATTAATTTTCAAAGAGAGGAGGTAGGTATGAATTTCAGATTAGCTAAGGTTTTAGTGTTTTCTTTAATTGTTGTTTTCATGGGCGGTCAAGCTGTTCTGGCGGACGTTGTCGACGACATCAAAGCACGCGGTAAACTGATCGTGGGCGTCAAAGCAGATTACAAGCCTTATGGTTTTCGTGACACCAGCGGAAAAATCGTAGGCATCGAACCTGAATTGGCTCAGGATGTCGCGGACATGCTGGGGGTTAAACTGGAGTTGATTCCGGTGGTGGCGTCCAACCGTATGGAATTCCTCAAACAGGGCAAAATTGACTTGATGATTGCAACCATGACCGACCGGCCGGACAGAGCCCGGATGGTGTTCATCCTTCAACCGAATTATTACTCCTCCGGCACCAACGTTCTGGCGACCAAAAAGGCCGGCCTGAAAGACTGGAACGACCTACGCGGTAAACCGGTTTGCGGAATTCAAGGATCCTTTTACAATAAAAAAACCGGCCAGGAATTCGGTGCCGAAATCGTCGCTTTCAAAGGTACCGCAGAAAGTCTGACGGCTCTGGAACAGGGTCGCTGCATCGGCTTCGTTTATGACGATTCTTTCATCATCGCCAGATTGCAGGATCCCAAATGGGCTGACTATGAAATGCCGCTGCCGACCATCGACGATGCCCCTTGGGGCTTGGCGGTAAAGCATGGTGAGTACCGCTTCTATGGCATGATGTCCGAGATGATCATGAAATGGCATCGTGACGGCCGAATTGTTGAACTGGAAAAGAAATACGGCATCACCCCGACGCCGTTCGCCGTTAAAATGAATCAACAATATTCAGATAAAAAGTAAGTGGTATGGATGCTGATCCCGGCCACAGGCTCTCTGTGGCCGGTTTACCCCAACGATGCATACATACTTTCGCATAGGGTGGGCAATGCCCACCATAGGAGGATACTACTGGAATCCACTAAAAATGAATTTCAGACACAAGAACAAATTTTCATATAATTCTTGCAGTTAAATGCTAAAATGGAAATATTCAGCATAATATGTGCACCAGCAAGGTTTATTTCCAGGGGGAAAATGAAAATTTAAATGGAAGCCTTTTTTGACTGGTTTAGATGGCTCTACCAAGAAACCGGCATTAATCTGACCTTTATCTACGATTCTTACGACCGCACCCGTCTGCTGCAAGGGTTTTGGACCACCATCCTGCTGGCGCTTACCTGTCTTTTCTTGTCAGTCATTATCGGTATTGTGGGGGCTTGGCTGCAGGGATCACGCCTGAAGTGGACTCGCCGAATTGTGCAGGGTTACATTCAGTTTTTCAGAAACACGCCTCCGCTGGTTCAGCTTTATTTTTTTTACTTTGCTCTGGGCGGCCTGATGCCCAAAATACAGAATGATTGGGGAGGGTACGAACCGGTTCTGGGAAATTTTGCCTGGGCGGTGATATCGCTTTCCTTTTTTGCAGGGTCTTTCAATGTCGAAATATTTCGCTCGGGTATCGAGGCTGTGCCCACATCCACCATCGAGGCTGCAGAATCGCTGGGCTACACTCGCCTGAAGGCCTATATCCATATTGTCTTACCGCTGGCCTTTCGGGTTTGCCTGCCGGCTCTGAACAACAACCTGGTCAATCTGGTAAAAGCGACCACCCTGGCATTCGCCATTGCGGTGCCGGAAATGCTCTATGTCAGCAGCCAGATCTGGAGTGACAATGTCAATGTAAGAGAAATGATGACGTTTCTGCTGGTGGCATACATTGCACTGGTCGGCATTCTGGTGTGGGCCATGAACCGCTGGGAGCGCGCCATGAAAATACCGGGTTATGGGAGTCAATAGATGTTCAGACCCAGGAACAAAAGACAGATACCTCCGCTGAATCCCAAACATCGGCTGGCTGTGTTACTGCCGGCATGTAACGATGAATTGCACGCGTCCGCTGCGGAGCTAAATTCTGATCAACCGCCTGTAAGGCGCATCCGCTCGGTTCACCTGTTGGGGCTCATTTTAGTTTTCGGTGTCAGCGCTTTCGCCGCTGAAACGCAAAGCGGAGCAGGCCAGCCTTCCATCCCTAAAACCATTCTTATCTGGACCCCGCTGCTCTTAAAGGGTTTTGGCTTTAACATCCTGATCAGCTTCATGTCCATGGCGATCGGCACCGTGATCGGCGCCGGTCTGGGCGTCCTGCAAATTTCCCTGCTGCCGCCGATCCGCTTGTCCTCAAGGGTTCTGACCCAATTTTTTAGAAACTCTCCCTGGCTGGTATTGTTGTTTTACTGCATGTTTATGCTGCCTTTTGAAATCACCATCGGTGGGCTGCGGATACCTTTCCCGGACTGGATCAAAGCCGTCATCGGCCTGTCTTTGCCGGTCATGGCCAATGTATCTGAAATTGTCCGTGGCGCCGTCAATTCCATACCATCCGGCCAGTGGGAAGCGTCTGAATCATTGGCGTTCACCCGTCGTCAACAAATCTGGTTGATCATACTCCCCCAGTGCTACAAACGCATGCTGCCGCCTTGGATGAATCTTTATGCCATTTTAACCATGGCCACCGTGCTGGCTTCGATCGTCGGCGTGGAAGAAGTGATGACGCTGGCGGGGCAGGTGCTGGCGGCCGACGGCCGACCCGAGTTACTGGTACCCATATACAGTTTTGTGTTGGTGTGGTTTTTTGTCTACTGTTACCCGATTGCCAGATGGACGATCCGTCTTGAAAGAAAATTCGCCGTAAAAAGTTGAAAGGATTGCGTGGATGCCTGAAAAACCAGACAAATCTGAAACCGATCCCATCGTCTGTCTGGCAGATGTAAATCAGTCATTTGGAGACACCCAGGTTATCAAGGGCATCTCTTTTGATGTTGCCAAGGGCGAAGTAATCTGTATCATCGGCCCATCGGGTTCCGGGAAATCCACTCTGTTGCGCTGTATCAACGGCCTGATAGAAATCGATTCGGGTTCCATCAAAGTCAAAGACATGGAAGTGCACGCACCGCACCTGGACAAGCTGGAGCTCAGAAAGATTGTCGGTATGGTGTTTCAGCAGTACAACTTATTCCCCCATAAAACGGCCCTGCAAAATATTATGATGGCTCCCATCCACGTATTGAGACAGGATGCCGCAGAGGTAAAAGAGCGCGCCTATCAATTGATGAAAAAAGTTCGCCTGGGGGGCAAAGAAGATTTCTATCCCGGTGAATTATCCGGCGGTCAGCAGCAGCGCGTTGCTATCGCCCGTTCCCTGGCGATGAACCCGGAAGTGATGCTGTTTGACGAGGTAACGGCGGCCCTCGATCCGGAAACAGTTAAAGAGGTTCTGGTCACCATCCGGGATCTGGCTGAGGAAGGCATGACATGCCTGCTGGTCACGCACGAGATGGGCTTTGCCAGGGAACTTGCCGATCACATGTATTTCACCGATAACGGCGTCATTGTCGAACATGGTCCGCCCCGGAAATTTTTTGAAGCGCCGGAAGACCCCCGCACGAAAGAGTTCTTAAGCCAGATTCTATAGCGCTCTTTCAATGGATTTTAAGATCCAAATTAACAATCTTGATGGATTCGTAAAAAGTCAAAATTTCGATTTTTGTTCATTGTAACACATTGAAATTACAAACCCTGAAATTTTGTTTTTGTGCTTTTTGCGCCTTTTTGCGGCCATATCAATTTTGTCGGCTTCGTAAGAATTTCCGGTTTTCCCGTATCAGGATAGCATCATGAAAAAGGAAGTCAATTTCAATATCGGCAGAAAAGTAAACGTGGTTCCCAATGGCAAAATCATCCATCTGGATTCGAAAAATGACGAGGATCTGCAGTTTATCAGAGAAACTTACGGGTACGAAACTGAAGAAAAAGGCTGGTTTCGAGAAAAGGACCGGCTTTTTCTTATTTCAGGCGCCCTCACTGGCAAGACAGCTCAATCCAAACTAAAAGGTGCACCCCCGCCCGGTATTCTGGAGGTTCCCATGCCGCCATTACCGGAAGGGCCGGTTTCACGGCGATTTATGACAATGGAAGACGGGACGGTTGTCCGCTGGATTCGACACCCATCTGTTCTACCCAAATCCAGCCAACCACACTGGCGCAATCATACCGCCCTCTTTGAAACCAGAGGAAAGAATCCGGATTTCTTATGTTACACCTCGATTCCTTCTTTAGCGACCATAGAAGCTGCCGACGGCAAATTCCGTTTTTTGGCTCCCGGCGGAATTCGCTGGATTGATTATCCCACCCGTGCCACCGCGATATCCGATGCCATGGATATGAGTTTGGCCGTGGCCATGAAAATCCAGGTGGTTCGAACGCCGAGCGGCGGAAACAAAATTGCAGTCTATGGTAATCAACGACACAAATCGAAGGTATTGAGATCCATATTTTCTGCCTTCGAGCGCATGGGTTTTATCGTTACGTCAGCCGATCTTGGACTCACACTGGAAGATCTTGAAAAATATACCCTTCCGGTTGCACCCACCTCGGTCGTTCCCATGGGGGTTTACAAAAACGGAATTCCTTCGGCGTTGGTGACTGCGGACGCTTGTTTTGCTGCCATGCACGCCATGGCGGCCGGACTGCCCCAATCACCACCCCTTAGTAGCCTGACAGTTTCCATCCAGGGAATCGGTGAAGTGGGTTATCGCCTGGCCCGGCATTTGATAGAAAATGGTACCAAAGTCATTATTGCTGAACCTAACGACAAAACCCGCAGCCAATTTAAGTCGGAATGCCGCCAGGCTTTCTCCACCGGCCGGGCTGCCTTTCTTAAAGATCCAATGGCGATATACGATACCGCTGCCGATATATTTTGTCCCTGTGCCTTGCGGGATATACTGGACCGGCGCAGCCTGACACGCCTCTTGAGGGCCGGTGTCAGGCTCATCGGCGGGCCGGCCAACAACCTGTTCTCCGACCAGGTCAATGGCCCCTGGTTGTTTCACAACGCCGGTCTGCCGGTGATTCCCTATGAAGGCATTGGCGCCGGCGGCGTCACGGGGGTTGCATATTCGGTGATGACCGGTATATTTGGTAGTTGCCCTTTTACTCTTTCCGGCAAGATTCACCTAATCAAGGACTATGTCGCCAAAATTCTGCGGTGGTCGCAACGTTATGACTTGCCGCCCCAGCTAATCTCTGACCGGATTTTATTTCGCAGCACCCAAAGAAGAAGATTATTGGGACAGCAGCGCACCGATGAATTATTGGAAAAATTGCGGCATGTTTTTATTAATAAAAAGCCTCGGAAATTAGAGCAAGACCTGGTAAATGAATATACCAAAAAGGGGTTTTTTTACGGATCCGGTCGATTTCACTAAGATGGGAGTAATACACGAATGTCTAAAGCTTACGATGCAATCATTATCGGTGCCGGGATCATCGGCTGCTGTATCGCCTATGAAATGAGCAAGAGAAGACATCGCACCTTAAATATTGACTTTCAGCCGGCTGCGGGTGGCGGATCGACGGCCAATTCCTGCGGTAATGTTCGCTTTTATTACTCCACCCATGATGGTGTCGCCACCGCTTACGAAAGTGCTTGGTACTGGCATAACTGGCAAAAATACATCAATGTAAGAGATCCCCGCGGTTTTGCCGGATTCCACAGTACCGGTTCTGTATTTATTAAAAACCAGGTGATTGACTGGCCCAAAGTCAAGACCAACTTCGATCGCGTGGGCGTAAAATACGAGGAATGGGACTTGCCCACGCTTCAAAATAAGATTCCCGTGGCCGATTTTCGTTCCTTTTATCCGCCCCGACGGCCTGAAGATCCCAACTTCTTGGAAGAATCCAATAAATGGCTGGAAGGCGCCTGTTACACACCCGAATCAGGCTATGTCGGTGATCCGCAGTTGGCCACCCAAAACGTTGAATGTGCGGCCCGGGCCAAGGGAGCAGAGTTCCGATTCAATCAGAGAGTCATCGGGATTCGCCGGGCCAATCAAAAGGTGAAGGGCATTACCCTGGGCAGCGGAGAGCAAATCGATGCACCCATCGTAGTAAATGTCGCCGGCCCGCACTCCTTTCAAGTTACCGAAATGGCTGGTCAAATCGATCGCAACAATATCCAGACCCGGGCCCTTAGACATGAAGTACATGTCGTACCGCCGCCCGACAACTACAATCCGGAAGAAGAAGGCTATCACACCAATGACGCCGATATCGGAGCTTATTATCGACCCGAAGCCGGCAATATGATTCTCACCGGAAGTGTAGACCCTGAGTGCGACCCCAAAGAATGGGTGGATCCTGACAATTTCGATCGCCAGGTCTCCGAAAGTCAATGGAGAGCGCAGGTCTACCGTCTGGCACGCCGAATGCCCGGCTTGAAGATTCCCAATCAACCCTCAGGCATTGTTGATCTGTATGATGTTAGTGATGACTGGATTCCGATTTACGATAAATCAGATTTGAAGGGATATTACCAGGCCATCGGTACGAGCGGCAACCAGTTTAAAACGGCGCCTGTGGTGGGTGCAATGATGGCCAACCTGATCGACCAGGTGGAACAAGGCTACGACCACGAGGCGACCTCCTTAAAATACACCTTGCCTCACTTGGGCATCACCATTGATATGGGCGCTTTCCATCGTAATCGTGCAATTAATCGTAATAGCAGCTTTTCTGTTATTGGATGAAGTATCTTTTCAACCGACCCGCCATTGCCATTGAGATCCTATAACAAGGCTTGATGTCATTTATCACAAAATAACCCGATGCAATTTAAAAGTTGACTTCAGTTATGCCTTATGGAATTATTCCAATAAGAATAAATCTTAAAGGCATGATTTGGAGCGAAAAATGAAACTAAATCCATTTTATTATGGCGAAGTGGTAACTGGTGAAAATTTCACCGATAGAGTCGCTGAAATCGAGCGGTTAACAACTGAGCTATGTGGCGGGCACAATATTTTTTTGATTTCACCGCGGCGATACGGCAAAACGTCTCTTATTATAAATACCCTTGAACTTATCAAAATTAAGGGGCTATTTGTTTTTTATATGGATCTTTATAAGGTAGCTTCTGTACGTGAGTTACTGGATGCTTACGCCAAAGGTATCGTTCGGTCTTGCAAGACCAGAGTAGAAAAAATTTCCGATTTTATCAAAGAGTTATTTCCCAAAGTACGGCCGAAAATTATTTTAGGCGATGATGGGGTACCTTCAATCGAAGTTGATATTAGCTTGAAGGAGAAAGAGCTGATGGATTCTTTGACGGAGATTTTGGATGTGCCACAAAAGATTGCCAAGAAGCGGAAAAAAAATTTTGTAGTTGTTTTTGATGAATTTCAGGAGATTACTAATTTTGATGGTGAGAGATTGGAAAAATTAATGAGGGCCTGCTTTCAACACCACCATAACGTTGCTTATCTTTTTGCCGGCAGTAAACGCCATTTACTTAACAGTATGGTTTCAGATCCCAACAGGGCGTTTTATAAATTAGGCGATGTCATGAATCTGCAGAAAGTAGCACCTGAGGAGATGATAACGTTTGTAAAAAAGCAATTTTCCAAGGGTCCCATAAAAATCAAAGAGAAAACTATCGATACTGTTCTGGAAATAAGCGAGAATGTGCCATACAATGTGCAGTACCTGTGCCACAACTTGTGGAACAGGTGTTTGCTGACAAAAGAGGTAAAAGAAGATGATATCGATGCTGTTTTGGATAATATCATCACCGAGCAAGCGGCCAACTACATCATTGTTTGGGATGGATTATCGTTGCATCAGAGACTGCTTCTTAAAGCTATTATAAAGTCGCCCGAACAGCCGCTATTTTCAAAAAATTTTATATTTGAAAATGAATTAGGGACCCCGGGATCAATACAAAAGTCCATCAGTTTACTTACAAAAAAGAATATTATAGATGTAGAAGGTAGAAAGATTCGGTTTAATGATGTTTTTTTTAAGGAATGGATAAAAAAAATGATGATTTGGTGAAAATGGTGTAGCACCATTTATTCTCATCTCAAACTGAGGGGATAGCAACGATTCGAGCGCGATAGGGGGTTTGTTTAGATATGGGGGCAATCCAACGATCGCATGATCAGTGGTCATGAGACCTGGTGCAGTCCTCTAACGACAAGTGGTGTATAACTTTATTGAAAGCTTTGTCGTTCCTGAATAAAACGGCACCAACAGAAACCGAATGGGCAGCTATCAAGATCTACTATTAAGAGGTCCCCTATCGCCTTGGAAAATATTATTCTTCTCCCTTTTTACTGGCTTCTACGACTTCTTCTGGAACGGTATCCGAAGCAATTTTTTGTTCTTTTTCATTTTCCTCTGCAGAATCATCGCTCTCATCTTCAAGCTGCTGGCTTTTGGGCATGGTATTCGCTTGAGTATCGGCTATTTGCAATGGGTTTCCACTAATTTCGGTAAGGAATTTAAAAAAGATTCTTAATTGGTCGGTGTCGTAGCCCGTAAGGGTTTTTAAGGTTCTGAGCAAGGCTTCGCTGACAACCGATTTCTGGTCAGATAATTCTTTTTGCAGGGCTGAAAGTTTGTTTTTTTGTTCTTCAATCTGAGCGTCTTTTTTACCAATTTCCTTGTTTTGATTTGAAACTTTTTCTTCAAGTTGTTTGCTAATTTTTTTGGTTCTTAAAATCAACCAAATTATTATTCCCAAAACGATAAGAATAATAATAAGCCCAAGGGCCTGATGAGTAGACAACCAATTGAAAAAATTTGTTAAAACATTGTAAACTGTCTCTTTAAAATTATTAAAACCAGCGGTACCCGGCTCTTTTCCCATTGTCTTCTCCTCTCATATGAATATTGTCAGATGTTCCTGGATCATATACCTATCCAGATAACGAAGGCGGGCTCTATTGTCAACATTGATTTTTTGATGTGGAATTGAGCAGTTAGGCAAATTCGGGTCCGCTGCCGGCGGATTTGTCAAAACTTTTCATGATGTTCTTTAAGATATCCGATCGATATGATTATTCATTTAAAGTTCAAACTTCCATTCCCTCACTTGTCCATAGATGATTCTTTTTCTTTTGTTCACACTTGCGATGCAGTTGCAACCATTTTTAAGCTGGTGACTACCCAGCCGTCTGGCCAATTCCCATGAAGCATGGATCATTTCAAGGATCATCCGCCTCATTTCCATTACGGTTTCCTGACTTTCTTTCATAATCTTTCCATTATGGAGGAAATCAGTGGTTGGAAACGCCCTTCTGTCAGCAGGTCAATGTCGGCAGTAAACTTTGGCAGCCCATATAAACTCATTGCAAAGGCCCCAATCAGGGCATACGGAATATCTTTTTCTATCAAGTTATCTGCAACTATTTTGAGGACCCTGGGCAACTTTTGAGAAACCAAAATAACTCCTTCTCACCAAGAATACAAATGGTTCTTAATGAAAACGCATTCTATATGTTTTGCGATGTTTTAGCAAACTACCGCAACCTTGCTTTAGAGTTTCATTGAAATAATTTCATCCGCCAGCGGGGAACCTCAAATCCAAGTTCTAAAAATCAATATTTATTTCCGGGCGTATCCCTGGTTAATTGCTCTCAAGACAATCTTTGCTCAACTGCGTATCGAATGCAACGGGATAGCAGCCGTCAAAGCAGGCCTTGCAGAAATTATTCTCCGGGCTTTTGAATTCGGTGGCGTTTAAAAGGCCGTCGATGCTGAGATAGTAAAGGGAGTCAAGTCCTAAAAATTCCCTCAACTCTTCAACCGTTTTGGTGGCTGCGATCAACTCGCCTCTGGTTGAAAAATCGATGCCGTAATGGCAGGGGAACCGATGCGGGGGGCCGCTGACGCGCATATGCACCTTTCTGACCCCAAGCTCTCGCAATGCTTTTACCCGTGTTCTGACGGTTGTGCCCCTGATGATCGAATCTTCAATGATGATGATATCTTTTCCTTTTAAAAGGTTTTTCACGGGGTTAAGTTTTATGCGAACGCTAAAATCCCGCATGCTCTGGGTCGGTTGAATAAATGTTCTGCCCACATAATGGTTGCGGATCATACCCATTTCAAAGGGTATGCCGGACGCTTCCGAGTACCCCAGGGCGGCATAGGTTCCCGAATCGGGAAACGGCATGACAAAGTCGGCCTCAACAGGCGCTTCTTGGGCCAAACGTCTGCCATGGGCTTTGCGAGTCAGATACACGTTCTGACCATAAAACGTGCTGTCCGGTCTGGCAAAATAGATAAATTCAAAAATACAGAAGGCCCGCCGGGTTGCCGGCGACGTTTTAATGCTTTTAATGCTGTCGGGGCCGATAATGACGATTTCTCCGGGATCGAGTTCACGCACAAACTCGGCCTCCACCAGATCAAAGGCACAGGTTTCGGAGGCCAGCACATAATTACCGTTCAACTTTCCCAGACACAACGGTCTGAACCCATAAGGGTCTTTGATTCCGATAATTTCCCCCAGGCTGGTTAACATCACGAATGAAAATGCGCCCTGCAGTCTGGAGACAGAATTAACCAAGGCCTGCTCAAATCCGTATTCCAGGTTTTTCACAAAAAGATGCAAGAAAATTTCGCTGTCCATGGTGGTCTGGAAAATAGAGCCGGATTCTTCAAGCTCATCCTTCAGGGTGTGTGCATTGACAATATTTCCGTTGTGGGCCACGGCATAAGACTTTTTGCGGTGACGCACCAGAAAAGGCTGGGCGTTGGTCAGCACGGAGCTGCCCGTGGTGGAATAACGCACATGACCGACGGCGCTGCGCCCCTCCAGCACTCTCAGGTGGTTCATGTCGAAAACATCCGATACCAGACCCATGCCTTTATGCTCAATAATCGTATCCCCCCGGATCGTTGCAATTCCTGCGCTTTCCTGGCCCCGATGCTGCAAGGCATATAAGCCGAAATAAGTCAGTGGCGCTGCTTCCGGATGATCGCAGATCCCAAAAATACCGCAAGCTTCGCGGGGCTTATCAAAATCAGTCATTTAGGGTAGACTCCCAACCCGGACAAGCCGGAATTGAAGATTGACGATTGAAGATTTATGGTTTCGCTCTCCGAGGCGTAGGCGCTACAACCCCTACGAGCCGGAGGCTTCGCTCTGTCTTTTCTAAATAAATCGATAGAATTGCATTAATATTCAATCCGGCTATACCATAAATCATGTGATAATATCGGGTTATGATACTTTCCGCAGGGCGATATGCTTATCATTGGCACAGAATTTCGCAGCGAGCATATGTTTATGATAGCACCTATATCCTAATTGTTACAAAGTAAAATTGGCGTATTCATAAATATTTGGGCACTCTGCTGCTGTATAATTCATAGCGCCTTGCGAAAAGTACCATAACCCCGACAGAAGGACTCGCCGCGATCTAGTGATGATGAATAACGAGACCTGCATATCAATCCAGCGGTATATTTTCCACCAGATCCCAAACCCCACAGGGGCAGGCACCGGCGCAAAACCCGCATCCGATGCACAGGTCTTCATCCACTATGTATTCATAGGCGTCGTCGTCCAGCCCTTTTCTGCTGATGGCATGTTGCGGGCAAACCGATACGCAAATTCCGCAATCCCGACAAGCGCCGCAGGATGAGCATTGGGACCCGCAGTGATCCAGATCCGAGTATTCCGTCACCCGGGGATCAAAATACTCCAGTGTAATGCGGCTGCGGTTGATCATTTCTCGTTTTTGAACCAGTGGTGGTTTATCTTCCAGGATGTCACAGATCGTCTGGGCCACGATTCGGCCGGATCCAATGGCATCGGTGAGAAGTCCGGGCCGGACCACATCGCCGATGGCAAATATCTTGGGATCGGTGGTCAGAAAATGATGATTGACCTTGACGAATCCATCAGCAATTTCTATGTCATCCGGCAGGAATTCAAGATCCGGCATGTCGCCAATAGAAATAATCACTGTGTCGGCGGGGATTTCCTCACCGGATACCAATGTGACTGCGTTACCGGTAATCTCTTTGGTAAAGACCGGCCATTTGAATTCGGCACCGATGGTCTCTGCCGCTTCTCTTTCTTTACCAAAAGAGGCCGGTTCCTGCACATCCAGCAGGGTAATTTTTTCAGCGCCGAGCCGATGCGCCTCGGCGGCCGCATCGCAACCGACATTGCCGGCACCGATGACCACGACATGCTTGCCGACAGTTGCCTTATTTTCTTTGGCCTTTTCAAGAAACTCCAGTGCCGTCGCCGCCCGTTCGTTGCCAGGTATCGATAATGTCCTGGGTTTTTGGGCACCCGTTGCAATCACCACAAAATCAAAATCTTCTCGAAGCTGCTGAACGTTTTCCGGTCCGAGCGGCTGCTGAAGGTGTACATGGGGCAAAACCTCCTTGACCCGCTCGAGTTCGGTGGTAATCACCTCGGTCGGGATACGACTTTCAGGAATAACCCGGGTGAATTTGCCGCCGATGTCTTTGGCGACTTCATAGATGACAACCTGGTGCCCTTTCTGACGGAGCTGCCATCCCACAGATATTCCGGCCGGTCCGCCGCCGATGATGGCAATTTTTTTGTCCGATTCAGGCGGCAGTTCCGGCAAGGTTGCCTTGATACTCGCCTGACCGAGTTGGGTGACATCCACCGGAGCCATGGCAGAGGATTGGCGGGAGCAAGACTGCATGCACAAATTGGGACACAGATAACCGCACACGGATGCCGGAAAGGGTGTATAGGCAAGGGCCAGATCGACCGCCTCATCGATACGCCCGTCACGAACCAGTTGCCAGCGTTCCTGCACAGGAATTCCCGTCGGACAGGTGGCCTCACAGGGTGCGGCATATTTCCGGTTTTCCCAGATCGGAACATAGCGCCGCAGCAGAGCGGTTGTAATCAACGGTACGGGGCTGCGATCCAGTTGCATGAGGTCACCGATCAGGCCGCCGCGGCCGAGCTCTTTCTCCCACACCCCGGTGTGAAACGAATGGATGGATTTCATCGGCCGTTGGATTTTTTCCTGGGACGTGCGCGCAATTAGCAGCTGCCATTGATTTCTATCTGAAAATACTTTAACCAATTCGGTCCGGCCGATGTGATCCAGAAAAATATGAAGATTTTGGTTCAACCAGTCCCATTCTTCATCCCCGATGGAAATCAGTTTGGC
>Ga0316191_10000756_pt1 | contig 21565 bp, 18 predicted proteins | sample Eddworburr2cm_MG_FD_204928 | JGI IMG/M metagenome (GOLD analysis project Ga0316191, IMG submission 204928) | Coastal sediment microbial communities from Maine, United States - Eddy worm burrow 2 cm | ecosystem: Environmental > Aquatic > Marine > Coastal > Sediment | place: USA: Maine... | reverse complement strand
CATGAGAACTCGGCGCGTATCAGCACATCGCCGTCAGTGAGCTCGTCGATGGGCATCTGCTGGAAACCCGCGGCGGTTCCAGTATCCGTTTTTTCGATCCGGTATGCGGTAAATTCCCTGTTCATGTTGCTCCTCGCGCGGATGTTCCGCTTCAGAAGGCGCCGCGCCGCTTGAGCCATACCAGCAGGCCCTGGACGTTCAGTTGAATGTCCATACGCAGCAGATCGAGTGCCGCCAGCGGATCATCGGTGCCGTGGGCTGCAAGCCTGTCGCGGTAATATTCTGTCAGTGCCGCGCCGAGCTTGTCCTCTCTGTCCTCTTCGCCGGCAACGCTCTCGGCCGACGCCACGTAAAAGTCGAGATCCCGATGCAACTGCCGCGCCAGCGGCGCGAGATTCTGCACGCGACTGTAATGGGTCAGGTAGACGGATTCCGCGCCGGTTGCGACAATTCGCTCGATCGCCGCGTGCGCCGCAACCGGATCGAACTGCACCGGTGTGGTTGTCGGCAGAATGAACGGTCCGGCAGCAGTGTCGAGACCGCGATAGGAAATCCCGAAAGAATCACCGCTAAAAACCGCGGATGCAGTCGGATCCGCGATGCAGTAGTGATGCCGGGCATGACCCTCGGTGTGCATGCACTCGAGCATCCTGCCACCGAGATCGATCCGCTCGCCATCCGCCACTTCCCGCACCCTTGCGGCAGCGATCGGTGCGATGTCGCCGTACAGCTCGGCATATTTTCGCTCGCCATAAACCGCCCGCGAACCGGCGATAAGGCGAGCCGGATCGATCATATGCGGCGCACCCCGCGGATGCAGCAGCGCCACCGCGCGCGGCAGCGAGCGCATCAGCAGCCCCGCACCGCCGGCATGATCGAGGTGGACATGAGTCAGAAACAGATAGTCGACCGATGCCGGATCGAGCCCTTTGCGCTCCAGCGCCGCAAGCAGTCGCGGCACTGCGCTGTTGGCACCGGTGTCCACGATCGCGACGTGACCGTTCTCGACGATCAGGTGACTCGCAGCCAGTCCCGGGCGCAGATAATGGGTATCCACGGCACAAATGCCGTGATCGAATTCGGCGACTTGTGGCACGTTAGACATAGGCTCCGGCTCTGCGACAATCAAAGAAAACCCGGCACAAAGCGCGCAAATCGCCGCCTTCACCGGGCACTTGCCGAAACCGCGGAATCGGCTGCAGGCGCCAGCCCGCAGCGGGCCCGGCCCGGCTCAGGGTTCGGGCGTGAAAAGCCCCTTTTGCGACGCGTAGAACTTCGCCAGCACCTCGATGTCCTCATCGCTAAGCTGGCCGGCAAATCCCGCCATTACCGCATTCGTGCGCTCACCTGCCCGATACTGTTCCAACGCGTGCACCAGGTAGTTTTCGTGCTGCCCGGCCAGGTTGGGGTATTGCTCCATCACGCTGATGCCCTGCTCACCGTGACAGGCGACGCAGGCAGCCGCCTGTTCCGGCACATTCCTGGCCGCGGTGGCGGTCTTCAAGTCGCCGAGGCCTGCAAAGTAGGCTGACAGATCCGCTATGTCCTGCTCGGTCATGGTCGCGGCATGCGAGTGCATCGTTTCGTGGGAGCGCTCGCCGGCGGCATATGCTCTCAGAGCCACACCGATGTACTCGCCATTCTGGCCGCCGAGTTTCGGCACATAGAACACCGGGTAGGAATTCTTGTATTTGTTAATGAAATGACAACCCTTGCAGGTGTCCGCGAGAATTTTGCCGGCGGCGGCATCTCCCTCGGCAAAGGCCGTCCCCGTGACACCCGCTGACAACGCGAGGCACACCGCCAAATTGCCCAGTCTCCGCAACATACGCACCCTACTCCAAGCCGTCGATGGATCCGGCCAGGATTCCGGCCGCGGCGGATATGTTACTGAGACCCCTGCGCAAATACCACCCACCACAATCAGTCCCGTTTGGCCACCCAGTCGGGGCAAGGCCTATAATGCAACGTTCGGCTGCGGAACCGATCGATTCCGGGGAGAGTGCCGTTTGCGCAAACTGATTCTGTTGCTTGTCGCCGTTATCTTGGCCCTCGTGCTGGTAACCCCGCGAGTTGTGGGCGGATTGGCACAACGCGAGGTCAATGACTATGTCGCCGGCTTCAATGCCGAGGCCGCGACGCGCTTCGGCCCGCAAATCACCGAACACAGCTACGAACGCGGCTGGTTTGACGCCCGCAGCAGCCAGCGTATCGCCCTGAACGCAGGAAGTGACGAAGCCCCGGTTTTTCTGATCATCGATAACCAGGTTGAGCATGGCCTCATTCTAAATGGCTCCGGCTTCGGCCTCGCCGAGGTCCACTCGGGTTTCAGCCTCGTTGACGAATACGAACGCGTGGAACTGCCGCTGACGGCGGTCACGCGGATTCATCTGAATGGATCGGCCAGCAGTCTTGTGTCCGGAGAGGCGATTGATCACCGCTTCGACGAATCCGGTTCGCGCCTGCAGTGGGACGGCGGTGAACTACGCTTCGATATCGGTTCCGATGGCACCAGCATTGCTGCGAATGGCAACGTCGGCAGGCTGCAGTTCGTCCAGGAAGAGAATCGATTTACTTTTGGTCCGATGCGCTTCGCCGGCGACCAGAAGCTATCCGAGCACCAGTTTTGGCTCGGCGCCAGCAGTATGTCCGTTGACGAACTTGGCCTGGAGGATCCGGCAGCTGGCTCGTTTCAGGTACGAAAATTCGCTTTCGAATCGGACGTCCGTCTCGACCGCGAGCGGCTAACGTATGAATTGGTTGTCGACGCCGACCAGATCGCGACGCCCGGGTTTGACGGGGGCAGTCTCCATATCGACCTGGAACTGACCGATTTCCATGCCGAAACGGCGGCCCGCCTGCGCGACAAATACGCAAAACAGACCGATCCGGTAGCGGCGCCCGAACCGGGCTGGGCGGAAATCGAGGCCGATTTGCTCGCGCTTTTGGCCCATGGCGGCAAGCTCGATATCGAGAAAATTTTCTTCGCGACGGGAAGCGGCCGCCTCGACGCCAGCGCCCAAATGGTCATTGATCAGGATGTCGGCGCACCGGTGCTCACCGAACTGCTGATGGCGCTGCGGGGCCAACTGGATATCGTCGTGTCAAAGACGCTGCTCGCGACTGCCGCGGAACATAACCCGCAGCTGGGGCAGGCGACCACGATGCTGTACCGGGCGGGATATCTGCTTGAAGAAAACGAGGACTTCGTGCTGAAAGCCGCCTACTCCGGAGGGCTTTTGACGATAAACGGCCTGCCCTTGCCGGTGCCGTTGCCTATGCAGTAGAGCGCGCTTCGGCGCCCGGGAAAAAACAGGCCACAGCGACATCGCCCTGTTGTTCAAGCGCTGGCGATTCGGCACGACACCGCTCGCGCGCGTGCTGACAGCGCTCGGCATAGACGCAGCCGCCACCCATCGCGTTGGCGGTGAAAGCGGCGGGCGTTGCCGCGAAATTCCGCCGCTGCCGCGGATCGGCAACCGGTACCGAGCGGAGCAGCGCGCGAGTGTACGGGTGCTGCGGCTGATCGAACAATGCGTCCGCGCTTCCCGTCTCGACCAGTCTTCCGCGGTACATCACGGCCACGCGCTGACACAGGTATCTGACAACGCTGAGGTCGTGCGCGATAAACAAGACCGCGAGACCCAGCCGCCGCTGCAACTCGCGCAACAACGCCAGAATCTGCGCCTGAATCGAAATGTCCAGCGCGCTGACGGGTTCGTCACAGATCAGCAGGCGCGGCTCGAGGACGAGCGCTCGCGCGATTGCGACGCGCTGGCACTCACCCCCCGACAACTGCCGTGGCAGGCGCTGCAGATGTGCATCTGCGAGGCCAACGTCGCGGAGCCGGGCGATCGTGGTCTCCCGGACCTGTTCGGTCCCGAGCTCCGGGCGATGCACCAGCAGGGGTTCGGCCAGTATTTTCGCCACGCTCATGCGCGGATCCAGCGATGCCGCGGGGTCCTGGAAAACGACCTGCACCTCGCGGCGAAACCGGCGCCAGCCTGAGCGCCCGGCAGCGGCCATCGCCATGCCCGCGTACTCGATTTGCCCGGAGTGAATGTCCACCAGCCCAAGCAGCGCCCGCGCCAGCGTCGATTTTCCCGAGCCCGACTCACCGACAATACCCAGCGTTGCGCCCTCGTCGAGGCCGAGGCTTACCCCGTCAACCGCGCGCAGGCTCGGCACACCGTGACCGCTGCCGGGGTACTCGACGACCAGGTTGCGAATGGCGACAAGCCGGCCGCTCAAGCCGGTGCACTCCTGTGGCAAAAACTGAGGTGGCCGGGTGCGATGTCGAGTTTCGGCGGAACGACCGCGGCACATTGCTCGAGCCGCTCCACACAACGGGTATTGAAAGGACAGCCGGCGCCCGTGGGCCGCCCCGGCTGTCCGGGAATCGGAACGAGTCCGGACTCCGGCCGATCAAGCCGCGGCAGGGATCGCAACAGCGCGCGGGTGTAGGGATGGTGACCGCGGTGAAACAGTGCGTCGACATCTGCGACTTCCATTGGCCTGCCGCCGTACATCACCAGCACCCGGTCGCAAACCTCGGCCACCACGCCGAGGTCATGGGTAATCAGCAGACCCGCGCCATAGTGGGTGCCCTTCAAAACCCGCAACAAACCGAGAATCTGCGCCTGCACCGTGACGTCAAGCGCGGTCGTCGGCTCGTCAGCGATCAGTAACCGCGGCCGGCACAACAGCGCCATCGCAATAGTGACCCGCTGCCGCATCCCTCCCGAGAGCTGATGCGGGAAACTGCGCATGCAGCGTTCGCTGTCGTCGAGGCCGACCGCCCGCAACATCTCCACCGCACGACCCACCGCCGCAGCCGTGTCCAGGTCACGATGCTGCTCGAGTACCTCGGTCAGCTGCACGCCGATACGCAGGTAGGGGTTTAAGGCGGCCTGGGGATCCTGAAACACCATCGCAATGCGATCACCACGCAGGTCGTTCAACGCCGCCTCGGGCTGCCCGATCAGCTCCTGCCCGTCGAGCCTGGCGCTGCCGCTTACTCGCGATCCGGCGGGCGTAAGCCCCATCAGTGCCAGCGCCGTCTGGGTCTTGCCGGAACCGGATTCGCCGACAATGCCGAGCAATTCACCCTCGCGAAGACTGAAACCAAGGCTGTCGACGGCGTGCAGGTCTCCCGCGGCGGTAGCCAGGCAGACGCCGAGGTCATCGACCTCGAGCAACTCCGCGCTCACGCCGCACCTCGCAGACTGCCAGCGCCATCGTTATAACGGCGTAATGCATCGCCGAGCACGTTCAGACAATAAAGCGTCACCGCGAGGAAGGATGCGGGGAACAACAACATCCACGGCGCACTCTCCATCTCTCGCGCACCGAGGCTGACCAGTTGCCCCCACGATGTCATGGGTTCCTGCACGCCGAGTCCGAGAAAGCTGAGAAACGACTCCACCAGGATCATCTGCGGCACCGCGAGACTCGCATAGACGACAACCACATTCATCATGTTCGGCACGATATGGCGGCGGACGATCGCCGCAGCCGGTACCCCAAGCGCGCGCGCTGCGTCGACAAACTCGCGGTGCTTAAGGCTGAGCGTCTGACCGCGCACGATGCGCGCCATATCAAGCCAGTTGATCGCCCCTATCGCGACAAACATCAACAACAGATTGCGACCGAACAACACCATCAGCAGGATCACGAAAAACATGAACGGCATTGCGTAAAGAACGTCGACCAGGCGCATCATCACCTGGTCGACGCGGCCCCCGGCATAACCGGCGATGGCACCGTAACTGACGCCGATGAGCAAGCTGACCGCGGTTGCACAAATCCCGACTAGCAACGAAATCTGGCCGCCTCGCAGCGTCCGCACGAAAAGATCGCGGCCATTGTTGTCGGTGCCGAACCAGTGCCCGCTCGACCACGACGGCCCCTGGGCGATGTGTTGCCAGTCCACCTGATCGAGCGCGAATGGCGACAGCAAGGGTCCGAACAGCACAAGCGCGGCGATCGCCAGCAACAGGTATCCGCAAACCCGAACCCCGCGTGACTGGGCGAAGAACCCGCGCCAGGCCGGCCCGGCCGATGTCGCGCCGGCCGCGACGCTGTGGCCGGCCGCGCTCACTGGCGCTGCACCCGCGGGTCGAGCAGGCCGTAACAAAGATCGACCAGCAGATTTGCGATGACCACCAGCAGACCGTAGAAAACCACGACCCCGAGAACCAGAAAATAGTCGCGGTTCAGCGCCGCCTGGACAAAATACCTGCCGAGACCCGGAAGACCGAATATCTCTTCGATGACGACCGAGCCGGTGATCACCGCCGCGGTCGCCGGACCCAGGTAGGAGACGACCGGAAGCAGCGCGGGGCGGAGGCCGTGGCGCAACAGGATCGTGCGTTCCGGCAGGCCCTTGGCCCGCGCCGCGAGGATGTAGCTGCTATCCAGCACCTCCAGCATGCTGGCCCGGGTCAGCCGTGCAACATACGCGAACTGCGGCAGCGCCAGCGCGATAACCGGGAGAACCATTCCGCTGGCGGACAACGTCGCGTCCGGGCCGGCGCCACTGGCCGGCAGCCAGCCGAGCCAGACCGCAAAGACCAGGATCAGAAGCGGCGCGACAACGAAATTGGGAATCGAGATTCCGCCGATAGCCACCCCCATGAGCAGATGATCGAGCATTCCCCCCGGACGCCGCGCCGCGGCAATTCCGCCACTGACACCGGCTCCGAGCGCAAGGATCATGGCTGCAAGCCCGAGCCGCAAAGAGGTCGGGAATCCCTCCCGGATCAGGTCGGCCACATCATGGTCGCTATAGTACAGCGACGGCCCGAAATCACCCTGAACGATGTTTGTCAGATACCGCACCAGTTGCTGGCCGAGTGGATCGCCCAGGCCGTAGCGCGCGTTCAGATTTTCCTCGACGGCGGGCGGGAGATTGCGCTCGCTGGAAAACGGGCTTCCCGGCGCGAGACGCATCAGCACAAACGCGAGAACGACCAGCACCAGCAGGGTGGGCACTGCCACCAGCAGCCTGTGCCAGATCAGCCGCAGCACCGGCTCAGCTTGCCCCGATGATCACGCCAGGCCGCGACAGATGGGGCATCCCGGATCGGCTCATTGCAACGACAGATGCTTGCTGTAATGGATGTTCATGATGTTGTCGCGCCATCCTCTCACGTAAGGCTTTACCAGATGCCGGCTGACGTGGAAGTACAGCGGGACCAGCGGTGTGTCCGCCAGCATCAGGCGTTCGGCCTCCTCGAGTAATGCGCGGCGCCTGCGCAGGTCGGTCTCGGCCGCGGCCTGCTCGAGCAGCGCATCGTATTTCGGGTTGGCGTATCCCACCAGATTCAGACCGAAATCCGAATGCAGGAACTGGCTGAACGTGAATGCATCGTTGTAGTCGCCGACCCAGCTCGAGCGAAAAATCTCGGTCACCTGTTTCTCGCGTATGTTCTGGATCATCACCCGAAACTCTTCGTTCACCAGTGTCAGTTCCACGCCGAGATGCTGCTTCCACATCTCGGCCACCGCAACCGCCACGCGGCGGTGCAGGTCGGCGGTGTTGTAACGCAATTCAACCTGCAACGGCCGGTCCCGCGAATAGCCTGCCTCGGCGTACAGACGCTGTGCCTGGGCAATCCGCTCCTGCGGTGAAAGGTTGGCCCACGCAAAACTCTGCGGCGTGTAGTAATTGGTGCCCGGCGGCACCCAGCCATAAGCTGGCAGCTCCCCTGTTCCGGTGATCCGCTCGGTGAGCAGTTCGCGGTCAACCGCCATCGCGAGCGCCTGACGCAGTTTGGCGTTTCCCGCAAACGGCGGACGGGTCAGGTTGAAGCCATAATAGTAAGTGGTCAGATAAGGCGAGATGTGCAGTTCCTTGCCCAGGTTTTGCTTGATCCAGTTGAACTGCGGCAACGGAATGCTGCCGGTGAAATCCAGTTCACCCGCCCGGTAGCGCTGCAACTCGGCCGATGTGTCTACGGTATTGTAGAAAATGACCTTGTCGATCGCGTTTGCCGTGTTGCCCCAGTACTCGGTGTTTCGTTCCGCCGCGACATACGAGCCCACCACCCACTCGCTCACCACGAACGCGCCGTTCGAAACCAGGTTTTCCGGACGTCCATACGCATCCCCATGTTCCGCGATGCTCGGACCGTGCACCGGAGACATGCTTGGATGGGTACAAAGATCAAGAATGTAAGGCGTCGGGGAACGCAATCGCATCACCAGCGTATGCGGTCCCGGCGCCTCGACCCCGAGTTCTTCCGGGGGAAGGCTGCCGCCGATTATCGCATCGGCGTTGACCACCGGGGACAGGCTCGCCGCGTAATAGGCGCCGGTTGCCGGGTCAGCGAGCCGGCGGAAGCTGTAAACGAAATCCGCTGCGGTCAGCGGGTCACCATTGGACCAGCGCGCGTCCTCGCGCAGTTTGAACGTGTAGGTCAGTCCGTCCTCGCTGATCTCCCAGGACTCAGCGACACCCGGCACGACCCTGCCGTCCGGATCATGGCTGGTAAGGCCCTCGAACAGGTCACGGACAATATTGAACGCCGAATCGGTACGGGAATTATGCGGATTCAGCGCCTCCGGTTCCGACCCGTTGCCACGCCGCAATACCGCGACTGTCGGGCCAGTGTCGGCCTGCACCGTCGCGTCCTCGCTCTGTTGCGGCTGGAAAACGCGCCACAGAATCAAGGCTGCCGCGGCAGCGATAACGGCGAGTACTATTTTCTGACGCATGCTGGCCCTGGCTGATGGAAAACTATTGGATGGCTAACTTAACCGCCCCGGTGCTGTGCGCTCAAGACCGCCTCAGGCCGAGCGCCGCAGTTCGCGGCGTTTCTTCAGATGCACAAGTAGCAGTGATATTGCCGCGGGCGTGATCCCCGATATCCGCGCAGCCTGACCCAGCGACGCGGGTCTTGCCGCGGCAAGCTTTTGCTTTGCCTCGCTCGACAGCCCGGTTACCGAGCCGTAATCCAGATCGTCCGGGAGGGGCGTATTCCCATGGCGCTGATGGCGCTCTATCTCCTCCTGCTGGCGGCGGATGTAACCGGCGTACTTGGCCTGGATTTCGACCTGTGCCGTTACCTGGTCACGCACCCTCTGATCGAGACCGGTGAGCGCGCCGTCGCCGACCGCCTCCAGCGCCGTCAATGCACGGTAGTCGATTTCGGGGCGCCGTAATACCTCGTCGGCCCGCTGTTCACGCCCCAGATCGAATCCGAGCGTGTCGATTTCCGCGCTGCTCAGGTCGCCGGGGCGCAGCAGAATCGCCTGCAACCGCGCCGATTCCGCCTCGATGGCATCGCGCTTGGCCTCGAATCTGCGCCAGCGTTCGTCATCCACCAGACCGAGTTCGCGACCCTGCGGTGTCAGCCTGAGGTCTGCGTTGTCTTCGCGCAGCAGCAGCCTGTGCTCGGCGCGGCTGGTGAACATCCGGTAGGGCTCGCTGGTGCCACGAGTGATCAGGTCATCCACGAGCACACCGATATAGGCCTCATGCCGGCCCGGGCACCACGATGGCCGCTCCTGGACCGCGAGCGCCGCATTGATGCCGGCCAGCAATCCCTGCGCGGCAGCTTCCTCGTAACCGGTCGTGCCATTAATCTGGCCAGCGAAATAGAGCCCCGCGATAAAGCGGGTTTCCAGCGCCGGGCTGAGATCGCGAGGATCGAAAAAATCGTACTCGATCGCATAACCGGGGCGCGTGATCCGCGCGTTCTCGAAACCGGGAATGCTGCGTACGAACGCCTGTTGCACATCGAAAGGCAGGCTCGTGGAAATCCCGTTTGGGTAGATTTCGGCAGTCGTCAATCCTTCCGGTTCAACGAAGATCTGGTGTGACGTCTTGTCTGCAAAGCGCACCACCTTGTCCTCGACCGACGGACAGTAACGCGGCCCCACTCCCTCTATCACCCCGCTGAACATCGGCGAACGGTGCAGACCCGCGCGGATGATTTCGTGGGTTCGCTCCGTCGTCGCGGTGATGTGGCACGGTACCTGGCGCGGGTGCTCGACGCCGCTGGCCATAAACGAAAACGAAGGCAACGGCTCATCGCCGGGTTGCACCAGCATGCGGGAAAAATCCAGCGTCGTGCCATCGAGGCGCGGCGGCGTTCCGGTCTTTAGCCGTTCTGCGGTAAACGGCAATTCGCGCAGCCGTGCCGCTAACGCATTGCTGGGTGGATCGCCGGCACGGCCGCCCTGGTAGTTCGCGTCGCCGACATGAATTTGCCCGGCCAAAAAGGTACCGACGGTGAGAATGACCGCGCTCGCCCTGAACTCCAGACCCATTTGCGTTCGTACGCCGCAGACCCGCTCGCCCTCGATCAGCAGATCATCGACGCCCTGCTGGAACATCGCGAGGCCGGGCTGGGTCTCCACCATCCCGCGAATTGCCTGCCGATACAGTACCCGATCGGCCTGGGCCCGGGTCGCACGAACCGCCGGGCCCTTGCGCGCATTGAGCGTGCGAAACTGAATCCCGGCGCGATCTATCGCGCGCGCCATCGCACCGCCCAGAGCATCGATTTCCTTGGTCAGATGACCCTTGCCAATGCCGCCGATCGCCGGATTGCAGCTCATCTGTCCAATCGTGTCGAGATTCTGGGTCAACAGCAGTGTGCGGACACCCATGCGCGCAGCCGCCAGCGCCGCCTCGGTTCCGGCGTGGCCGCCACCGACGACTATTACGTCAAATTGTTCCGCCTGCTTCACGTTGCTGACTCCCGCCCGCCCAAAACACCCATCGGGGCGCGACATTGTAGCCGCTTGCGCCAGGTGTGGGCAGCGGCCGCTGGAACCGGGCTGTTGCAAGCGTCGCGACGCAACGTCACCATAAGCGCCCGATGAATACCACACCGTTGATTGCGCGCCTCGCCGCCGCCACGCTGATAGCGCCGTTTTTGTCCGCTGCGGCCGCGCATGCAGATACCGGGCTGAAGCTCGAGGACTGCCGTATCAGCGATTCGAGCGGCATCCGCAGCGTCACCGCCCGGTGCGGTTCGTTGCGGGTGCCGGAAAACTACGCCGAGCCCGACGGGCGCCAGATAGACCTGTTCGTAGCGCTCGTCCCGGCGCTCAGCCAGAAACCGGCGGCGACCCCGTTCACCGTAATAGCGGGGGGCCCCGGTGCCGCGTCAACCGAGTTCTACACTGCCTATGCCGGCGCATTCAGCCGGATTCAGCGCAACCACGATATCGTGCTGATCGACCAGCGCGGCACCGGCCGCTCCAACGCGCTGGATTGCCCCGTGCCCGAGGAGCTGGATACCGCCGAGTGGTCGCTGGAACTGGTCCGCGAGAGCACTCGTGAATGCCTTGCTTCGATCGATGCGGATGTCCGGCAATACACCACCAGCGTCGCCGTGCGTGACCTCGACCGGTTGCGCGAAGCGCTCGGGTACGAACAGATAAACGTATACGGATCGTCTTACGGTACACGGGTGGCGCAGCACTACATGCGGCGCTATCCGGAACGAACGCGAACGGTCATTCTCGACGGGGTCCTGCCGGCGGCGGACTCGGTAGGACCCGCAATCGCCATCGACGCGCAGACTGCCCTCGACCGCATTCTGGCCCGGTGCGCGGAGGACGCCGATTGCTCGCGCCATTTCCCCGACCTCGGCGCAAGCCTTGACCAGCTGCGCCAGCGTTTGCGCGCGGGACCGGTGGAGGTCGCCATGCAGGAACCTTCCAGTGGCGAACCGGAAACGTTCGGGTTCAGCGAAATGGACCTCGTCATCGCTTTGCGGCTGATGAGCTACCACCCCGATAGCGTCGCGCTGATGCCACTGCTGATCGATGCCGCAGCGCGCGGCAACATGGCGCCGCTGGCCGCGCAATCGCGGATGGCGCAGCAAGACCTGTCCGAGGCGCTCAGTTTTGGCATGCACAATGCCGTGGTCTGCACCGAGGATGCGCCGTTCTACGCCGGACTCGACATTGATCGCGCGGCGCTCGAGCAGACCTATCTCGGCGCGACCCAGTTCGATACGCTGGTCGAGATTTGCAAAATCTGGGACCAGGGCGTTATCGATGACGATCTCAAGTCCACCGCGACCGGACCGACTCCGGTGCTGGTGTTGTCCGGCAGCGCCGACCCGATCACTCCGCCCGGCAATGGCGAGCGCGTTACCGACGCGCTGGACAATGCCTTGCATATCGTCGGTAACGGCCAGGGCCACGGCCTTGCCGCCGTCGGCTGCATGCCGCAGTTGATGGCGGATTTTGTGGCAAGTGGCAGTGTCGAGGGGCTCGACCCCTCGTGCATGGAGAAGCAGGGACCGAGCCCCTTCTTCGTCAATTTCTCCGGACCGACGCCATGATCGAGGCCGCGTCCCTCAACAAATCATTCGGCGCGGTGCGCGCGCTGAAGGACATCACGTTCGCCGCCACCGACGGCCGCATAACCGGATTGCTGGGCCCGAATGGCGCGGGGAAGTCGACGACCCTGCGAATTCTGTACACGGTGCTGCACCCTGACAGTGGCAGCGCGCGCATCGATGGCCATGATGTCGTCAGCGACAGCCTCGCCGCGCGCCGCAGCATCGGTGTACTGCCGCATGGCGCCGGGCTGTACCCCCACCTGACCGCGCGCGAGAACATCACCTACTACGGTCGCATGCACGGAATCGCCGACACCGCGCTGACACGCCGTATCGACGAATTGATCGGGCTGCTCGATATCGGCGACTTTGCCGACCGCCGCGCCAAGGGGTTCTCGCAAGGCCAGCGGACCAAGGTTGCGCTGGCCCGCGCACTGGTTCACCAGCCACGCAACCTGCTGCTCGACGAGCCCACCAACGGGCTGGACGTCATGGCCACTCGCGCGCTGCGCGAGATGATTCTCAGGCTCCGCGACACCGGAATCTGCATCCTGTTTTCCAGCCATGTGATGCAGGAAGTGGCCGCTTTGTGCGACGACATCGTGATCGTCGGCCACGGCCGGGTGGTAGCGGCAGGCAAACCGGATGAAATCCGCCGTCAGACCGGCAAGAGCAGTCTCGAAGAGGCGTTCGTCGCGGCCATCGGTACCGCGGAAGGGCTGGAATGAAATCCCGCATCGGCACGGTCTTCCGCAAAGAGGTGGTGGATAACTTCCGCGATCGCCGCAGCCTGATGTCGGCGCTGTTTTTCGGCCCGCTGTTCGGTCCTTTCCTGTTCGCGATCATGATCTCTTTCGCGCTGGACAAACACGTCTCCGAAATCGATGAGCCCCTGACCCTGCCGGTTTCCGGAGCGGCCAACGCACCCAACCTGATCGCATTTCTCGAACGCGCGAACACGGAAATCGTCGAAATCGATGCCGATATCGACGCCGCGCGCGCGAAAGTCCGTGACGGTGGCCACGACCTGGTACTGATCATTCCTGCCGGGTTCGGCGAGAAGTTCTCCGCGGGACAGCCCGCCGTCATCCGCCTCGTCTCGGACAGCGCGAACAACAACACGACCAAGGACGTGCGTCGCGCCGGCAAGCTGCTCGAAGCCTACCAGCGCAAGCTGGGCATGCTGCGGCTGCAGGCGCGCGGCCTGAACCCGACCACGGTAATGCCGGTCATCGTCGAAGACGTCGATGTCTCTACCCCAACGGGACGCTCGGTGATCCTGCTGGGGATGATGACGTACTTCGTCATTTTCTCGATGCTGATGGGTGGTCTGTATCTCGCGATCGACACTACCGCAGGCGAGCGCGAGCGCGGCTCGCTGGAGCCCCTGCTGACCTTGCCGGTCCCGCGCAGCGACCTGATCATCGGAAAGATTTTGGCCACCTGTGTCTACATGGTGACCTCGCTGGCCGTCACGCTGCTGGCTTTTTCGCTCAGCCTCCGCTTTGTGCCGCTGGAGGAACTCGGGATGACGGCCAATTTCGGTCCCGCGGTGGTGATCCGGATTTTCGTCCTGATGTTGCCGTTCGCGCTGCTCGGCGCCGCGCTGATGACCTGCGTTGCATCTTTCACCAAGAGCTACAAGGAAGCGCAAACCTATCTGACCGTGGTCATGCTGGTGCCAACCTTGCCGATACTGTTCGCCGCCATCCGCACCGTAAAACCGGATCTGAGCTATATGATGGTGCCGAGCCTCAGCCAGCATCTGATCATCACCGACCTGATGAAAGCGGAACCGATTCCGCTGGCCTATCCACTGGTGTCGATGGGCAGCACGCTGTTGCTCGGCCTCGTGCTGGCCGCGCTCGCCGCGCGGCTGTACAAGCGCGAGGGCATCCTCGGCTGAGATCTTCGTTCGCGTTGTAGGCGAACAACCCCAAATGCGCTCTCCACGGGCGGCCAAAGCGTGAGTGCGGTCACACCTCCCGGCCCCGCGCCGTATCGCCCTGGCAGGTTCTGAGAGACCCGTCACGGACTTGTCGCAAGATTGCGACGACCATGCCAGAGCATGGCGGTAGCCGTTTGCCGGGAACGGTCCGTCCCGACCCACACCTCTGGAACTATGGCCGCAGATCCGAAGCAACGCTTGCGAATCCGCCGATTTGGCCTCGCACTCGCCTATTACGCGATCTGGATCACGTTGGGGCTGCTGGCACACACGGCCGGAATGCTGCGTCTCGACTTCATCGGCATGTTTGCCTGCCTCGGTGGCGTCGTCGCCAGCAACCTCGCGTTCTACATGTTGTTCCGTAGTGGACTGAACCATCGCTTCCTGGATCCGGGCATGACACTGCAGCAGCTGCTGGTCGGCCTGGTTTGGGCGCTGGTCCTGCTGTACGCCACCGTCCCGGTTTCGCGCGGCCTGATGCTGACCGCGCTGATCATTCCGCTGCTGTTCGGCATGTTCCAGCTCGAGAAACGCGGCTACATCCTGCTCGGTTCGCTGGCTCTTGGCGGCTACGCCGGACTTGCCGCGGCCACCGTCGGCATGCCCGGTGCACCCGCGCTCGGAGTCGAGCTGATGAGAATCGCCGTGCTCGCCAGTACCATCCTGTGGACCTCGCTGTTCAGCCTGCATGCGCGCCGGCTCAGACAGTGCCTGCAAAAACAGAACCGGACACTGAAAACCATGCTAGCCGAAATCAGTGAACTCGCCGAGCGGGATGAACTGACCAAAGCCTACAACCGGCGCTACATCATGGAGTCGTTACAGGAGGAGAAAAAACGCGCCGACCGGACCGGCATACCATTCTCCATCTGCATATTCGATCTGGACCATTTCAAGGAGATCAATGACCGTTACGGCCATATCACCGGCGACCGGGTGCTGGTTGATTTCGTCGAGCATTCGCGCGCTGAGCTGCGTTACTTCGATTCCCTGGACCGGCGCGAAGACGATCCGCGGTTCGCCCGTTACGGTGGCGAGGAATTCATTCTTCTGTTGCCGCATACCAGCCTGCCGGGAGCGCGTCATTGCGCGGAGCGCATCCGCGGCATAACCGCCAACGCCCGGTTCGCCAGCCGCTGCCACATCACCGTATCGGTCGGGGTCGCAGAATTCCGCATCGGCGAATCGATCGAAAGTACACTGCGGCGCGCCGATGGCGCACTGTATTTGTCGAAACAGCTCGGCCGCAACCGGGTGGAGATCAGCGACGAGTTCTCCAGCGCCTGGCGCGACCCGAATGCCAGCCCCGCACTACCGGTCCGGCAGAGCCCGGCCTGAGACCGCGGCGCGCCCGGATCGGCGCTTTTGTTCGCCACCACCCTCACTCCCGCGCACCGACGCCGCCGGGCGATCCGTCTGACCCCGCCGGCGAATTCAACATATATCCGTTTTCCCGTATAATTTTCGGCTGATTCGCGGGTGTTCCCGCCTTATCCCGGGCTCGATTCCGAGGCCCGAGCCGCATCGGCACGGTCCGACAGACAGCGAAATCGCCCCACGGAGATGCCACATGCACATGGTCACGAAACGACTGACGCGCTGGTTGGTTCAGTTCATCTCGATATTTCTGCCCGAGGAAAAAGGGCGCACGCTGGAACGCAAACGCCGTGGCCGCGAGGAATTTCGCAAGCTGAAGGCGGCCGACTATGTTTTCGCCTCCTATGCCAAGAGCGGCCGTACCTGGGTGCGGGTCATGCTGTCGCGTTACTACCAGATCGCGCACGGTATCCCCGAAGCCCTGATGATGGGGTTCGACAATTTCCACAAAAAGAACCCGGATGTGCCGAAGATCTTCTTCACGCACGACAATTATCTGCGCGAGTACACCGGCAACGTCGACAACCGCAAGGACTTTTACGACCAGAAAGTCGTGTTGCTGGTGCGACGACCGCAGGACGTAGCCGTCTCACAGTTCTTCCAGTGGAAATACCGGATGCGACCGCACAAGATTCCGCTGAACCGTTATCCGCCGCAGGATGCTGACATCGACATGCTGGATTTCGTAATGAACGAAGATGTCGGGTTGCCGCGCATCGTCGGTTTCCTCAACGCGTGGGCGCGGGAACTGCCGAAGATCAAGAATCTGCTGGTGGTCCGCTACGAGGATCTGCGCGCGAATCCCGAGCAGGAACTCACACGCATGCTCGAGTTTCTCGGTGAGCATCCGCAGCCCGGCCAGGTCGCGGAAACGGTCGAATTCGGTTCGGTGGAAAATCTGCGCAAACTGGAAAGCCAGGACTACTTCTGGCGCAGTGGCAGCCGCCTTACGCCGCGCGACAAGGCCGACCCGAACTCGTACAAGGTGCGTCGCGCCAAGGTCGGCGGCTACCGTGACTATTTCGAGGATACCCAGCTGCAACAGATTGATGCCTACGTCAATGCCAACCTGTCGCCGGTTTTCGATTACGGCGATTCGAGCATTGCGCCCACGAGTGGCGATGGCAGTCAGGAGAATGCCGCATGAAGAATTGCGTCTTCATTCATACCAACGAACGCCAGTGGATCGGAGCGCTGGTCTCGCAGTATTCGTTGAAACGCAACTCGGCCAATCCGGATGCTTTCGACGTAAAAATCATTCACGTCAAGGACCATCCGTTTCTGTGGGAACGAGAAGGGCAGGCTTTTCTCCGCGGCGGTACGACACGAATATGGAAAATGAGCGATCTGCAGTCGTTTACTCCGCTGCGATTCATGCCGCCCAAGCTGATGGAGTATCAGGGTCGTGCGGTCGTGATCGATCCGGACATCTTCGCCGCGGGCGACATCAACGAACTCCTTACCCGGGATATGCAGGGCGCGGCGGTCATGGGACGGCACCGCTCGCAGCGCAAGGACAAAGCCTACTGCGTTGCGACCAGTGTGATGCTGATGGACTGCGCGAAACTGCAAAACTGGGACTGCGAAAAGGAATTTGCCGAGCTCTTCGCATTCGAACGGGATTACAAAGAGTGGATTTGCCTCGCCCATGAGGATCCGGCCAGGGTCGGATTCTTCGAGCCCGAGTGGAACGATTTCGACCGCTTGACCGAAAATACCAAATTGCTCCACAACACCAAACGCAGAACACAGCCATGGAAATCCGGGTTACCGGTCGATTTCATTCCTGCCGACAAATTGCGCAAGTACCCGGTGCTGGGGTCCCTGATGAAACTTCGGGCGAAAATGTTCGGCGAATACGGCCTGCTCGGCCACTATCACCGCCATCCGGATCCGAATCAGGAGCGCTTCTTCTTCGGCCTCCTGCGCGAGTGCGTTGAAAAGGGAATCGTCAGCGAGCAATTGATTCGCGACGAAATGAAACAAAACCATGTGCGTCACGATGCGCTTGAAGTCATCGATCGCACACCACCACTACCGGCCTGAAATCATGACTAAATACATCGACTTTGAAAAACTCGAGGCGCTGGACGTCGCGGCGTTCCGCAGCAAAAAACCCTACCCGTGGGTCAATCCGCAAGGCCTGATAACCGCAGAGGGCTACAAGCTCCTGTGCGACAACATGCCGGATGTGTCGATGTTCGAAAAGAACTTCGGTTACGAACGGCGCGCCGGGCAGCAACCCCATGATCGCTATTCGCTGGAATATGTCGAGGGCATGGCGATACCGAAGCCGTGGGAAGATTTTATCAATGAGCTGCGCAGCGACCGCTATCGGAATGTGATCGCTAAGCTGTTCGAGGCGCACAATCCTGAGTTTCGTTTCCACTGGCACTATGCGCCGCGCGGCGCTTCCGTGTCACCGCACTGCGATTCGAAACGCGAATACGGCTCGCACCTGTTTTACTTCAACACCGAGGATGACTGGGACCCGGCCTGGGGTGGCGAAACGCTGGTCCTCGACGACGGTGGTGGCATGGACCCGAACTCGGCGCCGGCGTTTGAGGACTTCAAGCAGATCATTCCCTGCAAATCGCTCGGCAATGTCAGTGCAATCCTGGAGCGAAGTCCGCGCGGCTGGCACGGAGTCCGCGAGATAACCTGCCCCGAGGACAGGATGCGGCAGATTTTCATCATCGTCGTCAATCCGAGTAATCTGTTCTGGAAGGTGCGCGACAAACTGGTCGGCAAACAGATACAACGGCTGTAACCGGCGCGGCGGTCGTTTTCCGGCGCCGACGATTTTTTGCAGCTCGTCGGCGCCGCCATTGGCATGGCTGCGCAACCCCACCGTTCCTCGACTCCGACGCAGGCCATCTTGCCGGGTTGAAGCGCGCGCGACTTTGCTTCGCGCCCGATAAGCCACCGCTTCGACTTCACAACTACATCCAGCCAACCGTCTGCAACGAAGCCATGGCGTATTGGTCGCGCTTGCCCTATCCTTGCGCCCCTTTCACGCCCTCGTCGGGCAAAACCATTATCACAGACCCAGTCTGGAGGAGCAGACAGCATGCAGAGGGAGTTCCGTGCTCTTAAACCGAGAGATTTCCTGCTAACCATCGCCGCGCTGGCACTCGCGTGGACGGCGCCGGCCGCGCTCGCCCAGCAGAGTGGCAAAGCCTGGACTCCGCCGCCGCCGGCAGAGATGCCCGACAAACTGGACTGGGTGCAGGTACCCTCGGGCGAATGGCTGGGTGGCGAGATCAAGGTGCTCTACGAGGATTCGCTGGAGTTTGACAGCGACGAAGTCGGCATCCTCAAGATCGATTGGCAAGACGTTGTCGAACTGCGCTCGACCCGGGTTCTGGAAGTACGACCAGAAGTCGGCGAGTCCGCAACCGGCAAGGTGCTGGTCAAGGACGGCAAGGTCACCATCATGACAGCCCCGCCAGTTACATTTGACCAGGCGGACATTCTTGCAATAACTGCCGGTGTGCCCAGGGAAAGAAATTTCTGGACGGGCGAAGTCAGTGGTAGCGCCAACTACCAGTCTGGCAACACCGATAAAGAGGAGTTCAACGGCAGGATCATCGCCAAACGCCGGACCGTCGAACAGCGCATGGTTTTCGAATATATCGGTAACTATGACAAGAATGACGGCACCGAGACCGAGAATAATCATCGTCTCACCGGCGACTGGGCCCGCTACATCACCAGCCGCTGGTTCTGGACTCCGCTTACAGGCGAGTATTTCAAGGACAAGTTCCAAAACATCGAGCACCGGACCACGCTCGGCACCGGAATCGGTTACGAGATCTTCGATACCTCGACTACTGAATGGCGGGTGAGCGGCGGGCCCGCGTACACCAAGACCTGGTTCGAGGAAGTGCCCGCAGGGGAAAGCGATTCCGAAGACAGCTTCGCTCTTCAGGGCAAGTCCCGGTTCGATCACGAACTTACCGACAACATCGACATCTGGTGGGACTACCGCCTGTTGTGGGCCAACGAGGACACCGGCGGCTATACCCATCGTATGGAGTTTGGCACCTCTTACGACATAATCGGCGATCTTGACCTGCGCGTCAGCTACATCTGGGACTATATTTCGGAACCCGCCGAGGACAACAACGGGGAAAAACCCGACGAAAGTGATACCCAGATCCTTATCGGTATCGGCTACACGTTCTAGAACGCGCGTCCGCGCCAGCACTTTGCGACCCGCCGGGCCCAGACGCCCGGCGGGTATGCGCCGCCGGTGACGCCCTTTCACCCGCTACAACCGTTCGCGCGGTCCGTCCGGCCGTTACCCGATACCCGCGCTCATTTGCCGATACAGAAGCTCGAGAAAATCCGGCCGAGCAAATCCTCGCTGCCGAATTCGCCGGTAATTTCCGCAAGCGCCTGTTGCCCGAAGCGTAACTCCTCGGCCATCAGTTCACCGGCGCGATAATCGGCAAGCTGGCGGACGGCCTCGCGAAAATGCGCCTCGCCACGCGCCAGCGCATCGAGATGACGGCGCCGAGCGGAAAGCGCGCTGTTTCCGGCCGGCTGGAATCCGACACAGGTCTTGAGGTGTTCGCGCAGCAGGTCGATACCGGCTCCGGTCAGCGCCGAAATATAGATCCGGGTCACGGCACCGGGCTCGATTCGTGGCGCGACGCCGAGCAGGTCGATCTTGTTCACGATCACAGTGACAGGAATCTCGCTGCCGAGACCGTCGAGCAGCGCGGGGATTTCCTGTTCCTGGTCGGCTGTCGCATCAATGAGCACCAGGGCCCGATCGGCCCGTTCCAGCTCGGCGCGGGCGCGGCGAATACCTTCCAGCTCAACCCGGTCGTGAGTTTCGCGCAGACCCGCTGTGTCGATCACGTGCAGCGGCAATCCATCGATCGCGATCCGCTCGCGCAACACGTCGCGCGTGGTTCCGGGAATGTCGGTGACGATCGCCGCCTCATAGCCAGCCAGTGCATTGAGCAAACTGGATTTGCCCGCATTCGGCGGCCCGGCGATAACGACACTCAGCCCTTCGCGCAGAAGACTGCCCTGATGCGCGCAGGCACGCAGATCCGAAAATTCGCGATCGAGTTCATTGCAGCGACGCTCGAGCGCCTTGTCGCTGAGAAAATCGACATCCTCTTCGGGAAAATCGATCGCCGCCTCAACATAGCTGCGCAATTCAGTAAGCATTTCGACCAGGGTATGCACTCGCGCCGAAAATTCTCCCTGCAGCGAATTCAACGCAGCCCGCGCGGCAGCCGCCGAACCGCTGTCGATGAGATCGGCAATGGCCTCGGCCTGGGTGAGGTCCAGTTTGTCGTTGAGGAAGGCCCGGCGCGAGAACTCTCCCGCCTCGGCATGGCGGGCACCCGCCGCCAACACGGTTTGCAACACGAGATCGAGGACTACCGGCCCGCCATGACCGTGCAATTCGACCACGTCCTCGCCGGTAAACGACTGCGGGCCCGGGAAAAACAACGCCAGCCCCTCGTCCAGAGCGACGCCCTCAGGATCCACGAACCGCGCGAAGACCGCGCGCCGCGGTGGCGGCACGGCTCCGGTCAGGCGTCGCGCAATCGCAGTGGAAGCCGGTCCGGAAACGCGGATGATGCCGATACCACCGCGACCGGCCGGCGTCGCGATCGCGGCAATCGTATCCTCGCGCAGCATGTCGTAGGCGGTGCGGCTCATTTCGCTACGCCACGGCGAACATGCAGCGGCGGGACAGCAGAAAAACGGACGCCGCTAATCGGCGCCGACGAGTTTGTTGATTCGCCATTGCTGCGCAATCGACAGCAGGTTGTTAGTGAACCAGTATATGACCAGACCCGCCGGGAAAAAGGCGAAAAATACCGTGAAGACGATTGGCAACACCATCATGATCTTGGCCTGGACCGGATCCGGCGGTGCCGGGTTAAGACGTTGCTGGATCAGC
>Ga0316191_10000754_pt1 | contig 21575 bp, 20 predicted proteins | sample Eddworburr2cm_MG_FD_204928 | JGI IMG/M metagenome (GOLD analysis project Ga0316191, IMG submission 204928) | Coastal sediment microbial communities from Maine, United States - Eddy worm burrow 2 cm | ecosystem: Environmental > Aquatic > Marine > Coastal > Sediment | place: USA: Maine... | reverse complement strand
AAGAGAAACGTTAAACTTCGAAACACCAGCTGAACGATTTAACCAATGTGTTGCGTCGTCCGGTTGAAACCGCAGTCGATCTCGGAGATTGTAGGTAATGAGAGATTCAGTTCCGCTATCAAGCGGTCAGCGGAACCTATTGAGCATCCAATTTGGTAGGCGATTTGTTCTCAGTTCGGCCAGGAACGGACCATTACAATTTCGTCAGTTTTTACTCCGACCCCAATTATTCATTTACCAATTCAATTAATGGGTCCTGCGCCGGTCAACGAAAAATGTATCCGGCCCCTTTTATTGGGAACGCTTGCTGGTTTTTCAGATATGGCTGCCAAGCTCGGTGCCGTAGGTCTAACATCACTTGTGCCCTGGTTAACCGCTGAAGCCCGCCTATTTCTGCTTTTTCATACTCTGCTGTAACAGCTCGCCGAAGCTGCCCATGGCGCCTTCTTCTTTCGGCTTCTGCCTGTACTGCTCGATGTTTACCCCAGCCTCGGCGGCCTTATTTTCATCTAATGAAAGACTGATGCGCCGTTTTTCGATGTCGACGCCAAGTACAGTCGCCTCGACTTTATCGCCGATCTTGACGGCCTCAATCGGGTGATTCACGCGTTTGTCGGCACCGAGTTCGCTAATGTGAGCCAGTCCGTCAATGCCCGAGGTCAGCTCGACAAAGGCGCCAAAAGGCTCCAATCGGCTGATGGTCCCACTGACCCTGGTGCCGACGGCATAAGCCGCTGACGCCTCCTGCCAGGGGTCCTTTGCCAGGGCACGCAGTGACAAGGCAATTTTCTCCGACCGCTTGGGGTTGTCCGTCTTCTCGATCCGTAATACAGCCACTTCAAGCTCCTGTCCCTCGTGGAGCATCTCGTTCGGGTGGCCGAGCCGGGCGAAAGACAACTCGCTGATATGGATCATGCCCTCGATACCGCCGAGGTCGACGAAGGCACCATAATTCTGCAGCGACGTGACCTTGCCGGGTAGGGTCGCTCCGACCTCCAACCTGGCTCGAGTTTGAACGGCTCGGGCGCGCTGCTCCTCTTCGAGTATCGCGCGCCTGGATAGCACCAGATTCGGGCGCCGCCCACCCTCGATCTTCATGATACGGAAATCCAGCCGCTGGCCGGTTAGCTCAGACAGATCTTCGACAAAGTGAATGTCGATCTGCGAAGCCGGGCAGAAGGCACGCTGTCCGGCGATCTGTACTTCGACGCCACCCTTGGTGACACCGGTTACCAGACCCGCAACCGGCAGTCCCTGACTGTAAGCGTCCTGCAGTCCTGATAGGTCGTGGGCCTTGAGTCCGTGTTGGGTGCCGAGGACCAGTGCACCGGTCTCTTTGTCCTTGCTCGTCACCGCGGCCTCGACCTTGTCACCGATCTTCGCGGTCAATTCTCCCGCTTCGTTCTTTAACACATCGATATCCATCACCCCCTCGGATTTGAAACCAAGGTCGATATAGACGTGCTCTTCGCCAATGCTAACGATAGTGCCTTGCACCCTGTCGCCGACACCTGGCTCTGTCTGCTTCCGTGCCGGTTGTAATTCATCGAACTGGGCCAGTAAATCTTCGAAGTTTTCCGAGTTAGACATGGTCAATACCGTGCTAATACGCGCCGAAGGTGGCCTCATCTCTCCCTTATGTGGAGTCGGGATGAGGTTGATTGTGGCAGAAGTTGCCTAAGCGCATTGTAGGCGGATTCATTGCTCAGCGAAACTTCGCTACTCATATCCCCAGCTCCATGATTGCCTCGTCCCTTCGCTGTGCCAGTTTCTGCGTCGAAGACATCCTCCATCCCTTCCCAGCAGCTGACGCTTGTATCCATCGATTAAATGTGGGTGTCCTAAGAAAATATTAAACGTTCAAGTACGTTCCGCCAGCAAGCTGGCTCCACCGGACGCCTAACGGCGCCGTTTAACTAAAACGTTAATGTCCGGATTTGGCCGAAAGCAGTCGTCATTCATGAGTTGCCAACAAGTTCGGCTTCGGGCCGATCGCGGAAGTCAGGGATCAGGCAAGCGAAGTTCTGCTTCCGAGCGGATAGCAGAAGAAAACCAGGTGCAAATTTCAGCACCTGGGAGTTCAGCTAACGGCCAATAGCAGTTATTCATACATCAGATTGTAGATAATTGCTTTCAGCCGAAAGGTACATCGTCCGCACTTATTAGTCTCACTGTATTGAGCTACTTGAAACCTGATTTCACGAGTTATGTCAGCGATGGCAACGAACAGTGTCCGATGGTAACTCGCCGAATTGCCGTTGATAGTCCCTCGCAAACTGGCCCATGTGCCAATAGCCCCAATAGTTTGCGATATCCGCGATTGGTTTCTCAGCAGACACTTTCCGAAGGTCACGTCGCACGAGAGTCATCCGTTGCTGATTTATGAACGATTTCGGTGACATGTCGAGTTGCCTACGAAATGCGTATTCAAGTGTGCGTCGGCTCACGCCTGCTACTTCCAATATGTCCTGAATAGTTGGTCTGTCGGCCAGGTGAGCTTCAATATACTGCAGTGTCCGGTTTGTCGCTGCGGTGAGTTTGTTCGGTGACGGGTACCCGGATACAGATTCGGCTGCAGTCAGAGCTGAAACCAACTGTTCAGCAATTTGCCCACTTGGAAAATCCCTGGGTTTATCCTTCGAAAACACCGATGTTCCCGGCGTAACTACACTTGAAATGGTTTCATTGACCCTCTTGCAAAGTCCTTGAATGCTCCGACGATCTATAGTTCGTATTTCAGCGTGGGTATTCAGTCGAGCGCAGATGTTTGGAAATCCAAGGCGGTGGGAGGCAGCAGCCAATTCTTCCTCTGTGAATGATAGTGTATAAACGAAAAATCCTGGTGGTGACACGCAGCGAAAATCACGGTCCCTGGCAAAAATAGCAACGGAATCAGGTGAAAAAGTAAAACCGCACCAGTCCACGTCTGGTGCAAAGATATCGAGAAAAGCAAATGTCCGCATACCGGGCACCGTTGCGCCCTGCTGATATGTCAACTGGTCAAATCTTGCCCTGCTGATCGAATGATTATTCGTCACAATCTGCACCAGCGAACTATTCAGCAACCCGCTACTGACCTGCCTGAAATCGATATCCCACTCGGCAGCAAACGCATTAAATTTCTCGAATTCGGTAAATTCTGAATTGAGCACCATCATGGCTCAACGAACTCCGAGGGCCGGATTGCGCATTTTTGATGTTTTGACCGTACTGATATTGATTATCATTTCCATTACTTGCAATACAATTATCCAGTATAGAACAACTTCAGGTCTATTCAGAAGAAGCTGGCCCGCACCATAGACCTAGTTCTATCCAAAATTAAATCTTAAAGGAGAATTCAATAGTGAATTTGAAAGCAGTATGTTGTATCACCGCCACGCTACTTGGGGTGTTGACATTCAACTCCCATGCGCAATGGCATGCCCCAGATTTGCAAGACCCCTCAAACGCTGAAGATATTCAGAAAGCACTTAGCGGTGGCGTGCCGAGTGGACGATGGAAAGAAGGTCTTCTTTTTGAGGGCATAGAACCAATGCCATGGCTGAAAAGCGCGGCCAACTGGTTTCCAAACACAGAAGAAGTGCAGCCAAATGAGATGCGCATTCACTTTATGGGTACAGCGCCGATGATACGCCCGGGACAGATGAACACATCGATCTTTGTCATGCTCGGTAACGGTGACAATTTCGCGTTTGATGTTGGTGAAGGCTCCCCCGCCAATTATGTTGCATCAGGCATAGCACTAAACGAAATCAAGAAAGTCTTCATCACTCATCTCCACGTTGACCACTTTGGCGCCTTGCCCTATATCTGGATGTTTGGTACCTGGGCCGGCGGTTGGCATGAGAATCTCGAAGTTTGGGGCCCGTCCGGTCGCACACCCGAATACGGTCTGAACACCATGATTGAGGGTATGAAGATGATGACCAATTGGCATCAAGATGCTTTCAGCGTATTTCCGGTTGGAAAAGGTTGGGATATTATCCCTCACGAATTCGATTTCAAAGACAACGGTGGCCTGATTTACGACCGTAATGGCGTCAAAATTACCCACTGGGAACGCTCACATGCAAAAGACGGCGCTTCTGCCTACCGGCTTGACTGGAACGGAATGTGCTTTGTCTGGACAGGCGATGGCCGGCCTAGTGAGCTCGATGAAAAATACGCGAAGAATTGCGATGTTTACGTTACAGAATTGCAACAGGAAGTGGTAGAGATCAATTCAGGCGTCCAGGGTGTACCGCCATTCCTTGCCCGTTACACGATTGATACTCATCATACGCCAGCCTATGCTTCGGGTTACCTGGCCAATAAGGTACAACCACGGCTCTTCATGACTACACATATGAGCTATGACTCCTACGCGGTTGAAGAAACTGTTGCGGAAGTCCGCGAACATTGGAAGGGACCGTTCCACTTCGGCGCACCGGACGGCATTGTGGTGAACGTAACCAAAGACAAAATCTGGGTGCGTGAAGGCGTACTACCAGACTTCCCGAATTCGAAGGCACCTCAGTTTGACTTCGGAAACGGACAACTGGTTGTACCACACCCACCAACTTCGAGGCAGGAAATCCAGAACCAGGAAATTCGCGATCAACAACTCGATCCAGACCTCTACTATCCGGAAGGCTACAAGCCTGAGTTACTGGAAGAATGGCCAGTCGGTGGCGACTTGGTTGTTCCGGTTGAGCAACTACCTGAGAGCCTGAGAAACAGCATGGGTGACCGCTGGCGGCAAAAGGTCAGGAATAACAAAATTCTTGAAGAACAAGAGAATCAAGAATAGTTATCAACCAGCTTTATTGAGCTATAAAAGGGTCCTGATTAGGGCCCTTTTTTTATCTGGAATTTAATAGTCGGGACCCGATCCGATTATTGCTAGCTTGAGCAGCCGCCAATGGGTCGTTAGCGGTCATCACAGAGCATTGAGCAGCAACTTCTGCTTTCAAGCTCATTGCTGAACTTCCCTGAGCATAATGTTCAGGGGAGTCAAGTTCTCAGTTCGGCCAATTGCGGCTATTTGCAACTTCATTAACCAGGCAAAAAGAGACCCGCTGAAGCGGGTTTCCATGGTTGATTTAGATCGGAATTAGAATCACTCCTGTTTCTCGTTTAGACCATATTCCTCGTTGATCTCATCATAAGCAGGCTGAATCACGTCTTTCATGTCGTATTTGCCATTGACGATGAAGTCCGAAAACGGAATTTGGAGTGCAGGATCAGGCACTTGCGGCTTCTGGGAGGGCTGAGGTGGCCAGACATCTTCATCAACAACTGCCATCCGCACGCGAATATCGTCCTTGGTAATATTCCACACCATATAGTCCGTGGAAAGACTCAGTGGACCATCGTACGTGGTCCGGATGCGTCGCTCGATGTCAGGCGCAGTGTCCCAGTCATTAAAAAAGTGAAAGGCGACGGCCATCCGTGGCTTGATGATCGACATCATTTTGCCATACGCTTCAGGGGAAGTATGAACCTGGGTGCCTACATCGAGCGCCCCTTGGGGTGTAAATTTGAATTTATCAATCAAACCAGGCACGGTAATGAAACATTCGTGAATGGCCAGGTCGGCATCCTTCGCATATTCCGCATACCATTTGTTCGGATAAGTATCGCCACCGAACACGAATTTGAGACCGTTCCACTCGAGGATGAAACTCACCGGACCATCAAGTGCATGGATGGCGGGAATAGTCCGGATCGTCACTCCGTTCTCCTGATAAATGATCTGGTTCACGCCCTTATAGTCAAACTCGGTAACTTCAAAGGGTACGTACCCGCGTGGGTCAGTGATTCCTTTGCGACCATCGAGGTCCCACGTCAACGCTTTGTACAGGTGATCCAGCGCATACTCTGTGCCGCGCTCCGGTGTATCGCCGTTCGGACCCCACACACGTAACGGCTTCTGACGTCCGGATAAGGCACCGCCAACGAACAACGCATCAAGATCACCAAAATGGTCAGTATGCAAATGACTCAGGAATACCTTGTCGAGGAAGTTATAGGGGATCTGCATGGCTGCGATGCGTTCTGCCGACCCGGTCCCGGCGTCGAAGATAAATTTTTCTCCGTTCCCCAGTTCAAGCAGCCAACATGACGCCGCTTGTTTTGGTCGCGCCGTAGGCATACCGGTGCCACAGGCAATCAACCGCATCTCGTCGCTAGCGAGCGCTTCGCTGTTAGGAGCATAGAAGTCCCGCGCTTGCGCTTCTACCGGAGAAATCAAAGGCTCGTCACTGCCAGACTCCTGAGCATTTGAAGACGAAATCAAACCCGGGCCATGTGTGACCAAAAGCACACCAACAGCGATCCCCACGGCAAAGGTCGATGCAATTACGATTCTGGATATCTTCATAGGTGTTCCTCAATTTTCAATGCAGGGTCGAGCGGTGCCTGGGTCAAAGTGGCTGCTAGTAAGGCCGCAATGGATGACTATACCCAATACTAGCCGGTTTCGTCTAGTGATCAATTTCAGCGCACTATTTTGGCGCCAATCTGCATCGGGTATTATGGACGGATGAACAATGGACCCGGTCAACATGGCGTCTCCAGGGCTGAATGGCTTCTGGCTGCAGCCGAAATGCTTGAGACCCATAGTATCTCGGACGTCAAAATCGATACTTTGGCTAAATCCCTAAATATCTCCAAAAGCGGCTTCTACTGGCATTTCAAGAATCGTAATGAGTTGCTGGATCACTTGCTCGAATACTGGTTGCATGAAGTCACGGAAGTCATCACCGAAAACCCCAAATTATTGAAACTTGATCCCGTGAACCGCTTGTGCCAGATCGCAGAGATGATTCTGGATTATGACCTCGTACGCTATGAAATTGGTATCAGGCAATGGGCATTGAGCAATGAGAAGGTAGCTGAAGTCGTAGCCTCCGTGAACAAGAAGCGCATGGACTTTGTGGGCGGGGCCCTGCAGGAACTGGGGTTTACCGGCGAAGACCTTGAAATGCGTACCCTGTTATTCACGTGCTATCACTCTTCTGAATCGCTTATGTTTCGTGAGATTCCTCCGGAACGGAGGCGCCGGTTAATAGTAAAAAGAGTGGACCTGATTACTACGAGATAAATGAGGGCAGGCACGATGGGCAAGAGGCGCAACCAATATCGAACCCGAAAGTGAACTGGGCTGTGCAGCTATGAGTTACAAATCGTCATGCAAATTAGCACAGCCTAAAATTCCGCATTGTGGACTTCCCACGGTTTTGATGACACTTCCGGGCTATGATCCGAGCATAGGAGGAAGTCATATGAGTAACCAAAGATACAGCCCGGAATTTAAGGATGAAGCGGTCCGTCAAGTCGTTGATCGAGGCTATTCCGTGCCCGAAGTTGCCGAGCGTTTGGGCGTTTCATCTCACAGCCTGTACAAGTGGGTAAAGGCCATAAAGCCGGATAATTCAGAGCAGCAGGCAACTGCCGATATAAGCTCGCAAAGCCTTGTGGGATGACAATGCCGAACTCCATCAGCAAGCCCCGAAGGTGGTTGGACAAAGCAACACGCTCATGTACCAGCAACTCGCGTGATCGCTGGACCGCCTGCATCCCTTGCTGTTCAACCGTCTTCAGCGGAGCGAGCTTGACGTTCGGCCGCCTGGCTGCTTCGGCAAACTTACGGCGGGTCAGTGCGGAGTTACGCAGCTCCCGGTTCGATGGGGACAAAACAGATACCTGGATAACATTCTTTGCCAAGTCGACCCCAATTACGTTTAACTTAGTCATGTATGGACTCCTTCGTGAGCGTTTTGGTCAACACTCAACCTAGGTGACTAGGTAGGAGGAGTCCATACATTGGGTCGTTAGCCGTCCTGTGACCTTTCAGAAGAACAACTTCCGATATTGAACACATAACAGAACTCCCCTGGACGTGAAATCCGGGAGGGCTCTGCTATTCAGGCTGAGATAAATACAGTAACCAGAATAACGGTCAACAACCTACGGTATAAATCATTCTCATTCCGTACGTAGAGTTTCGAAATTCAGGGGTTGGATTTCGAATTCTGTCGCACCTACACCCATGCCGTTTTCACATCCGTTTGGTGGTGTCGTGCAGACATTGCGTGTGGAAGGACACTCTGCGGCCCAGAACATGTAACCGAGAAAGCCCGGAGTCGAGCCGGCGCCATTTGGCTGCACGGTCCGCACATAATCGGCCTTCGCAAGCTGGGAAGATCTGGAAAATTGATCACAGTTGGGATTGGGTTTACGGCCATTTGTCAGCCACAGGCTGACTGCGACTTTTGCCGGGGCCTTTGGCAAAATAGGCGGGTTATAATTCGGCTTACCGTCCACATGCTCCTGCCATTGATCGGTAGACGGATCACCTCGGGGAACCATTGCATTGATGTAGTCAATTTTCCCACTCGGTAACCAGTCTTTTGCCGCGCGACGGCTTAATTCCTGCAGGTAGCGGGAGCCAACCGCCAGATCAAGGGTCAACACTGCCCTGGGCTCTAGGCCGTTGTAAGTTTCAATGAAGACCTCAATGCCGTTAAGCTCAGCTTCGCTTGGCGTGCCATTTTCCCAGTCGATTTCAAGGCCATCAGCTTCGAGAGATATAACCGCAGCATGGGCCTTTCTGGCTAGTTCAGCAGGGTCTGTGATCAGCGCCTCATTCCAGGAACTCGTGTAAGTAACGCCTCCCATCGACAGCAGTACTCGGATGTCTGCGCCCGTGAAGTAGCCAACTATCTCCTTCGTCATTCCTTTTGGGATACCGTTCAAAAAAACGCTGTTGTCGGTCCCTTCCAGCAATTCCATTGGCTCAAGAAAGCTCAACACTACAAGATTGACCGATGGCCGATTTGAGCCATCACCGTCAGCATCGATGATCCAGCGATTGGCGAGGTGAAATTCATCCACACTCCGCTTCTGGCTCCAATCGCAAAAACTGTTTCCGCAGTGCCAAACGCCGTAGATGGAAATGGGCTGTACTTCCCCATTACCACCTCCCCCGCTATCAGGTGGGGCACAAGCACCTAACAGGAGCCATGGATATTCATAGTCTGGGTCAGGTTTATCACGTTTAGATGACTCTGCGGAATTTTCGTAAGCCACGTCCCGGTATTGCACCTGGTCACCCTCAAGGTAGTAACGCTGGCGCTTCCACTCAGGAAGATCGGTACAGTCAATGGCGAATGCAGGTCCGGCCCAAAGCGCCGGGAATAAAGCAATGGTGCAGATGAGTTTACTTGTGTTCATTGTCGCCCCTCACATGCTCGAACGAGCAGGTTTTTTGAAGGTTGTCTCTAAAGAATAGTCCGTGCAGCTGATTTCATCAACTTGTGGTGACCATGCCTTGCCACCGGAAACCGATTACTAGAAGTATGAATTGAGACGAAACCGGGGGCATCTGAAGCAGCTTAATACAACTCCAGCTTCTGGCCGGTTGCGGTGGTCTTAACCAGCGATATGGATAGTTCCGTATCGGGTCGTGAGCGGCCCCGCTGAGGTTGGAATGGTCGGTTCTGCTATCAAGCGCATAACAAAACTCCCCTGGTCGAGATATTCAGAGGAGTTCAGTGCCGAGTTCGGCCAGGAGCGAAACTGGGCTTCACTTTTGACAAGACGATGTTTCGACGTTATTCCGAGTTGAAAATCACGCCCGGAACAGCAGCGATCTCCCCACGACTCTCCATTTCCCGAATTTGCTGCATCTGGGCAGACATGTCGGCTTCAATCTCGGAATCGATGAGTTGAAATTCCGGTTCATTGCGGATGGAATCGAGATTCGGATCGTGGCGGAGGTAATACCACCACATTGATCGCCAGCCCTCTTCCACTTCCGATTCACCCATTTTTTGCAAAACAAGCGCCAGGTCGATTGCAGCCCGTGTCTGGCTGGTGATTTCAAATTGAACGGGATGCCTGGTTTTGCGCTGCATTACGATTGCGCGAATTGAAATTCAACGTGGCGCTCAGCTGCGTTTCTTACAGTTGTGTTATCGAATAGGGGGCCAGGGCCAGCATACTTACATCTCTGGCCCGTGCACCGTTTGCAGCTGCCAGACTGCTATTGAGTGCCGAAGACTCCCAAAAGTTAAAACCGGTTGCATTTGCTGAAGGCATAACACTCAACAAGCAGAGGCTAGCCCAGATTAGCCTTGTTGATATTTTCGCAAACATAATTAGCCCTCCAAAAATATTGAACCGATCAAGCGAAAACGTCAAAACCAGCAGATAAAGAGCATCAAGCATTGATTCGGTCATACCGGCAAATACCCTGGTTCAGAAGGCACCAAAGAACTTTCAGGCATTCGTCCCGCAGGCCGGTTCGATCGGGTACGCCCGGAAAGAGTCTGCATTCATTTTATGGCTTATTGTCTCCGGCCCGTTTATTCTCATGGCCTATGAAACTACCGCGACTACGCACAATCCTGTTAGCGCCATTTGTACTATTCGTCGTGTTTTACCTGTTTGGTGTAATAGCTAATCTGCTCGACGATCGACAGGTGGACCCACTGTCGAATGCCGGGCCCAGTAGCGCCGATGAGATAGCTATCTTCGGAGCCAGTGGCACCGCAGGTGACGGCATTCTGAAGGCTGCACTGGCCGACCCGGACGTAAGCACCATTCATGTTATAACGCGACGAGCAACACCCCGTATTGAGGCAGGTGTAGCTATAGGTAAAGTCATTATGACCAAACACCTGGACTATCTTGAATATTCCCCCGTGCAAGACCAGTTCCGTGATGTACAGGCGGTTTACTGGGCTTTAGGTACCAGTTCGCGGAATGTGGATGATGAAACTTACAGTATTATCCATGTCGATTTCCCCGTAGAGTTTGTGAAAGAGTGGCTGCAGGTCAGTAACAGACCGAGTTTCAGCTTTCATTTCATTAGTTCAAGTGACATCTCCGAAGACTCATCCATGCACTGGGCGCGGGAAAAAGTCCGAGCCGAAAATGAATTGTTCGCCTTGGCCGAAGGTACAAAGCTAAATGTGATTGCCTACCGCCCTGATTACATCGGGCCGACGGAAGAGGAGGCTCACCTGGGTCAGAATTTGCTGTACTGGTTCTTCGCACCCGTTCGTGCTGCTGTGCGAGCACAGCAAATTGGTGAGGCCATGCTAGAGGTCTCTGCACGAGGCGATGAGTTCAAAAACGGCGACAAATTGGGTACGGCTTCGATTTTGCGTTACAGTGAAGCCTATCGGCATCGCCAGTAGCCAGTTTCGTTTGTTCAATCACTTCTGCCTCCAGCCCGAAAGCGGCCATGCATCATGAAGCCCGGCACAGAACCAGAGTCGTCAATCTACTGGCAGACCTTTTCCCTGGATTGGCCTGTCAGATCGCCTCTGACGGGTCACATGGTGAGGTAAGGGGTGGAGCCCAAATAACTTCTAACAGATTGATATTAATGGTGCCGAAGGAGAGACTCGAACTCTCACTCTGTTTCCAGAACCGGATTTTGAATCCGGCGCGTCTACCAGTTCCGCCACTTCGGCATGGGGTGGTTTTCTCTCGAAGGCGCAAATTATATATCCGCTGCACGCTGTGAACCAGTGGTTTAATCAGTTGGTGAGTCGAACACCTGCAAACGCGTAACCCTATTAAGTGGCTTATACTGCCTTTTCGTCAAATTTGGGGTATGTAGATGATTTACGTTGCGGTTGTTGTGGCCTATGTGGTGCTCCTCCTGGGCATCAGTTTTTACAAGAGCCGCAGTGTTAAGTCGGCAGACGATTTCATGGTGGCCGGGCGCAATGTTCCGGTCTACATGCTGGTGGCCACGCTGGTCTGCACCTGGATCGGTTCCGGCAGCCTGTTCGGCACGGCGGGCCTGACGTTTCGCACCGGGATTTCCGCCTTGTGGTTTTCCGCCGGGGCCTGGTTCGGCATCCTGGTGGTTTACCTGATCGCGGCCCGGGTCCGGCGCATTGCCCAGTACACACTGACGGATCTGCTGGAGAAGCGCTACAGCCCGGTGGCCAAACTGCTGGGTACGATCACCATCATCATTGCCTATATCGTCATAGCCGGGTACCAGTTTAAAGGGGGAGGGCGTTTCATCTCGATTCTTTCGGAGGGCTCGATCAGTCCGGAGACCGGTATGCTCATGGCCGCGGCGCTGATTATCGGATTTACAGTTCTGGCCGGTATGGTGTCAATCGTTTCCATTGACATCTTCAACGGCTCGATCATGCTGCTGGCGATGGCACTGGCGCTGCCCTTCGCCATCGGGGCAAACGGCGGTGTGGCGGAAGTCCTGCAGGCCATCGGGCAGGCTGAACCGCAGCACCTGTCCCTCTTTGGAGGGCACGATTTTTTCTGGGTGGCGGGCATCATCATGCCGGCCTTCCTGCTGCTACTGAGTGAAAGCAGTATTTACCAGAAGTTCTCATCAGCCAGCTCGGAAAAGGGCGCCAGGCAGGCGGTGCTGGGCATGTTTTTCGGTGTGATCCTGGTGGAACTGCTGATGATGGCCATCGCCCTGGTCGGCTTCGCCATCTACGCTGATGACCCGCGCTTTTTCCTCGCCGATGGCAGTCTCAACCGGGGCATGGCGGAAGAGGTCATCCTGCGCATCGGCTACGAACAACTGCCCACCCTGATCGGTGCTTTGCTGCTTGCGGCAGGGGCAGCCATCCTGATCTCCACCGGAAATACGTTCCTGATCGTGACTTCGACCAATGTGACCCGCGACATATTCCAGGCCTACTTCTTCCGCAATGCGCGGCCACGGCAGGTGATCTTGATCCAGCGGGCCTGCATTGTGGTGATCGGCGTACTGGCCTACCTGTTGATGAGCCAGTTCCAGACCATCCTGGAAATGGCGCTGGTTTCCTACACCATGATTGGCGCTTCGCTGGCTCCGGCATTGATGGCGGCATTTTTCTGGAAGCGCGTGACCCGCGTTGCAGGTGTGGCATCGATCGCAGCGGGTATGCTCACGGTTCTGGGCATTGTTTTCCTGAACTTCATGTTCAAAGGCAGCCCGGAAGGTGGGCAGGTGCTCGGCATTCATTTTCCAATCGATATGGACTACATCTCGCTACCGGCGGTGGTGGTCTCAACGTTGACGTTGGTTGTGGTCAGTTTGTTGACGGCGAAACCCGCCGAGGAAGACTGGGCCGGGTTTATCGAGTCCTGAGGCGGCTCAGCCTCAAACCAGCGGCCGCATGAACTCGGCCACGGCCGGGCAAAACCGGTCGTAGTCGACCATGAAAGAGTCGTGGCCCTGGATAGAAGGCAGCATCTGCAGGTGACAGTCAATGCCCTTGCCGGAGAACATCTGGCAGATCTCCTTCTGCTGGTGCGCCGGCCAGAGCGAATCGGTTTCGACGCCAATCACCTTGGCGGACTCCAGCTGAATATCTTTGAAGGCCGCTGTCATATCTTCGTAACCATCACTGATGTCGTACCAGTCCATGGCGCGTGACAGGTAGAGGTAGCAACAGGGATCGAAGTTACGGATGAACTTTTTCGCCGCAGCTTCCAGGTAGGACTCAACTTCGAAATTCATGCCGAACAGCCGTTCGTTGAAGCGGGTTTGGACCTCGCGGCCGAAACGCTCACGCCACTCGGGTTCCGAGCGGTAGGAAATCATGCCCAGTTTGCGGGCCAGTCGCATGCCGTTCTCCGGCCACCGCTTGTTGGTGTAGGCGCCGTCTCTCCAGTTCGGGTCGCGGACGATCATCTCGCGCTGCAAAGAGCGAATGGCGATCGCAAAGGGCTCTGCCCGTGCAGCGGTGGAAATGGCCAGGAAATGCCGTGCGATGTCCGGTACCTGCTTCATCAGCGCAAAACAGCTCATGCCCCCCATCGATGGACCAATGAGCGCGCGCAACTGTTCGATTTCAAGGCTCTGCAGCACCATCTGCGCGCTTGAAGCGATGTCCTGGATGCGCAGATCCGGAAAGGAGAGACGGTACTGTTTGCCGGTATTCGGGTTGATGCTGCCAGGACCTGTTGTTCCCTTGCAACTCCCCAGCGAATTGATGCAAATAACAAACTGATGGTCAGTATCAAACGGTTTGCCGGACCCGATCATCGGTTCCCACCAACCTTTGCCCGGGTCCAGTTCACTGCTGGCCGCATGCGCACTCGGGGACAGCCCGGTCAGAATCAACACGGCATTGGACTTGTCCGCGTTCAGCTCTCCCCAGGTCTCATAGGCAATATTGACACGGGGGATCGTGCCGCCGCTGGCAAAGCGAAAAGGTTCCTTGACCCGCAAATACCAGGTCGCGCCTTCCCGCGTGGTTTTGGATTTGAATGATCCGCTCATGACGCGTAATGATACATTGGTAACCCGGCTGTTGCTCTCTGATATTTTGCTACAAATGAATAACCAGAATAATAGTTCCCGACAAGTGAGCAGTGCTCAAAGCGGCGTTCACAGCGGCCTCATCGATTTGCTGGACAGGCATAGGGGACGTGAATGGTCTCAACCGTTACATAGCCCCACTATTGAAGCCTTTGAAGCGCTGAAACCTTTGCTGGCCCGGATGGGCGGGAAACTGGTACTCGATTCAGGCTGTGGGACCGGGGAGAGCACGCGGCTCCTGGCCCGGGCATTGCCGGACTGCACGGTAATCGGGGTGGACAAGTCCCTGGCGCGCCTTTCCCGGACCGGTGCACATCACTTTCCGCACGTTGAGGAAAACGCAGTCTGGGTGCGCGCCGAACTGGCGAGCTTTTGGCGGTTGGCGCTGCAGGCAAAATGGCGACTGGATCGCCATTACCTGCTGTATCCGAACCCCTGGCCCAAGCCGGGCCAGTTACAAAGGCGTTGGCATGCGCATCCGGTTTTTCCCGATTTGCTGCGGCTGGGTGGCCGGTTGGAAATGCGTTGCAACTGGAAGCCCTATGCACTGGAGTTTACGGCTTCGGTCAATCATCTGCTGGGCGTTCATATTGCGCCCGGCAGCCCTCCTGCCGAGCCGGTCCTGAGCCCGTTCGAGCGCAAGTACCGGCAAAGCGGTCACCGGCTTTACTCGGTGGTGGTTTCCGTGGATTCCGGCCGGGTGAAATGATCCACACCGGTGAGGCTGTTGTAGGTAAACGTCACCAACTGGTCACCCGTGATCCAGATTTCACCAAGAATACTGTCCCATTCAGCCGTGGGTTTTGCTGCAATCGCCTGTTGCAGGGTCATGTCCTGGTCGATCAGTGCCTGTACCCGGTCGCGAACCGTCACGAGGAAATCGTGGTACTCCTGCAGGCCGGTGCGGTCGCCGAGCGGGCCATGGCCGGCGATGACTTTGGTCTCGCTGTCAGATAGTTCGATACCTTTTTCGACTGCAGCGATCATCCCCTGGATGGACCCGCCACCGTCCAGATCGATGTAGGGGTAACGCCCATTGAAGAAGATGTCGCCCATATGCAGCACATTGCTTCCTGAAAAGTAAACGATGCTGTCGCCGTCGGTATGACCGCGGGGCACGTGATAGGCAGTAACCGCTTCTCCATTCAGGTGCAGCGTGACCTGGTCGTTGAACGTCACCACCGGCAGAGCTCCTTTCGGCCAGGCGGGCGTCGTGTCGTTGAAAAAGTGGTTAAACTGGTCGGAGGTCATGCGCTCGCGGATATTGTCGTGGGCGATGATGACGGCGCCGGCCTTGCCGATCTTCTCGTTTCCACCCACGTGGTCGCCGTGGTAATGCGTGTTGATCACGAAGCGGATCGGCTGGTCGCTGATGGCGCGTATGCTGGCCACCAGCTGCTCGGTCAAGGGCTCGAGCTGATCATCTATGATAAAGACGCCATCCTCACCTGCCGAAACGGCAATATTACCGCCACGACCTTTGATCATCGTAACGGTGGGAGAAAGTGAAGTCGGGACGTATTCGACTTGGTTTTCCTGCGCCCGCGCTGGAGCGGCAGAAAAAACGAGGCTTGCGACTGCAGCCGCAAGAGGGAAACGGATTGATTGCATAGAGGACCTCCAAAAATGAGGAGGTTATTCTACCCGTTGATCGATGACCAACTCCACGGCTTCTTTGGAATCCAGTGAAAGGGAGAGTGGCTGACTCTGCCAGTCGCCCGTGCTTGAGGTCGGTGAACCGGTGAGAGAGATTCTGGCCTGCAATTGCAAAGTGCTTTCCGATGAAATCATTCGTTCCTGCATCATGCTGTCCTGGTCGCTGACCGTGATCTCCACCGGTAGAATAGGGTCGATGATACGGCGAACGCCCAGGGGAGGGCCCATGGCAGGTCCGGAGGACCGGATCATGACGTACAAAACGCCGCCTGTGGGGATTCTTGATTGCACATCATCACCGGCCCGCACAGATACCTTGACGCCCTGCCAGCTGCCGTCATCTGCAACTGATGTTTCAACGGGTTCGGCCTGGACTGTTTCCGCTGGAGGGGCCGCTGGCGCAGCAGCGGCAGGCGCATTCATAGACGACGCCGCGGGAGTCATACCCACCTCAGCTTTGAGCTGATCGATCTGGGATTGCACGGACTGGGCTACTGTGCTGCCAGGTTCTAGCTGCTGCAACAGGGTTTCCCAGTAGCCAAGGGCGGCGTCCGCGTCGCCATTCTGTGCCGAAGCGATACCCATCAGCCACAGGGCTTTTTGCATGCCGGGGTTCATCTCCAGCACTTGTTCCAGCGTGGCGACTGCATCGTCGCTGATCCTGCCGTTGGGGCTCAGGAAAATTTGTGCCTCCACCAGATCGACCATGATCTGCGGATTGCCGGGTTCCAGTTGGTTGGCCTTCTCCAGTGCAGCGGCTGCCTCAGGGAAACGCTGGGTGGCTTTGAACGTACGAGCCAGTAGCATCCAGCCATCCAGATCTTCCGGATTTTGTTCAAGACGTGCCTGCAGACCCGCAGTCATCGCATCCATTTCCGCCGATTCAGGGGAGTGGGGCTGGTCGTCCGGGGTGCTCTGGCTGGTCTGGGGCTGTGGTGGTTTCCCGACCACTATAATGCCTTCAGGGGTGCCGACCTGGATGTACATCCAGGCCGCGGTAGCGGGCACCAGGAACACAAGGGCCAGGGCGAGCGGCTTCCACAGTGAGCGGGTTCGCAAAAGTGGAAAAAAAGTAAAGAGGGCTGCTGCAAAGAGCAGTGCTGCGGCAAGAGTCCAAAACACCAGCGTTATCCTTTCTGCCGATCAGCGGCGAGTCTGCGGTTACGGTTACGTACAGTAAAAAATACGGCGATGGCGCCGATGCCCAGGAGGATGCCGGGCATCAGCCAGAGCAGAAGCGTGTTGCCTCCAACTGCAGGACGGTAAAGAACGAAATCGCCGTAGCGTTCGACCATGAAAGTCTTGATCTGTTCGTTGTCCTGTCCGGACATCATCATTTCATAAATTTCTTTACGCAGGTCCTGCGCCAGGGGGGCGTCAGAATCCGCCAGGTTCTGGTTCTGGCAAACCAGGCAACGGAGTTCGACCGTCAGGTCGTTATAACGTTCTTCCATGGCTGGGTCGTTGAAAACCAGCGGATCAGCAGCGTGGGTGGCGGCTGCGATCAGGCCTAGCGCGAGTGCCAGCAAGATGTTTTTCAGCGTCATGGTCCTTTACCCCATTCCCTGACTCTCGGAACGATTTCTTCTTCAATGACCTCCGGGGTCACCGCGCCGATCTGCTTAAAGACGATGTTACCCTCAGGGTCCACCAGGAAAGATTCAGGTGCGGCGTACACACCGAAATCAATAGCCGTGCGGCCGGTTATGTCGGCAATGTTGAGTGCATAAGGATTACCAAAACGGGCCAGCCAGGCCTGTGCATCGGCTTCTTCATCGCGGTAGTTGAGACCCACCACCCGGATGAGTCCCGACCGCGCCAATTCTTCAATGACCGGGTGTTCGACCCGGCAGGTGACACACCAGCTTGCCCAGACGTTCAGCAGGAAGGGAGTGCCAATGAGTTCTTCGTGTGAAACCATCACTTCGGGCTGACCAAGCACCGGCAGCGTGAATTCCGGCATCTGTTTACCGATCAGCGGTGATGGGATCTCCGTTTTGTGGTCTGCAATTTTCAGGCCGACAGCGAGCAGAACGCCGAGCGCCAGAAACAGAATGACCGGGACCAGTCTGCCTATCATGCCGGTGCCTCCGCCAGGTTTGCATCGGTTGGCCGGGTCTCCGCCTTCTGACTCACCGGCCTGCGATAACGGCGGTCTGTTGCCGCGAGGAAGCCTCCGGCCATCATCAAAAGGGCGCCTATCCAGATAAAGCGGATAAACGGCTTGTGATACAGCCTGACAGCCCAGGCTGTGCCTTGTTCATTCAAAGCTTCACCCAGACCGACATAAAGATCACGGGTGAGTCCGGGGTCCAGCGCGGCCTCGGTCATGACCTGGCCGTTGGAATAGCGTCTTTTCTGCGGATACAGGCTGGTGACGCGCTTGCCGGATTTGTAGACGATGAACTCGCCTTCGTCAGCCACGTAGTTGGGACCGCGAACACCGCGCGTGCCTTCAAACACAAAGTTGTAACCGGCCAGTTCGAAAGAATCGCCGGCGACCATCCGCAGGTGTTTTTCGGAACTGACAGGATTGGTCAGCGATGCACCGACCAGGAACAGCCCGACACCAAAGTGGGCAATGATCATGCCGGTTTCGCCGCGACCGGGCCGCTGCCCGGGATTTGCAGTCATGCGCTCGCGGTAGTAACGCAGGCAACTGGCCATGATCCAGAAGGCTCCGGCCACGCCCGCTACACCCCAGCCGCCGGCTGTTGGCAGCAGGAAGTACGTCGCAACGCCGCCAACCAGGGCTGCGAATGCCGGGACTCTCAGTTCGCCCAGCAGCCGTTTCAGGCTGTCTTCCTGCCATCGGGCGTAAAAACCAAACGGTAGTAGCACCGCCAGGGGTATCAGCAGCAGGGCGAAAAGCGTACCGAAGTACGGTGGGCCTACTGAAATTTTGCCTGCATCCAGTGCATCCAGCAGCAGGGGATAAAGTGTTCCGGTCAGTACCATGGCGGCCATCACGACCAGCAAAAGGTTGTTGAGCAATATCAGGGTTTCACGGGACAGACCGGCAAAATTACTGCCCTGGACCATGCCCGGTGCGCGGATCGCAAACAACAGCAGGGAGCCACCCACGACTACCACCAGGTAGGTGAGGATGAATACACCGCGCGTCGGGTCGGAAGCGAAAGCATGCACGGAAGTGAGCACACCGGAGCGGACCAGGAACGTGCCGAGCAGGCACAACGAGAACGCCGTGATGGCCAGTATCAGTGTCCAGTTACGGAATGTTCCGCGTTTCTCGGTAACAGCCTGTGAATGGATCAGCGCCGTGCCTATAATCCACGGCATGAATGAAGCGTTTTCAACAGGGTCCCAGAACCACCAGCCGCCCCAACCCAGTTCGTAATAGGCCCACCAGCTACCCAGTGCGATCCCAAGCGTCAGGAATGCCCACGCCACGTGCGTCCAGGGACGCGACCAGCGCACCCATTCCCGTGTCACCTGCTGTCCCAGCAAGGCGGCCACGGCGAACGCAAACGACACGGAAAAGCCCACATAACCCATGTACAGCATGGGGGGATGAATGATCAGTCCGGGGTCCTGCAGCAGTGGATTCAGGTCCAGCCCGTCAACGGCTTGCGGAATCAGGCGGCCAAAAGGGTTGGAAGTGAAGATGACGAACAACAGAAAGCCGGCCGAGATCCAACCGAGTACGGCCAGCGTGCGGGCGCGAAAATCGTCCGGCAGTTTCTTGCTGAAAATGGCCACCGCAAACGTCCACAAGCACAAGATCAGTTCCCATAACAGCAAGGAGCCCTCATGCGAGCCCCAAACAGCGGAGAACCGGTATTGCATGGGCAACAGGGAGTTACTGTTCCGTGCGACGTATTCAACGGAAAAATCCTGCACCACGAAAGCCCAGGTCAGTATGACGAAAGAAAAGGCGATCAGGAAAAACTGCGCAATGGCACCGGTCTGACCGACCCGCATCAATTTCTGGTTACCATTTGATGCGCCGATCAGGGGCAGGGTGCCCATGGTCAGTGAGATCAGCAGCGCGCCAATCAGTGCGATTTGTCCAAGTTCAGGGAGCATCGACTATCCCTCGTCCTTGCTTTGCATGGAGACATGGCCGGATTCTTTCAGTGCGTCGGCTACTTCGGGAGGCATGTAGTTCTCATCATGCTTGGCCAGCACTTCGGATGCGGCAAACAGGCCGGAATCATCCAGCGCGCCGCGTGCGATGACGCCCTGTCCTTCACGGAACAGATCGGGCAGGGTGCCAACGTATTCGACAGTGACTTCTTCCGGCCCATCGGTGACGACAAATTGAGTGGTCAGACTTTCACCCTGGCGTTCCACGCTACCGGGTTTGACCAGGCCACCCAGCCGGAATTGCCGGCCGGCCGGTATCGGTTGCTGGGCCAATTCGCTGGGGCTCTGGAAGTAGAGCAGGTTCTCTTGCAGCGAATAAAAAGCGATGGTACTTGCCACCCCGACGCCCGCCAGGATCAGCACTACGGCAATAAGTCTTCTTTTACGTGTTGGTGTCACGGGAACGTTCCTCGATTTGGACCAGGCGCCTGATGTCCCTGGTAATGGATTTCTTTCGTATCAGGGGCGCCACGGCGCACCAGAGGAGAACGACAGCACCTATCGAATAGGCGCCTATGATGAAAGGCGTATGACTCATCCGTTTTTCTCCTTCAAAACTTCGCGGACCCAGGCCTTGCGGATATCCTGCTCGAGCAGTTTGACCCGCGCACGGGTCAACAGGTTCGCTCCGTAGTAAAACTTTGTGGCAACGGCCATGATCAGCAGCGGCCACAGCATGCTGGGATCGATACTGCTGCCACCGGTCAGGCTGATACTGCTGCCCTGGTGCAGCGTATTCCACCATTTCACAGAGTAATGAATGATAGGCAGGTTGACGGCGCCGACCATTGCCAGCAGGCAGGCGGCACGGGCGGCCTTGCGGGGCTCGTCGATCGAGTTGTAGAGCCCGATCACACCCAGGTACAGGAACAGTAAAACCAGCTCGCTGGTCAGTCGCGCATCCCAAACCCAGTAAGTGCCCCAGGTGGGACGGCCCCACAGGGAACCGGCGGTCAGTGTCACAATGGTGAAAGCAGCACCAATAGGCGCACTGGTCATTGCGAGTATCTCCACGATGCGTATTCGCCAGACCAGCGCGATGAAGCTCATCACGGCCATCATCGAATAGATCAACAGGGACATCCAGGCGGCCGGTACGTGCAAGTAAAGAATGCGGAAGCTTTCACCCTGGAGGTAGTCGGCTGGCGCTTTGACGAGGCCGAGATACAAGCCCCAGGCCGCCAGCACGATGAAAATCGCCCAGAACCAGGGGATAAACTTGCCCGTGAAGTTATAGAACCAGGGCGGCGAGCCCATCTTGTGGATGAACATGACCAGGGCATTCTTCCTGGGTTTGCTGATTTTTTCAGTTTTTACATTCATGACAGACTTATTTTCAGGGCCGCCGCGGCAGCAAAAGGTGCGAGGGTCACCGATGTTATCAGACCAGCCGTAAGCAGGCCCAGAAACTGGGTGTAAGGCAGACTGTCCGAGGCTGCCATAACCGCAGCGGTTGCGATGATCAGAATGGGGACATAAAGCGGAAATACCAGTAATGACAGTAACTGGCCACCGCGTTTCA
>Ga0316191_10000753_pt1 | contig 21576 bp, 17 predicted proteins | sample Eddworburr2cm_MG_FD_204928 | JGI IMG/M metagenome (GOLD analysis project Ga0316191, IMG submission 204928) | Coastal sediment microbial communities from Maine, United States - Eddy worm burrow 2 cm | ecosystem: Environmental > Aquatic > Marine > Coastal > Sediment | place: USA: Maine... | reverse complement strand
TTGCAAGCATGCCCCAGGCCGAGAAGACAGCTGCAGGGCGTGGAATGATCACGCGCCCGATATCGAGGATGCGTGCGATTTCGGTGATGTGCAGTCCTGCCGCGCCACCAAATGACAGCAGCGCATAGTTGCGTGGGTCCGTACCGGCTCGCACAGCGACGATACGAATGCCCTCAGCCATTTGCGTGTTGATCACGCGCAAAATGCCCTCAGCAGCCTGCACGGTATCGACTGCTAACTCCTTACCGATTTTCGCGACAGCCTGTTCCGCTGCCTCGCCATCGAAATCGATGCGACCACCCAGAAAATTAACTGGATCGTAGTATCCAAGAACGACGTTGGCGTCAGTTGTTGTGGCGCGTGCACCGCCACGCGAGTAGCAGGCAGGTCCGGGGTCGGAGCCGGCGCTTTCCGGTCCGACGCGTAGCATCCCACCGATCTCAACATTGGAGATGGAGCCGCCGCCTGCGCCGATCGTGTGGATATCGATTGACGGCAAGGCAACTCGGGTTCCGGCTACAGATCGGTCACTTGAATAGTACGGCTGACCGTCATCAAGCAACGCGATATCCGAGCTGGTACCACCCATGTCAAACGTGATCAGGTCACGCACGCCAGTAATCTCCGCCGCGTATCGCGCCCCGGCGATTCCACCTGCGGGACCGGACAACACCAGGCCCGCGCCAAGCTCGATCGAGTCATCGATCGTTGCGAGTCCACCGTGCGAATGCATAATCAGGACATCCTTGTCGTAGCCGGAGTCCTGCAGGCGGCCGCGCAGACGGTTCATATAGTTTGAAAGAATCGGGCCGACGAACGCATTGACGACGGTTGTGGAGAAGCGTTCGAACTCCTTTATTTGCGGTAGAACTTTCGAGGATAGGCAAACATAAGTATCCGGCATCTCCGCTGCCAGGATCTCGCCAATTCGTCGCTCGTTAGAGTCATCGGCGTAAGAGTGCATGCAGCAAACTGCGATCGCATCGACACCTTGTTTCTTGAATTCTCCGATCGCGGCGTACACGGTGCTTTCGTCAAGCTCAATTTCCACCGAACCGTCGTAGCGAATGCGTTCTGCTACTGGCAAGCGAAGGGAACGAGGAACCATAACGGGCTCGGCCGGCAAACGGACGTTGTAGCGGTCAGGTTTCAGACCCTCTCGCTGCTCAATCACGTCGCGAAAGCCGTCGGTTGTCAGCATGCCGACTTTGGCGCCTTTGCCCTCGAGCAGCGCGTTCGTGGCAACAGTCGTACCGTGAATAATCAGTGCGGTGCGCTCCAATAGCTCTTGGCGTGTAGTGCCAAGTTCGGTCGCAAGCGTCGCAAGCCCTTCGACCAAACCAATGGACGGATCCGCAGGCGTTGTCGGGTACTTTGCGATTGTCACGACGCCATCTGAGTCCACCGCGACCAGGTCTGTAAAGGTGCCACCAATGTCAATTCCGATGCGATACATAGTTTCGTTTCTCTGTTGTTTGTCAGGCGTCAATCAAGCCGTCGGCAATATCCTGTGCGCGTGCGGCAGGGAGGCGTTCTGCGGGATTCCCGAAACCGCCGCCGCCGGCCGATTCGACGAGCAAGGTGTCGCCCGGACCTACCGGCACGCCGACGTCCTTGGTTTTCAATTCAGTCACCGATCCATCTTTCGCGGATACGAGTTTGTACAGGTGCGGTTTGCCGTTTTTGCCGCCGAACAGGCCGTACGGGGGATGCACCTTGCCTTCGCCGGCGAGCACTCCAAAGACCGGCTCTTCAGTTTCTATTGTCATCTCTAGCGAAACGCCAAAGCCGCCGCGGTACTTACCGTCGCCGGCGGAGTTCTTGCGAAACTCGTGGCGTCGGAAAAAAAGCGGAAAGCGCGCTTCCATCACCTCAATAGGGCCGAACTTAAGTCCGCCGCCACTAGCCAACTCGCCAATGTTTGACCAGCCGTCACCGTACGCTGACGCGCCAGCGCCCGGGCGTGCGTGAAAAAGATGCCAGATGAACGGTTTGTCGTTGCGTGGATTGGTGCCTGTCATGGCAATTCGATAGCGCTTGCCCCAGCCCGCGATCACGCGGTCCGGGCAGGCGCCCGCCAGTGCCTTGATAACTGCTTCGGCGATTTCCTGCGAAGGGTGATTCGTCGACAAAGTGACGGGTGCAGGTGCGCGAGGGTGCACAACGGTGCCTTCTTTGGTCGTGACGTCGATTGGCCGGAACGAGCCGGCATTCTTCGGTGTCTGCGGTTCGATCAGGTAGGCAATCGCGTAGTGCACAGACGAGACGGTATTCGCGTAAGATGAATTGACGATGCCTTTGACTTGGCCGTCACTGTCCGACAGATCCACGCTGATGTTGTCGCCGTCAACTTTGACGGTTGCGCGGATGTGGATGTTCTCGATACCGTGTCCGTCATCATCCATGATCGACTCGCCGGTATAGGTTCCGTCTTTCCAGGTTTCAATACATGCGCGCGCCTGCGCTTCGGAGCTATCAAGAACCTGGTCGATGGCGGCCATGATTGTGTCGATGCCGTATTCCTCGACCAGCTGCTCGATGCGCCGAGCTCCAACATGTGCGGAGCCGATCATTGCCGAGAGATCGCCCTTGAAATCGCTGGGGTGGCGGACATTGGTTGCAATCATCTCCAGCAGGTCGTCGCGCAGCACGCCGCGTTCGTAGAGTTTCAAAGGCGAAATGCGAATTCCTTCCTGCCAGATTTCGGTCGCGGCCGGATTGTAGGATCCCGGCGCGGAGCCGCCTATGTCGCTTTGATGCGCGCGGTTAAGGGTCCAAAATGCCGGGCGGTCGTTGCCTGTAATAAAAACCGGCACGAAACAGGTGAGATCCGGCAGGTGATTGCCGCCGTGGTACGGGTCATTCAAGAGAATGACGTCGCCCGGATAAACACGGCCTTCGAAGAAATCCATTACTGACTGCATCGCGAACGGCAAGCCACCAACGTGCAGCGGAATGTGTTCGGCTTGGGATATCAGTCGGCAATCGCCATCGAACATGGCGATCGAAAAATCGCGACTGGCGTTGAGGATCTGCGAGTAAGCTGTGCGCAGCATTGCCTCACCCATCTCTTCGTTGATGAAGAACAGTCGACGCTGGATGACGGACGCCGTGATTTTGTCGACACCGCTCATTTCAGCGTCCCTTCACGCGTCAGCTCATCGGTGACAGCGTTCACGGCGTCGAGCGCAATGCCGACGATTTCGTCGACCGTTGCCGAATCAATGATCAGTGGCGGTGCGAAACCGAGTATGTCGCCGTGCGGCATCGCACGCGCAATCATCTTGCGCCCAAGGCAAGCACCGGACACGCGTGCCCCAACCTTCAGTGCAGGATCGAAACGATCGGTCGAGGCCTTGCCAGGTGCGAACTCGAGCGCGGCGAGCATCCCGGTCCCGCGCACCTCACCCACGATAGGGTGGTCGTCGAACGTCTCGTGCATCTTTCGTTGCAATTCAGCGCCAACTTTCTGAACGTTCTCCACGATTCCTTCGGACTCGATGATATCGAGGTTGGCGTTCGCTGCCGCAGCGCCCAAAGCATGTCCGGAATAAGTCCATCCGTGTCCGATCGCGCCAAAATCTTGCGACCCTTTCTCGAGCACCTGCCAGACCTTGTCGCCGACGATCACGCCCGATAGCGGCAGGTAGGCGCTCGTGAGGCCTTTGGCTACTGTGATCAAATCCGGTTTGATGCCGTATTGAGTGCAGCCGAAATCTGCGCCAATGCGGCCGAATGCCGTCACCACCTCATCGGCGATCAGTAGCACGTCATACTTTTTCAGCACGGCCTGGATTGCGAGCCAATAGCCCTCAGGCGGTGGAATTAAACCGCCCGTACCCATGACGGGTTCGGCGATGAACGCGGCGACTGTGTCCGGCCCCTCTGCAAGAATTAGCTGTTCAAGTTTATCTGCGCACCAGGCGGAGAACTCCTGCTCGGACATGCCCGGTTGTGCTTCGCGGTAGTAGTGCGGCGTTACGGTGTGCTTTATGACATCCAGCGGCAGATCGAAGTGATCGTGAAACAGCGGCAACCCGGTCATGCTGCCGGTCATGATTCCCGAGCCGTGGTAGCCGCGTTTTCGCGAAATGATCTTCTTCTTGGCTTTGCCACCAAGGACGTTGTTGTAGTACCAGACCAGTTTGATCTGTGTCTCATTGGCATCAGAGCCGGACATGCCGTAGTAGACTTTGCTCATGCCGTCCGGCGCCATGTCGATCAGTCGCCCCGACAAGCGAATTACCGGTTCATTAGAATGACCAACATACGTGTGGTAGTAGGCGAGTTTCTTCGCTTGCTCATGAATGGCATCTGCAATTTCGGTGCGGCCATAGCCGACGTTGACGCAGTAAAGTCCCGCGAAAGCGTCAAGCAGCTCATTGCCGTCCACGTCGCGAATTCTTGCGCCATGTCCCGTGTCGATGATTCGCGGTCCGCCCGACGTGCCGTGTGCGTGCGCATGCAAGTCGGTGGACGGGTGAAATACCGTTTGACGATCGATGTCTGCTAGTGTTTCGCTGTTCTTGATGGCCGTGTTCATATGGTATCCCTCGAGGATTTCGATCCAGTATTGAGACAGATGTACTTAAGCTCGGTGAACTCATCAGTACCGTGCACTGAGCCTTCGCGGCCGAGTCCCGACTGCTTGACACCACCAAAGGGAATCGGTGGTCCTGTCAGCTTTACGCTGTTTACAGCGACCATGCCGTACTCGAGGGCCCGGCTCATTCGCAGACAGGTTCCGAGGTCGTTGCTGAAGACGTAGGCGGCGAGGCCGTAGTCGGTATCGTTTGCCGCCGCGACAACCTCATCCTCTGATGAGAAAGAGCTGATGCCGGCAACTGGGCCGAAAGTCTCTTCTCGCCAGATCTTCATGTTCGCCGTGATGTCTGCGACCACTGTCGGCTCGAAGAACAGGCCCCCGAGTGCGTGGCGCTTGCCACCGCAAAGCAGTCGCGCGCCGTTGTCGACCGCGTCGTCGCTATGTTCCTCGGCCTTGGCAACCTGCCTTTCGTTCTGCAGTGGCCCAATCTGGACTCCCTGATCAAAACCATTGCCTACGACCAGCTTGCGAACAGCTTCTGAGTACCCGGCCAGGAACGCCTCGTAGATGCTCTCGTGAATAAGAATGCGATTAGCGGCCAGGCAGTCCTGGCCGGACGTCTCAAACTTGGCCTTGATAGCGGCTTCAACGAGCGTCTGTACCGGGACATCCCCGAAACCGATGAACGGAGCGTGTCCACCGAGTTCCATGCAACACTTCTGCACCGTTTCGGCGCTTTGTCGCAGGATGGCGCTGCCGACCTCGGTCGAGCCTGTAAACGACAGGCCTCGAACTTTCTTATTCGCACAGAATTCAGCTACGATTTTTCTACCGCTGCCTGTTACAACATTGAATAGTCCGCTTGGCAGCCCTGCGCGTTGCGCGAGTTCGGCGAGCGCCAATGCGGAAAACGGTGTTTCCGATGACGGGTGCGCGACCACTGAGCAACCTGCAGCGAGCGCTGCGCCTGCCTTTCGCGTCAGCATGGCATTCGGAAAGTTCCACGGTGTCACGAGTGCGACGACACCGAGTGGCTCGCGGACTGTCATGAGCTGGCGTCCGGCAATGTGGCTCGGCATCGTGTCGCCGTTAAGACGAACAGCCTCGGCCGCAAACCATTCAATAAAGCTCGCGCCGTAGTCGATCTCGCCGAGCGAGGCATCGTATGGCTTGCCCTGCTCAAGCGTCATGATTGTCGCGAGGTCATCCTTGTGCCTGATGATCTGCTCGTGCCAGCGCAAGAGGGCCTGTTGCCGTTCCTGCGGAAGCAGGGCGGCCCATTCCTTCTGTGCAGCTACGGCAGCGTCAATCGCTTGCCGAACTGTTTCGACATCACAGGCAGGAACGTGCCCTATCAATTTGCCTGTTGCCGGGTCGTTTACGGCAAGCGCCTCGTGGGCATCGACCCATCGTCCGTCGACATACGCGCGTTCGATCAATAGCTGCGGGTCATCGAAGCCTAGCCGTACGCGGACGGCGTTTGCGTTTATAGCCAATGTAATATCCTCAATCTGTTGTTCGCTATCAGTCATCAAGACTGTTCGCAAAGAATGTTGACGACCTGCGGAACTGTGTATTCGAGCAAGCCGAGTTTGGAGTATTCGACGCCGACGCCTGAGTCTTTCGCGCCGCCGGACGGAACTGATGGTTCCAGTACTGAGTGTTGGTTGACCCATGCCGTGCCCACTTCCAGGCGCCGTGCAATTTCCTCGGCGCGTTGCCAGTCAGCGCTCCAGACCGAGCCACCCAGCCCGAATTCGGAGCCGTTCGCGCGCTCGACTGCTTCGTCGATATCCTTGAACGGCATGATGGGGAGAATCGGGCCGAAGGGTTCCTCATCGACGATTCGAGATCCTTCCGCAACGTTGGTGACAATCGTTGGCTCGATAAAGAACCCGGGGCCATCCGGTACACCGCCGCCAGCAACGATGTCTCCGCCCGTCGCGCGGATGTCATCAAGAAAGCCAATGACGCGTTCGTACTGGTTGCGATTCTGAATAGGACCAAGCTGAGTTGCGGGATCCAGTCCGTCGCCGAGTACTGCATCCCTGGCAATGAAGGCCAGTTCGTCAACCATCTGCTGGTAAATGCTTTCGTGGACGTACAGCCGCTTAATAGCGTTGCAGAGCTGCCCGGAGTTCTCGAACGCGCTGCCGAAGATTCGCTGTGCGGTCGTCTTTATGTCGACGTCGCCGAGGACAATGGCAGCATCGTTGCCGCCGAGTTCCAGCGTGACGCGCTTCAGGCTGTCAGCGCCGCAACGCATGATGGCCTTGCCTGTCGGGCCTGAGCCCGTGAAGCCGACCTTGCTGATTTCGGGGTGCTCGACGATGGATGCGCCCAACGGGTCTAGTCCCGACAGTACGTTGAAGACGCCCGGCGGAAATACCTCGCGGCCAAGCTCACCGAGTCGCAGTGTTGTTAGCGGTGTGTAAGGCGACGGCTTGATGATCGTGGTGTTGCCTGTCGCCGCCGCCATGGCGAGCTTTGACGAAGCGAGCTGTATCGGATAGTTCCAGGCGGTAATCCCCGAAACCACGCCCAGTGGGCGGTGGCGCAGTACGATCCGTTGTTGGTCGGTATCCCGAAGCAACTCATCTTCGATCTCTATATTGGCGAGCGTTGTGACGTAGTCGATGCCGCTCTGGACTTCGCTTGCAGCACTTGCCAGGGGCTTGCCCTGTTCTCTGACCAGTAACACGGCCAGTTCGTCCCTGCTTTCGTCGATGCGCGACGCAAAGGCATGCAGCGCATCGCGACGCACGGACCATGGGGTTGTCGACCAGCTTTCGAAAGCGTTTCGCGCCGCGACAACAGCGGCGTCGATGTGCTTGCGCGTCGCATTTGGCGCATAGGCAAAAACTTGGCCTGTCGCCGGATTTACGACTTCAAAGTTGTCGTCGGTAGTGGCTGGTTCGCCGTTGATCGTCAGTGTGAGGTTGTATTCGGTCACGATGTGTCATCCGTTGAAACATTCCAACGAATGTAGCACCGCATTGATGCGCTTCCACTAACCCATGTGTGTTAGTCATGGCGCGTGAGCAGGACCTTGAGCGGATCGTTGTGTGTGGCGGGGTTGAAGTAGGGTACGGACTGAATAAACAGCCAGAACAACTCGGCCTGGGATGAGATTTCGAGCTTGGCGTACACGCGTTTGCGATGAACGCGCTCTGTTTCAGGGGAGATCCCCAGCAGGCGGGCACCGGATTTCGAGGAATGTCCGCGCAATATGAGTTCGCCAATTTCGCGTTCGCGTTCGCTCAGGAGGTCCCGGCCGAAACACTCAAGAGCTGTGACCATGTGCTGGTTTCGAAACCGTTGGGGCGAATCAGTCGTGCCGACAAGTTTCCATCGCTGTCTCACGATAGCAGCGATGAATGGTGACATGCTCTTTAGTGTCGAAACCTCGGTATCCGAAAAGCCAGACGACGGTTTTCTTCGTTCGGCAAGGAGGCCGATAGAGACACCATCCTCGAGCGGCACGAAGAGCATTCCCTCGTCTGCTGCGTTTTTTTGTGCGTAGTAGATCCGATGATATTCGGATTCCCGGAACGCATCAGGTGCGATTTCGTCGATCGTATAGAAACCGGAATCGGCTTGCGACCTCACTATGCTGTTGTAATAGGGGCCGATGAGGTAGGCCGCTTGGAGCAGTTCGCCGTGCAATCGATCCCGGACCGGACTTGGGTGACAATCAAAGACCCGTTTCGGGGCGTCAGACCACACATAGTGAAATACCGAAAACTCATCCAGTGCGCATTCTGACTCAATAAACTGACAGACAGCCGGCCAGAACTTGTCACCGGTCAGCTCATCGGTCACGTGCCCGAGCACAGAATACAGGTCAGTTTTGGAAAAAGAAGTCATAGTTATGTTCGGTGCTATAGTAAGTCGCCGTGCAAACCAAGAAAAGAAAAAGACGTTCCGGGCTGCCCCAGGAACGAGGCGTCAGGCGACGGCATCAGTTGAAAACAGCTGCCTTGTCGATGCTGGAGAGCGAAGCGTTCCAGGACATTACTTACCAGGCCATCGCTGACAAAGCGGGCGTTCCGCTGGCGTCGTGCTATCACTTCTATAAGAACAAACAGGATCTCGTCAGAGTTCTTGCTGATGAGTTAACTGATACCTATCTCGAGGTGGTTTTCGACCGAGACAGATATATCGACGGGAAAAGCTGGCAGGAGTGCGTCGATATCTACGTTCGGGCAAGTGTCGCGCATCACAACCGGAGTACGGCGGAGTTGCAGATCTTCTTCAGTGGGGACGTTCCCCTTGCGCTACGCCAGGACGCCTTACGGCGCGAAAAGAGTATTGGCCTCACATTGCTCGGTGTCCTGCGAGACAAGTTCGACATGCCGGTACTCGCAGATGCCGAAAACCTGTTCTTCCGAGCCGTCGAGATAGCGCGGACTGTGCTGGCCCTGGAGTATCAGGAGATCGGGCAGCTCAGCGACGATTCCGCGACGGAAGCAGTAAGAGCTGTGACAGGCTATCTTTCCAACTATCTGCCCCCGGTACTCCCCGCCTCAGGCTAAAATCGCCAAATAAAACCAAAGAGCTATGGGATTTTAGGATATTATTATCCCTAGGGTCAGGACGATAATAGCGCTGTATATGACTTTTTCTATGAATAACTCATTTGAGGTACATAGAAAAGTCAAGAGTATTGGTTTTTTAGTGCTATCTTCCAGTAGCCATTTGGGGCAAACCAACTCGATTCCATATGTGGCTGGCGACAGGCAGGCCAGCAACGCCAAAAGGGGGCTAATGAAATGAGCAGGAACCTACCCAGGATTGCCGGTGCGTCAGCACTCGCATTACTTCTGTCGTTGAGCAGCGTGTCCGCGCAACTGCTCGAGGAAATTACAGTCACCGCGCAAAAGCGCGAACAAAACACTCAGGATCTCGGCATCGCGATTACTGCGTTCTCAGGCGATCAACTGAGAGCGCTGGGCGTGACAACGGCGAGCCAGCTTGCCGATTTCACACCTGGTGTACAGATCAACATGGAGTATGGCAATGCGCCGACGTTCACGATTCGCGGCGTCAACGTCAATGACTTCGGTGCCGGCACGTCACCGGCCGCTGCTGTATACGTCGACGGCATCTATAAGGCCTCGAGTATCAACAGTGGTCCGCAGTTGTTTGATCTCGAGCGAGTGGAAATCCTAAAAGGGCCGCAGGGTACGCTTTGGGGCAAGAACACGACGGGCGGCGCGGTCAGTGTCATCACCCGCAAACCGACGCAGGAAACGGAAGGATATTTCCAGGTAGGATTCGGCTCCTACGACAGGGTAGAGTTCGAAGGAGCCATCGGTGGCTCCCTGACTGACAATCTCTCGGCGAGATTGTCAATGCAGAGCATTGCTTCCGATGGCCCGTACAAGACAGTTGCGTTCCCGGGACAACCGGCGCCTGGCACGGCACCGATCGACGGCACGGCAGATTCTCGTACGCAGTTCATTGGCATCGTCGACCCGGAACCGGGCGATCAGGACACGTTGGCCGTACGAGCCCAGTTTCTGTGGGAACTCGATAACACTGATGTACTCGGAATCCTTTACCACTCGACCGATCGTGGCGGAAACCCTCCGACGACGAGCCTCTTCACTGACCCGGATCCCTACGACGAAAAAACGTCTGCGGAGTTTCTTCCGACACGAGACAGCAAGTTTAGCGGTGCCTCGGTGCAAATAGACTGGGGCGTTTCGGATAATTCGAAACTTGTCTCGTTGACGGGCTACGACTATTTTGATCGAAACGAAGGCCTCGATACGATCGGTTTCAATAGTATCCCCAGCGAATCAATGTTCACGCAGATCTACTTGCAGGAATTCAAGCAGTTCAGTCAGGAGCTTCGCTACGAGGTTGAGAGTGAGCGCTTGTTCTGGCTGATCGGGGCGTTCTATTCCGACAGCGAACTGAACCAGGATGACGACGATCATTACTCAATCGGGTATTTCACCGCGCCATTCAACTATCGATTCAAACACGAAAACCAGACGACCGCTCTGTTTGCGCATACCGAATGGTCCATGACGGATACATTCAAGCTCACTGTCGGGCTGCGTTACGACGACGAGAGCCGGAAACAGCCCATTAACAAACTGTGGTTTGGTGGTGGGCCGGATACTCCAACCGGCGAAGCCGGGGCGGCCGTGCTGGCGGACAACCAGACAGAACTAGGCGGTCTTCCTATTCCGGCCCAGACGTTCGATACGGATGGTGTGAGCTACAAGCTGGGACTCGACTGGATGCCTCGTGACGGTTTGCTGCTGTATTACTCGCATTCCAAAGGTTTCAAAAGCGGCGGGTTCCGCTCAGACGCATTGACCAGCAACGGTATGTTGATTGCATTTGCTGACGAAGAAGTCCTGGCTCATGAAGTGGGCATCAAGTGGGACCCCACGGACACGGTTCGTGTCAATGCTGCGGTGTACTCTTACGACTACCAGAACCCACAACAACGTGTACCCGTAGAAGTCCCGCCGTTCGGGCAGTTGTCGACGATGACCAATCTTGACTCTGCCGACGTTACCGGGTTCGAGGGTGAGTTGGTGTGGGCGCCGACCGATGGACTCGAGCTTGGTGTCAGCATGTCGTTTATCGACACCGATATTTCCGATGCGACGCAGACAGCGCTAAACGGTAATAATCTGGCATTCGCTCCGGATTCGGCCTATACGGCGTTCGGCCGATACGAATCGGAATTTGGCGGCGACTTGGCGGGTTCAATCCAGTTCAATGTCAGCCAGACCGGCGACCACTTCGTCACAGTGTTCAACGACGATTTTGAAAAGCAGGATTATACTCTCGTCGGTTTTAGCGCCGCTATCCGAAATGACGTGAAAGGCTGGACACTGTCTGCCTATGGTCAGAACCTGACCGATGAAATATACGTAACCAACTATTTCGGCGACGGTGGCGTGTTTATCAGTCAACCACGTTCTTACGGTATTCGATTGAGCTACGACTTCTGATCGGTTCCTGTGAAACCGGTCGGAATTGTTGCAAACCCAGCCTCCGGAAAGGACATCCGGAGGCTGATTGCGAGCGGGACGGTTGTTGGCAACCGCGAGAAATGCAGCATCGTTGTGCGTGCGCTGTTTGCAATGGATTCGCTCGGCGTCGAACGTGCGGTGATCATGCCGGACCCGAGTCATATCGCTGAGCGAGTTATCAAACAGGCGCAAAATCGGCTCGAGACGTTAGACGTCGAGATACTACCCCTGCCATATCTGGTCGGGACCGCTAGGGACACCGAACGCAGCGTGTGCCGTATGCGGGAGATGGGTTGCTCCAGCATCATCGTTATGGGTGGTGACGGTACGAGCCGCATTGCCGCGAAACACTCCGGAGATGTTCCGCTGATTCCGGTGTCCACGGGAACGAATAACGTATTTCCCCAAATGATCGAGGGGACCCTCGTCGGCCTTGCTGCGGGCGCGCTCGCAACACAAGTTGTCACAGCGACTGAAGTCTGCGAGAGAGCTCCCCGCCTTGAACTCTACCGAGACGGCCAATTAGCTGACATTGCGCTTGTGGATCTCGCTGTGGTCAGTAGCGCCGATTCGGCGGCAAGAGCCGTCTGGGAAGAGGACACCATCAGAGAGTTATTCCTGACGCATGCGTCACCGACAAACATCGGGTTGTCCGCAATAGGCGGTCACTTGCCTGACGTCGACCTCGAGAAAGGAGACTGCCTGCATGTGGTCCTGGGTGAGAGCGACCAAAAACTAACCGTGCCGCTGGCACCGGGTCTGATGAAAACGCTGTCCGTGCGCAGATACAGAACTTATGAAACAGGTCACGAGATTAGAGTTGAAAGTCTTCCCGCGATGGTCGCGCTAGACGGTGAAAGAGAATTCGCGGTGCGAAAGGACGAAGACATCACGGTAAAGGCAAGCACGCATGGACCCAGGGTAGTGCAGATAGAGAAGGCTCTGAAACTGGCGACCCGGCGTGCCTTCAGTTGCACTGGTCAGGGCAGCAAGTCAGCTTGCGCCTGAACGTAAGCAATAGGCAGAACGACCACGAGAGGAAGTGTCGATGAGTCTGACGAAGAAAGACATGGTAACGCTCTACACCAACCTGGTGAGGGCGGATCATTACGGCAAGATGATGTACAGCCGAATGATGCAGGGCAAGTTGATCGGTTTCTACCACCCAGCAGAAGGGGCAATTGCCCCTGGTGTCGGCGCCTGCTCGTTTCTAAACAACGAGGACATCCTGTTTCCGCATCATAGGGGCCATGGAATTACGCACATGCTCAGCAAGGGCATCGATGTTTCTCCGTATATCGCCGAGCATGCGGGCAAAGCAACGGGTTGTTGCCGCGGGCGTGCAGCCTGGCACTACGCGTTTCCCGAACACAACGTCTACGGAACGACCGCGTACATCGGCCATAATTTTGTGCCTGTAACCGGCTTCGGATGGGCGGCGAAAAGGAATGGTACCGGCCAGGTTGTTATGAACTGCTTCGGCGACGGAGCAATGGGCACCGGCCGTGCGCATGAAGGCCTGCTCTTGTCCTCTATCTGGGACCTGCCCATCGTGCATCTTTGCGAAAACAACGGCTTCGCCATCTTCGCCGAAGCATCAGAGATGCACCCGACTGAAGATATGGCGACAGTCGCACAGGGACTTGATATTCCCTCTGTTCTTGTCGACGGCCAGGATGTGTTCGCGGTCGCCGAGGCCGTCAATGCAGCTATTGACCGGGCACGCAAGGGGGAAGGCCCCACTTTTGTCGAGGCGAAGACGTTGCGATTCAAGGAACACGACATTGGCAACCGCGACCTTCGCGGATGGAAACCGCGTTCACAGGAAGAGTACGACGAGATGGCGAAGCGCGATCCGGTCAATCTCGCTACCGAACGCGTGTTGGCAGACGGTGTTCTCACGCAGAACAAGATCGACAAGATTCACGAGGAGGCGGACAAGGAGGTCGATGCTGCCGTGCTGTTCGCCGACGAAAGTCCAATTGAAAGCCCGACGGAAGAAGAGTTATTGGCCGATGTTTATGCGCCGCGATAAGAGGTTAGGTCGATGAGAGAAATGACATTTATTCATGCGATTCGCGAAGCGATTCAGCAGGAAATGCGTCGCGATGAGAGCGTTTTCGTCGTTGGTCAGGACGTTCGTGGCGGCGTCTATCCGCATACGCTGGACCTGATAGACGAGTTTGGCCCAGACCGTATCGTGGATACGCCTATCGCGGAAACCGCGATGCACGGTGTAGCCATCGGTTCGGCACTGCTCGGTTACAGGCCGATCGTGGATTTTATGTTTGCGAGCACAGCATTGACCGCATTCACCGAAACTGCGGTGATGACCGGGCAGCAGTACTTCCTGCACGGCAGTAAGCACCCAGCACCGTTGGTAATGACGGGCGCCTGGGGTATCGGCAAACGTACCGCGAATGATCATGCAATGCCTATCCATGGGTTTTATGCGCGGCAGCCCGGTCTGAAAGTCGCTATGCCCTCGACACCCTACGATGCGAAAGGGCTGTTTACGGCTGCGATCCGCGACAACAACCCGGTCATGATGCCTTGGTGTACCGGCATCATGATGCTAAAGGGTGACGTGCCGGAAGAGTCGTACGAGCTGCCGTTAGACAAGGCTATTGTTAAGCGCGAGGGTACCGACGTCACGGTACTGGCCAATAGCGAACAGCTCCAGTTTGCCCTCAAGGTGGCAGGCAAACTCGATGGTGAAATTAGTGTAGAAGTTATCGATCCGATCTCGTTCGCACCGATCGATATGGAGACGATCCTCGCGTCGCTCGTTAAGACCAACCGGCTGGTCGTTGTCGATGAGGATTTCGAGTCGGGCGGCTTCGCAGCAACAGTTTCTGCTCGCGTAGTAGAGCAGGGTTTCGATCTATTAGACGCACCGATTACTCGGGTCACTTTCCCGAATATGCCGATCCCGGGTGGCTACATGGAAGACTACCTGCGGCCAAATCCAAAGAAAATAGAAGCTGCGATCCGCGCAGTCTGTGCCTGAGGAGGGAGCAGCATGTCAATAGACTATGTAATGCCCAAACTCGCGATGGCGATGAACGAGGGCACGGTAAACGAATGGCTTGTGAGCGAGGGCGATCATGTCGAGAAGGGCGCCATAATTGCCTCAATTGAGACAGAAAAAGTTGCCTATGATCTCGAGGCGCCGGACACGGGATTTTTTCATATTGTCCTCCCGGTCGGCGAGACGGTGGACTGTGGCACACTGATCGGGCAGTTCGCAGACAGTGAAGAGGAATTGGCAGAGCTTCAAAAGGCGGCTTCACTGTCCGAAGCGCAGCCGGAGTCCGCGCAAGCGACTAACGAGGCGGTCTCGACTTCGCCGGTGGCTGCTCCGGCTCCGATGAGACGACCGGGAGGGCGAATCATTGCGTCGCCGCTAGCCCGCAAACTGGCTAACGATCGGAATCTCGATCTCTCATTCATGAACGGAACGGGACCCGGCGGCCGCATCGTCAAGCGTGACGTGCTCGCAGCCGCTGAGACGGGTGCCGTTCGGACGCAATCCCCAGTGGGTGCCGCAGGACGCGTCGAAAAAGCGCGAATTCCATTCAGAGGCACACGTAAGACGATCGCCGAGCGCATGACCCAAAGTCTGCAGAGCACAGCGCAGTTATCGTCTTTCTGGGAATCGGATATTACGGACTTGCTCGCCGCGAGGCAGAAGTTCGTCGCTCGTGAAGACAAGCTGGGTACCCGCGTCTCAGTAAACGCATTCCTGATAAAGGCGATCGTCTATGGCATACGGCGTGTGCCAATTGCGAACGCATGCCTCGAAGGCGAAGAGATTGTGGTATTCGACAACATCAATGTTGGTTTCGCCGTTTCCATGCCGGGCCAGTCGGCATTCGACAGTTCGTTGTTGGTTCCTGTCTTGCACAATATCGAGAACCTCGGCCTTGTCGAGATCGATCTGCGCATGAAGGCGCTGGTTGCTCGAGTTCGTGACGGCAATTTCACCGAAGACGACCTGACCGGTTCCACGATCACACTGTCGACAACGGCAGGTATTGCTCCGCCCGGGCATCGCAGCACCCCCGTTTTAAACCCCCCTAATGCTGTGTTGCTCGGGCCTTCTACACCGATCGAAAAGCCTGCCGTCATCGATGGCGAGATAGTGCCGCGCACACTGATGCCGATGAGTGTGACTTTCGACCATCGCATACTGGACGGCGATCCCGCAGTACGTTTCATGGCGGCTGTGCACGATTGCCTCGAAAATCCTGAATTGCTGATGTCATGAAAAACCAGTACGACGTTGTCATCATCGGTGCGGGTCCCGGCGGCTATGTGGCAGCGGTTCGTGCTGCACAGCTTGGTCTCAAGACTGCCGTCGTTGAGAAAGAGGCGCCCGGCGGGGTCTGCCTGAACTGGGGCTGTATCCCATCCAAGAACCTGATTCACCAGGCAGAGGTTTTCGAATCACTCGCCGACATGGAGAGTGTCGGGGTCGGCGTAGATCGCGCATCGCTTGACTACGGCAAAGTGCAGGCGAAGTCGCGACAGGTTGTGAAGACACTGACAGGCGGCGTCGCCTCGTTGCTGAAGAAAAACAAGGTCGACTACGTCAAGGGCGCCGCAACGATCACGAGCAGTCGGGAGGTAACCGTTGACGGGAAAGAGATTTTGACGACGAAAAACATTATTGTCGCCACAGGCTCGAGACCGATGGCAGTACCCGGTTTCGAGTTCGACGAAGATCGCGTACTGTCCTCTACCGGGATACTGGCGATGACGGAATTGCCGAAGTCGATTGTCATTCTTGGTGCCGGCGCTATCGGCTGCGAGTTTGCATACGTGATGAATAGTTTCGGTGTCAAGGTAACGCTTGTTGAAGCGATGGATCACATCTTGCCAACTGAAGACACAGAAGCTTGCGTGTTGCTCGAAAAGATATTCAAGCGCGAGGGCATTAGTGTGTTGACGAAAACCCGAGCAACCGGGCTTTCAAAGGCCGGCAAGCAGGTGACGGTTTCGCTAGAGGGCCAAAAATGCAAAGCAACTGCGCAAAAGGCCGACAAGGTTCTTGTCGTGTTTGGTCGTGTGCCAAATACCGATGCACTCGGCCTCAAGGCGGCAGGAGTGAAGCTTGACCAGAGAGGGTATGTTGAGACAGGCGACTATCTGCAGACCAGTGTCCCCGGTATCTACGCGATCGGCGACATTACACGAACACCGGCGCTTGCACACGTTGCTTCAAAGGAAGGAGAAATTGCCGTGGAACACATGGCTGGCCACTCGCCGTCTGAGAAACGCGTTGACTCGAATACCGTTCCGTCCGCAATTTACTGCGAACCTCAAGTCGCAGGTTTCGGTCTGCGTGAAGAGGAAGCCAGACAGGCAGGCATAAAATTCAAAAAGTCCGTCTTTAACTATCCGGGCGCCGGCAAGACTATCGCTGTAGGCAAGCCCGATGGTTTCGTCAAGGTACTGGCCGATGCTGAAACCGATGAAATCCTTGGCGCACATGTCATTGGGCATAACGCCACGGAGCTCATTCATGAGCTGTTGTTGGCGAAGCACAGCGAATTGTTGCCGGAGGATATCGCGGGCATGATCCACGCGCATCCGACCATATCCGAAGCATTGATGGAAACCATGCGCGGCATCAATGGTAAGCCGATACATGGGTGAAGTAGCGATGAAGAACAAGCACAACTTCTGGCTAATCGTCTGCGCGGCGGGGTGCCTGTCAGCCGGCAGCGCACTGCCATTCAATCTCGGCCCGTTGATCTTCGGCTCCGCCGCCGACCAATTCGGGTTTGCGCCAGAAAACATCGGCTATTTCAGTTCGCTGTTCTTGCTCGGTTTCTCAGGTTCTATCATTGCCCTTTATTTCCTGCAAACGCGCGTTAACTGGCACTATGTCATGGTGGGCGGCACTGTCCTCGGTGGCATCCTGATGTGGCTGAGCTCGCTTACGGGAAATGTTACGTACTGGAATGTCCTGTGGTTTCTGATTGGGCTGAGCTTTGGGCCGGTCTATTCGGTGGTTGTGCCGGTATTGGCCAAACTGCCCAATGCGTCCAGAGGTTTCGGTGGCAAACTCGCTCTTGAAACCGGAATACCGGCGCTGATGCTGCTTATATTCCCGATTCTAATCGTCACCCAGTACGGCTATAGCGGCGTCGCCGCTGGATCGCTCCTCGTACTTATTTTGCTCGCGCTGACCGCTTTCTGGATTCCAAAGACACTCGCCCGGGCGGAATCACACATCGATGATTCATCCACCATTCCGGCAGCGTCAAACAAGACCCGCACCGTACTGACCTGGATAGGCATCATCACCGTTTGCATCTATTTTGGCGGCCAGATATCCACCTGGATATTCGTAGAGCGATCTGCGAGGACACTTGGCTACGGTTCGGAAGCGGTTGGAATACTTCTGGCTCTCGGCAAGACAGGGGCAATGGTGGGCTCAATAGCGGCTGCGGTGATCGCATCAAGCCTGGGGCGTTGGCGGCCGCACCTGATCTCATTCGGGCTGATGATGACAGGGCAAGTGCTACTCCTGACGCACCCCAGTTACCTGCTGTTCATGACAGGCGCGTTCATGTTTGAGTTTTCGTGGGCATTTCTCGTGCCGTACCTGATGACACACGTGGGCGAACTCGATCAGACCAAGAAGCTAGTTGTATTTGTGCCCGCGGCCCAAGCGATGGGCGGTGCATACGGCCCCGCGCTGGCTGGCAATATCGTCACCGAAACCGATTACTCCAACGTTTTCATATTTGGCATGGTCACCGCGACGATCTGCGTCCTCGTCTATACATGGTTGACGCACCGATTGAACGTGATGCAAGAGCCGGAGTTGCCTATTGAGGTCACAGGTGAGCAGCTCTGAACGAGGATCGGACAACATGTTCTATCTGAAAGACAAAAACGCATTCATCACAGGCGGCGCCAATGGCATCGGTCTGGCAGTGGCCAAGCGATATCTCGCAGCCGGTGCAAACGTCGTTATTGCTGATCTCGCGGACGGCACCCAGGTCGCTGAGGAAATTGGTGCCGAATTTCTGAAGTTAGATGTGTCTGATGAGCTGTCGATAAAAGCCGCGCTTGAGAAATCTGTGGTAATCAACGGCAAGTTGGACATTCTCGTGAATAATGCCGGTATAACCGGCAAGGAGAACTTCTACCTGATCGAGGATGGCACGCCGGAAAATTTACGGACAATTTTTGCAGTCAACACATTTGGCGTTTTCTTCGGACTGAAGCATGGTCCGAGGCTCATGAACAGAGGCGGCTCCATCATCAATACTTCGTCGTTGGCGTCGGTGATGGGTGTGCCAGGCAACAGCCAGTACTCGGGCACGAAGGCTGCGGTCGATCAGATCTCGCATATTGCGGCACTGGAGCTGGGGTCGCGTGACATACGCGTGAACACAGTTTGTCCCGGCTTCTTTCGCACGGCCATGGGCGGCAGCGACCTTGGTAACACGCTTGCTGAAGAGATGACGGCTCTGGGTCGGATTGGTGAGGTTGACGAGCTTGTCGGCCTGTATCATTTTCTTGCAGCGGACGAGAGCCGCTATATTACCGGTCAATCGTTTAACGTGGACGGCGGCTGGACAGCGGGCGTGAGTAAGCAGCTAATGGAGAAACTTGGTCAAAACTAGTCAGCGATTACTAACGGCATCATGCGAATCATTTGGTGGGATAGTTGTTCGGCGTGGATGCACTGGTCGGTACTTCCAGTAGTTCGATGATGTTCCCGTCAATGTCTCGTCCGTAGACATACTTGGACCCGTCACCGAAGTCGACTGGCTCGCTATGGAATACCATGCCAAGATGTTTCAGTCTCCGGTATTCGCTATCAAGATCGTCGACTTGAAAGCACAAATGCGCGATACCGAAGTCCACAGACCGGCGATCGGGTTGCACGGGCTCTGGCGTCTTGAACTCGAAGATTTCGATAAACGCTTTGCCGACTTTAATGTGGGCGAAGCGTGCGGAAGAGTCGCGGACCTGCAGACTGGCATCACTATGCCGGACGCCGACGTCCCAGCTCAGCTCCGAGCTGGCTCTCTCCGCGCCGAGAACGTTACAGTAGAAGTCGAGGCAGCGATCGAGGTCGGGCGTCGACAACGCAACATGGTGCAATCCAAAGTTCACGAGCATTCTCCTTTTACAAGGTGTTTATTATGCCGAAATTGCTAGAAAGTAAGTCCATTATTGTGACAGGCGGTGCGCGCGGGCTGGGGCGGGCGATCAGCGAGTTGATCGCGCAGGAGGGCGGCAATGTGCTGATAGCCGACATCCTCGACCATGAAGCCGAGGCGGCGCTTCGTAGTATCGATGCCGGGGACGGAAAAGTGGCGTACAGGCATTGCGACGTTACACAAGCTGACCACGTTCGCCAGACGGTCGAGCGGGCCGTCGCCGAGTATGGGCGCCTCGACGGACTGGTTAACAATGCAGGTATCGGCATTACTGGTCCCACTATCGAACTGACCGAAGAGCAGTTCGACAAGACGGTCGCGGTGAATCTCAAAGGTGTTTTTCTGTTCCTTCAGCACGGTGTCAGGCAGATGTTGAAGCAAGGTTATGGTGGATCGATCGTGAACATCGGTTCGGCCGGCAGCGTTGTCGGCACACCGGAGTTTCTGCTATACGCGATGAGCAAGCATGGCGTAGTTGGGATGACGCGATGTCTCGGCGTCGAACACGCGGCACAGGGAATACGCACGAATGCCGTTTGCCCCGGCCCAATCTGGACGGAAATGATGAAAGACGCGGCGGCGGACATGTATGGCACGGATGACCCTGCCGAGGTTGCGAGGCGCCAACATGTTCCGCGCGAAAAATTGGGTAGCCCGGAGGAAGTGGCAGAAGCGGTCGTTTGGCTGCTCTCTGATCGTTCGTCGAATTCCACCGGATCGGTTCTGATGACCGATGGCGGATACACGGCCTGGTAGCCATTTCCAAGTGAAAATGACGTGGGCAGTGACGACAGACCGAGAATCGGTCGACGCGCAGGCAGCAATCGCGCAGGATGACATGGTACTCGCCCAGGTCATGGCGGGAGAGGCGCCGGCTACCATCAGAATCTGGCAAACACCACAATGTATAGCTGTACCGCGCCACTTCTCGCTGCACGACCGTTTCGATGATGCCGCGCTGACACTGGCAGATCGCGGCTGGCCGTTAACATTACGGTCCTCGGGTGGCAGCGCCATGCCGCAGGGACCGGGTGTGCTCAATGTCAGTATGGTATTCCCCCACGATCGGCCGATGAGTATCGAGGCAGGATTTCATTTGTTGACCGATCCACTATGTGCATTCTTCGAAAGCCTTGGATTGTCAGCGAGCGTCGGTTCGGTCCCCGGTTCATTCTGCGACGGGCGCTACAATCTCGTCGTAGGTCAACGGAAGATCGCTGGTACTGCGCAAAAAAGAAAGAAGCATGCGTTGTTGGCGCACGCAGCGCTGCAGCTTGATCTGGATCTGGAGGTCATCTGCCGCTCGATTAATTATCTGAATGAAAAGATTGACCGGGTTGAGCGGTGCCAACCGGATGCCGCGACGACAGTAGCGATGGCATCGGGGCGGGCGATGTCAGCAACAGAAATAGGGCAACACCTCGTGACGTTTTTTCGTGGATAAAAGACCATGAGGAATTCGAAAGGTGGATATGCCTGAAGTTGGGTCTTAGGAGTGGTCCGGATGCCCCCACTTTGCCCCCACAACTTTGATCGCAAATACGGTTCAGAGGTGACCTGTAATCCAGAAATCGTGCCGATTTGGCACAGAAATTTGTGACCAAAATTGACACGTGCCCGACAAAATCGGTATCAGTCGGGGTTAAGTGTTGTTATTACAATTTCAGTCGCGTAGAAAGAAACCTAGGTACGACAAGGGTTTCAGCTTAGGGACCCACCTTCTCCGACACACGCCGATTAACACCGCCTATCTGGGTTGCCCTCCGAAGGTAGGGGTCACAGCCAAGTGTTCCGCGAGATTCTGACACTTGTTGTTTACTAATGTGCAAAGTTCTTAACA
>Ga0316191_10000752_pt1 | contig 21580 bp, 18 predicted proteins | sample Eddworburr2cm_MG_FD_204928 | JGI IMG/M metagenome (GOLD analysis project Ga0316191, IMG submission 204928) | Coastal sediment microbial communities from Maine, United States - Eddy worm burrow 2 cm | ecosystem: Environmental > Aquatic > Marine > Coastal > Sediment | place: USA: Maine... | reverse complement strand
CACATACAATCGGCCGTTGCGAACCTCGACCGCAACCTGAGCAGTCGAGACCAGAGGTCACCTATTTCTTTCGATGCCTTCCTGAAGAAGCTCACCGAAAAGCCTACCGTCGTGATTCGTAATATCTTTCAGGTATTTCACGATATGGTGAACACATACGTGGGCAAGGGTTACGATGAGTACCCGGACGATCCGGAATCGATCAGTTACATCTACTATGACTGCAACAAGCTCTTTGTCGAAGGCGTCGACCATCCCTTCTTCGCCGATCGATTGTTCGCCAACCGGTTGATAAGCCTGGTCGATGCCATGAAACGGGGGGCGCAGCAGAACAAGATCTATATGTTCCGCGGCCCCCACGGTTGCGGAAAGAGCACTTTTCTCAACAACCTGTTGATGAAGTTCGAAGAATACAACAACACCGATAAGGGTTTGCGCTATGAAACGCTCTGGCGCCTGGATCCTAAGGTGCTGGGCGATTTTCCGGAGAACCAGACCATTCCGCTGCTCGACACGCTTTCGCCGCTCCAAGAGCGACTCGGCCGGGAGCAATACGACCTGCTGAGGGTGCAGAGCATGCTGAGTTTGAACGACGAGTTCGTCGAAGTGCCCTGCCCGAGCCACGACAATCCGTTCCTGATGATTCCCAAAGCCTACCGCCGCACTTTTTTCGACGAGCTCTTCGAGAATGACGAGTTCAAATGGAAACTCTATACCGAAAAAGAGTATGAATGGGTGTTCCGGGACAATCCCTGTACGATCTGCAGCTCTCTTTTCCAGGCGCTGCTCGACCGGCTTGAGAGTCCGCGCAAGGTCTTTCAAATGATCTACGCGCGGCCTTATCGGTTCGACCGTCGCCAGGGTGAGGGAATCAGTGTTTACAACCCCGGGGACCACCCGCTGCGGCAAATTACGCTCAGCAACCCCTTCATCCAGAGCCGGATCAATGCCCTGCTCAGGGACAGCAATCTGGTCCGCTATATATTTTCACAGTATGCCAAGACCAACAATGGCATCTACGCCCTAATGGACATAAAGTCCCACAACACCGAGCGCATGATCGAGTTGCACAACATTATCAGCGAGGGAATCCACAAGGTGGAGGATATCGAAGAAAACGTGAATTCGCTGCTGATGGCGGTCATGAACCCCGAGGACCAGAAAAACATCGCTGATTTCCAGTCTTTCTCGGACCGCATCGAATACATCAACATTCCCTACGTGATGGACCTGAACACGGAGGTGGAAATTTACCGCAACATCTTCGGCAAGCACATCGACGACAGTTTTCTGCCGAGAGTGCTTCACAATTTTGCGCGGGTGATCATCTCCACCCGTTTGAACAAGCGCTCCGATGTGATGCTGGAATGGATCGGCGACCCGGAAAAATACCGGCTTTACTGTGACGAAAATTTGCAGCTGCTCAAAATGGAAATCTATACCGGTTACATCCCGAACTGGCTCGGTGAAAAAGACCGCAAGCGCCTGACGGCCAAGAGGCGGCGTAAAATTATCGCCGAATCCGAATCCGAAGGCGAACACGGCATATCCGGCCGGGATTCGATCAAGATTTTCAACGACTTCTATTCCTCCTACTCCAAGGACAACAAGCTGATCAACATGTCGCAGCTGTGCAATTTTTTCACAAAGAGCCGTAAGGAACTCAGTGAAATGATTCCCGGCGGGTTTTTGGATTCACTGCTGCGGATGTACGACTACACCATTCTTCAAGAAGTCAAAGAGTCGCTCTACTATTACAATGAAGAGCAAATCTCCCGCGATATACAGAACTACCTTTTTGCCGTTAATTTCGAACCCGGCTCGGTAGAAACCTGCACTTACACCGGTGAAAGGCTTGAAATTTCGGATGAATTTTTCGAGAATCTCGAGCGGCGTTTTCTGGGATCCAAAGCCGACAATGACGAGCGGCGACGCTTTCGTTCGGATACCCAGCGAGAATACACCTCAAAATCGCTGACCCAGGAGATGATGGTGGATGGAAAACCGTTGACGGCCACGCAGATCTATTCTTCACTGCACGAGCGGTATGTCTACAACTTGAAAGAAAAAGTCTTGGATCCGTTTCTCGAAAATGAAAACTTCCGGCGGGCCATCAAGGATTACGGCGAAGAGGATTACAAGACCTATGACAAAAAAATTCGCGACGACGTCAGCTACTTGATCAAGAACCTGTGTAAGAATTTCCATTATGCCGAACAAGGCGCCAGGGAGGTTTGTATTTACGTCATAGACAGTGATCTGGCGCGTAAGTTCGCCAAAACGTAGAATCCCGATACTTCGAGCGCGTGTTTCGTTGACCACCGCAGGTGATCGATGTCTGTTGACTGCCGCAAGACACGGTCGCTGGGACCATGTCGATCGATTTACCTCAGTAGTTGCTGGGCTATCCTCTGCGCCGGCAGACAATCACAGTATTCCTCGAAAACATAGTACATACAGCGATCGGAGCCGTTCGACTTCTCGTAGAAGCAGCATTTTTTCTGCTTATGGCCGTTGTCGGCTGCGCATACGGACATCATTTCCTGCTTGCAGTAACTCATCTGTTGTTCCTGCACGTCGAATACCCCTTAAGTTGCGGCGGAGAAAATGGCCTCCTCAAGGTGTTGCCCCCCTATACTGTTATTGCCCAATTTCAGGTGAAACTTTAGCGGATTGTCAGACACGCTCATCGAGCGGATACCTTTAAAGGTTCCGGAGTGTCCTACTAAAGTGGCGACAACAATATCGCGGGTATCCTGGGACAAAGCAGGAAACATGCCAGAATTATCGAAAGGTGAGATTCGGCGGCACGCTTGCGGTGCAGGAGTATTTTAAATACGGCGCAGTGCAGAAAAGGTCGGGTTTTCGTCAGTTGACGCCGACAGGTGTCAAGAAGGTGACAGCCGGCAACTGCCACACGCCTAACCGTCGATCCAAACGCTGAAGCGCAGCTGCCAGAAAAGCGGCGGCAGGGCTGTCAGAATGAGAAATACGAAGAGCGCCACAATGATCCGGCCGGCAGCGATGCGGCTGCGGTCAAAAGCTGACGGCAGCATCTGCGGATCGTTTTTCACTACGGCTGGCAGCAGAAAGGCTGTCAGGCTTTCGAAGCCGATGACGGCCAAAGCGCCGAACAGGGGGAATCCGACCGCACGGTGTTGCAGCAGGAAAAGACACCACGGGCAGCGGTGTTGCAAAACCCCGTAATGGTAGGCGGAGAGAATATCGGTCAAGGTGATGGCCGCCACCGGGACCCAGATGGCGGCGGTTGCTGCCAGCAGGCCGTTCCACTTCAACGTGAGAGCGGTTGCCGACCGGCGAACCAGCAGTCCCAGAAAGAGAAGCAGAATGCTCAGGCTGCCCCAGGCCGTCAGCCAGAAACCATCCGAAAGCCCTGATACGCTTTGTGCCTCGCTCAGCGTTCGATACTGATCGTAGACGATCGCACAGCAGTCCACGGGCCGGTGCGTATCCACTTCGAATGCGGCGCTCACGCTCTGGACGAATGCCAGAGCGGCCACCGGCAGCGCGAGCAGCAGCAAGCGTGCACCGAGCCTGGCCAGAGGGTAATCCGGCCGCCTGCGGCCGAGTTTTTCCAGCGTGTTCCAGAACAGCAGGATACCGAGCAAAATGAAATTCAGAATCAGGAAACCGGTGCCGGCCGGGCTCATGGCCTGCATGACGCCGGTTCCGCACATGGCGCCGGGAATCAGAGCGGGAAACACATTGGTGATGCCGAGTATCATCAGCACGATAGAGAATAGGGTGATCCACAAAGCCCAGCGGGCCATGACAACGGCGGCTTCGGCTTCGATTTCAAGGGATATCTGGGCGCGGTCGGCCGATGCCGGGTTCCATCCGATAACGATGCGAAATGCCTTCACTGCAGCCGCCGTCAGCAGGAGCAGTCCTATAAAGAGAGCCGCCAGGGCGGTCAGTTGCAACGGGTGCCAGATCATTTTAACGCCTTCAACCGGCCTTGCACGAGCCGGAAACGGCCGCCTGTCGCTCCAGCCTCAAGGATCCGCGGGTCGTGTGCGGTGACAACCACCACGGCGCCCGCTGCCGCAGCTGCCGCCAGCGTCTTCAGTATCTCTTCGGCGCTCTTGTGATCCTGGTGGGCGGTCGGTTCGTCTGCTAGGAGAAAGGACGGCTGCGAGACCAGAGCCCGGGCGATCGCCACACGCTGGCGTTCACCGCCGGAAAGGTTGCGGACCATTTTGTCGGCCAGTTGATCGACGCTCAGCCTGCTGAGCGCGGCCAAGGCCGATCGGCGGCATTCCTTCAGACCGCCTCCCCGCGGAATCAGCGGCAGCAGAACGTTTTCCACTGCACTCAGGTCACCCAACAACCGGTCGTGCTGGAAAACGATGCCGACCCTTCGCCGCCAGCGGTCACGATGCGAACTCACCCAGCGGGAAACGGCCTCGCCATTGAACACGACCTCGCCCTGGACCGGGCGCAGCAGGCCGGCCAAGACATGCAGCAGGGTGCTCTTTCCGGACCCGGTTGCCCCTGATATGACCGCCATTTGCCCGGTTTCAAATTGTGCAGACAGGTCATCGATCACCAGTTTTTCCCTGCCGTCCGATGTGCGGCGGGCGACCGTCAGCCGACGGCATTCGATTCCCCGTTCCATCAGAAATTCGTCCTTTCGAGCATTTCCTGGGGATCGGCGACGGCACAGCGGAGCACCGTACTGATGGTGGCTGCAAGAAACGGCAATACCACCAGACCCGTTACCTCCAGCAAAATCAACCCGGCGTCGCCCGGACTGAAAGCGAGCCGGGAGGCGAGACCCTGCCATTCCGGGCACAGGCGACCGGGCCAGTTCGCATTCGGCCAGAACACCAGCAAAAATGCCAGCATCATACCGCCTGTGGCGCCGGGGATGCCGATCAGAGACACCCTCGAGACCTGAAGGCGAACAATGTCACCGGTGGTCCACCCCAGGGACTTGAGCAGACCGATTTCGGACCGGCGACCGAAACGGTCTCTGACCGTCACCGCCACGAGCAGACAAAGGGCCAGCAGCGCGGGGACAAGAAACGCGACGGCCATGCCGCCGATTCGTGCGAGCCCCGCGTCGTAGATTCCGGCACTCTCCGTCCGGGTCGTGATCCGGACGGTCCAAGGAAAAACGGCGCTTAGATCGGGCAGGATCGCGCTTTCCTCGGCCGGGTTGAAGACCTCGATCGCCAGATCGCTGGCATAACCGTCTGGAATCCCCAGTAGGTCGCGCGCGTCATCGATGTGGAGCAGCACGATATTCGGTTCGGCGACGTCTGTCTTTACATCGCTGCGGCCGACGATTCTAAGCGTCGTCGTCCTCTGGCCGGTGAGGGTTAAAAACGGCGCCGCACGCTCCTTTTTTACATCAGTACCGGCCACGGCTTCTCCCCGCCCGAGCAAGGGGGTCGATTGCGGCAAAGGCGGTCCATACCGATCGACACCGATCACCGTCAGCGGCCCCTCGGGGCCGGCAACCCGGCCCCAGACGCGCGGGCGGGCGGCGATGACACCCGGAATGCTTTTTGCGAGATTAGCGGATTGATCGGACGGAATGGGTGTCCAGCCCAAGGCGTTAAATTTCCGGACGATCAGAGACGGGGCATCCTTGAGCATCAGGTTGGTGGTAGTCGATAGGGCCTGGGTGAACAAAAGCGGTACTGCGGTTACTGAAACAGTCAGCAGCAGGGCGGTGACGAGCAGGCCACTCTCCAGCGGTCGACGCATCAGATCACGAAGCGCCCATGCGAGCAGGGGCTGCAGAACCGGTCGCTTCATTTGGCGGCTTTTCGGCCGGTGATGGCGTACCATTTGTCGTCGTTCATCTCGTCCATCCGGAAGACGGCCTTGCCGCCGTGGCGCCGTTTAAATGCCTCCAGGGCTTCTTCGCCCTTGACGGGGACCATTGCCGGACCCATCGGACCGATGACATCGGAGCCGGCGACCCAGAATACATCCCGACCGTCCACCTCTTCCCCGGTGAAGTAATCCCTGACCACCGGCGTTTGCAATCGTTCCTTTTCTGTTGCCAGAAAGATCTCCGGGTGCAGCCACGAGCGCATCATGCAGCCCGTGCCGCAGAAATAAAAGGTGGTTTCGTCCGTCAACTGAATCGCACTGGAGAATTTTGCGTGCTCGGCCACCTTCATGCCGCACACGGGGCATCGGTCCTGGTCGCTGATCTGCATGCGGTTATTTTCGTCGAGGGGTTTGCGGCCGGGTTCAGGGCCGCCTCCAGGTCCGGCAGCCCGGGCGACGACAGTGCCCCAGAGAAACAAGGTCAGCACTCCTGTCAGGCAGAGGGCGATTAGAAACAGTGGGCGAAGCGTCAGGCGGTTGGACATCATCGTTCTCCTTTCGTCAATCATCTCTGGTGGACACGCAATCAGCCGTCAACGGCGACTCCAAGCTTCTACAACTATGGAAATTAAAATAGACTGTCAACGCTATTTGTTTTATATCAAACGCTGCCATGGGTGATCTCGATCTGATATCTCTTTTCCTTTTGGGCCTGCTGGGTACTGGGCACTGCATCGGGATGTGCGGCCCTCTGGTGGTGGCCTTTCCGGGCCGCACCGGCCGGTATACGCCGCATTTCTTCTATCACCTCGGGCGACTCGTCACTTACAGCGGGATCGGCGCGCTGATGGGCGGCATCGGCAGCGGCCTGGCCATGGTGTCGTCTGTCACGGGATCCGATCATTTGCAGCTCGTCGCCCGCCTGCAAATCGTCTTGTCGGTCTTGTCGGCCGGGTTTCTGCTCTATTTCGGTCTTTGCCAGCTCGGTTTTTTCAAGCAACCCCAGTGGATGCGATTGGCGGCACCGGAAAAGATACCGGGTTACCGGCGGATTATCCGCCTGGCCTTCGTGAATCAAGGGGCGGCTGAAATGCTGTTTACCGGACTTTTGATGGGGTTTTTACCCTGTGGTCTATCCTTTGCGGCTTTTTCCAGGGCGCTTGCGGCCGGTGGTTTCCTGCACGGGTTACTGCTGCTGTCGGCCTTCGGTATCGGCACTCTGCCGGGACTCCTGCTCATCGGGACCGGAGCGTCGGCCTTGGCCCGACGTTATCAGCACCATTCAGACATTATCGCCGGCCTGCTGATGATCGCCATGGGCTTGTCCTTAGGGTTGAAAGCGATAACGGCCGGCTAAGGGCTCACTCAAAAATAACTTCGCATTTTGTACGCCGGTGCATCCCGTCCGGCAGTGTTGCGTAAACTCTGAATATCCAGATATTCATGCGTTTTCGCGCCTCGCCGGTCAGGCGCCCCAACGCCCAAAATTGGGAACTTATTTTTTCGTGAACCCTAAGGCTGCGTCCGCTTGCCGGCCGCCGCCGAAAATCCTGGATCTCTTGGTGCGGCTTTGATATGCGTGCCTGATCGGTGGTTATGCAGCCGACTGACTGATGAAGGGATCTTCTACCATGCCGTCTATTAAAAATTTTTGGGGAAGCGAACACGACCGGCAATATCATTACGATGAGCGGATCCGTCGTGAAAAAATCGCCAATTATGGGTATCAGAAGGTGCCTGAGGATGAAAAGACCCAGTGGGTCTTGCGCCATTTCAATTCGGTTGCCCGCCAGTACGACCTCATGAACACCCTGCTGAGTTTCGGCATTCACTATCTCTGGAAGCGCACGGCTATCGGCACACTGGGGTTGGAACCCGGCGACCGGGTGCTCGATGTCTGTGGTGGAACCGGCGACCTGGCCATTCTGGCCAAACGGGCCGTCGGTGCCTCCGGAGAGGTGGTGGTTTATGACATCAATCGGGCCATGATCGACGCCGGACGCTTCAAAAAGACAAATGCAGACGATAGAAATCGCATTCGCTACGTTCAGGGGAATGCCGAACAGATTGCATTTCCTGATGAACACTTCGATGCCGTGATGGTCGGCTTCGGCATCCGCAACGTCACCCACATGGAGCAGGGTTTCAGGGAAATGCTGCGGGTGTTGAAACCGGGCGGCCGGATGATGTGCCTGGAGTTTTCCAAACCGTCCAACCCGGTTTTTTGCCGGCTGTACGATTTTTATTCTTTCACCATCATGCCGCTGTTGGGGCAGCTGTTGGCCGGTACCCGCCAGGCTTACACCCACCTACCCGAATCAATCCGTTTGTTTCCTCTGCCGGACGAGCTAAAAACTATTCTAGAGCGCATCGGTTACACCCAGGTCTCATGGCGGCGCCTGACCAACGGAATAGCGGTCATCCACACCGGTAAAAAACAGGACCGATAGCGCTGGGTTCTACAGCAGCTTTAGGCTTTAAGATAAAGGTTTTGGGCTGTGTTATCGGTCGTCGACGTATTACAATACAGCCTTCTCCCTCTGGCCTTGCCCAAACCATTATTTTAAAGCCTATAGCCCATTAGCAGCAAGTTGAAAAACGTCATGAGCTCTGGCAGGAAAAGGCAGAATCCACGCTGCAGCCGGAATCGTTTGACGCCGATGTCGTATTCTGCTAAAATGTATAATATTATCAATTTTTTATAGTCATTTTCACTCGCCGGTTCTTATTTTCAGTGCAACCGGAATCCTTGCGACGCACAGCAGCATAAGAACTTGAAATGACACGATTCATCACTCCACCGGAGCTTTGTATGAAGCGCGCTGAGAAACCCTCCCACTCACTGGTCCAAAAATTTACCAGAGAATACCTGTTTGTTTCTCTCATTCCCGTCGGAATCTTTTTTGTCTGCGTGCTGACGGGCGTTTTTCTCGCCCAGAAGTATATTGCCGATCTCATCCATCAATCAACCTATGAACTTAGTGAAGACGCCAGGGGGCAGCTCGAAGATATTGGGCAGACGATTATTCAGGGCAAAGCGAGAGATGTCGCCAAACAGATCGACATATTTCTCAAGCTCAATCCCGACATCGACATGCAGGCGCTTCAGAAAAGCGATGAATTCAAGAACATCGCTATGCAGAAAGTAGGGCAAAACGGTTACACCTGCATGTATGAAGCCGAGACCGGCATCATGAGGATTCATCCCAACCCAAAATTGATCGACAAGGATATGCGGTTTCTGTCGGAGAAATTGCCGTCATGGTGGGCGATATTCGAACCGACCCGATCCGGAGCAGAGGGTTCGGGTTATTACGACTGGTTTGAGCCAAACGGTCGGATTCGCAAGAAATACATAACCATGACTCCGGTTGCGACAAAGCTTCGCGGGCAGACCCTGATGATAGCGGCCACCACCTACAGTGACGAATTTTCGGCTCATATACTGGCAATGAAGCAGAAATCGAAAGAAATAAGTACACGCTACCAGAGTTTTGTCGTCCATCTGGACCTGATTGTCGGGAGCGGCATGGCGGTGATCATCGCCCTAACGGCTATCGGCGTTTATCTGCTGGGTCAGCGGTCGGCCCGTCGGTTTATCGTTCCAATTGTGGGTCTGGCCAACACCACCAAATCGTTTGGGGAAGGCAATTGGGAACCCGACGGCGACACCGCGTTGCTCGCGCGTGATGATGAGATTGGCGGATTGGCCGTGTCTTTCAACCAGATGCGTCTGCAGCTCAAGCAACTTTTTCAGGAACTCACCAGCAACCTTGCCGAACTCAAATCGACCCAAGCGGCGTTGAAAAAGAGCGAGACTCACTATCGTAGCCTGTTTGACGGCCTCCCCGTCGGACTCTACCGCACGACGCCGGACGGCCGGATTCTCGATGCAAACCCGATGCTGGTCAGGATGCTCGGATATCCCGACAAGGAAAGCTTTCTCGCCCAACGGGCAGAGTCCATGTATTTGAATTCGGAAGAACGCGTGAAGTGGAAAACAATGATCGAGAGCCAAAAGTTCGGAAAGCCGTACGAATTTCAAATGCGGCGTTATGACGGAACCGCCGTGTGGGTCGAGAATCATTCGATCGCGGTTCGAGACGGCACGGGACAAGTTAAGTATTATGAAGGGAGTCTGAAGGATATCTCCGAGCGCAAAGAGGCCGAAGCGGCTTTGCAGAAAAGTGAAAAAGAGTACAGGGCGCTATACGACGACGCCAAACGGGCGGAAGAGTTGTATCGCTCATTGCTTCACTCCTCGGCAGATGCGATCGTCATATACGATCTTCAGGGAATGGCCCAATATGTGAGCCCCGTATTTACGAAGATGTTCGGGTGGGAGCAGGAAGAAGTGGAAGGGAAGAAAATACCCTTTCTTCCAGAATCCGAGATGGAGGCCACTTTAAGCATTATCAAATGTCTGGTGGAGAACGGAGTACCGTGTCACGGATTCGAGACCAAACGCTTCACCAAAGATGGAAAAACGATCGACGTGAGCATCAGTGCTTCGCGCTTTGAAGACCATATCGGACAACCCTCGGGAATCCTCGTCATTCTCCGCGATATCTCCGATCGCAAGCGGCTCGAGGAGCAGCTGCACCTCGTTCAACGGATGGAGGCCATCGGAACGCTGGCCGGGGGCATCGCCCATGACTTCAACAACCTGATGATGGGGATACTGGGAAATATTTCTCTGATGATGTGCGACATGGATTCGACCAGTGCCCACTTCAGGAATCTGCAAAATGTCGAGCAACTCGTTCAGAGCGGTACCAAGCTGACCGGTCAACTGTTGGGGTACGCCCGCAAAGGCAAATACGAGCCCAAGACCGTCGATCTCAATCATGTCGTCCGGGACAGCGTCGAAACCTTTGGACGCACGCGGAAAGAGGTCACCATTAACCTGGATCTGGCGCCGGAGCAAATCGTCGCCGATGTGGACAGATCGCAAATCGAGCAGGTTCTGTTTAACCTGTATATTAATGCGGCCGATGCGATGTCCCGCGGCGGTGAGCTTTACGTGCAAACCACGGTGGTCGAGCACACCGATTTAACCGAAAAACCCTATTCTCCGAAGCCCGGCAAATATTTGAAGCTGCAGGTGACCGATTCGGGCATCGGTATGGATCCCGAAACCCAAAAACGGATATTCGACCCCTTCTTCACTACCAAGGAAATTGGGAGGGGGACCGGTTTGGGACTGGCTTCGGTTTATGGAATCGTCAAATCTCACGGCGGGTACATCGATGTCGTGTCCGAGAAAGGAAAGGGGACGACCTTTTGCATTTACCTGCGTGTGTCGACCAGTTCCCTGATCGAGGCCGGTGTAAACCCCTCAGAGGTCAAGAGAGGAAAAGGAACGGTTCTGCTGGTCGACGACGAGGAAATGGTGATCGACATCGGGGCGCAGATGATCAAAAAAATGGGGTATGACGTCATTTATACCCGCAAAGGCGATGAAGCCTTGTCGTTGTACGACACTCACAGAAACAGCATCGATCTGGTTGTCCTGGACCTCATCATGCCGGGCATGGGGGGCGGTGATACATTCGATGAACTCAAGAAAATCGATCCCGACGTCAAGGTCTTGCTGTCCAGCGGCTACTGCATCGACGGGCAGGCAAGGGAGATCCTGAACCGGGGCTGCCGCGGCTTTATCCAGAAGCCCTACAACATGCAGGCCTTGTCGCAGAAAATAGATGAGATATTGACCTAAAATACGCTCAATTAAAAGTGAGCGTCCACTCCCCAATGGTCTTTTCCCGCAATTACGGCTCTTCAATCCCCCGACGCTGAAAATCCTTGAAAAACATGCTAATTATGATTATCAATCCACAATTGAAGCCCGAGCGTTCATGCTATAATTTCTGAAACTTATATCCAATTGTCTTAGAAAACATGGTTCGTTGGGTCGGATCGGGGATAGATGACTTTATGGAAAAGGGCTATTTGTGGACGGAAACTGCGGGATCAGCCATGAAAGATCTACACCATGAGGAGTGAATCCGACTTCGAGGTTTTCATCGTCGACGACGATCTTTCCGTCCAACGCGCGCTCAAGCGGCTCGTGAGATCACACGGCTTGAGAGCCCGTATTTTTTCAAGCGCCGTGGAGTTCCTCTCCGCGGACATTTCTCCCGACGTCGCCGGGTGTGTCTTGCTCGATGTGGAAATGCCGGAGATGAGCGGGATTGAGCTGCAGGCGGAGTTCCGACGTCGGGGAGGCAACCTGGCGATCGTTTTTATTACTGGACACGGAAACATTCCGATGAGCGTGCAGGCTGTAAAGGACGGTGCGTTGGACTTCATAGAGAAGCCATTCGATCCGGCCGCGCTTGTAAAAGTGGTCCACAACGCGATTGCCTGCAGCCGACGTTTAGTCGATGAGAATTACGAATTCCGGCAGGTTCAAAAAAATTACGAATCCCTGACGCATCGCGAGCAGGAGGTTTTCCGACTGGTTGTCTGCGGCATGTTGAACAAGGAGGTCGCCAGCAAGCTCGGAATTGCAGAAAAAACCGTGAAGGTACACCGATCGCGGGTGATGGCGAAAATGAAGGCGGACTCACTGGCCGACCTCGTGCGCCTGGCCGATAAGCTGAAATTTCCATCTTCTATAAACTAACCTGAACGTTCATCGAGATACATCTTTTCTCATTTCCTGTTTCGATATTGGACCAAAGTCCAATTGACGTAACCGTTTTGAGCATTAATTTTTTCAGCATGATTATTTCAATCGCTTAATCTGAGTCGGTCGGGTCGAGAAAAAAATAATTCTGTGGCTTATCCCGGTCCCAACGTTCGAATCCCTCCCCCCCTCGGCAACATAGGTTTGCTGGGAAGACGATGGAGAGAAGAAAGAATATGGATTCACCGGCCGCAATAACAGCCTACATAGGGAAGGTGAAATAATGATGAATCAAACCCTAACGAGGTGGAAATGGTTGAGAGCGCTGCTCATTGTGCCCTTTTTATCGTCTTCTTTCGTGTGGGCGCAGGAGAGCAAGATTTTCAAACAGGAAGAGCTCGACCAGATGCTCGCGCCGATTGCCCTTTATCCCGATTCGCTGCTGTCCCAGGTGCTGATGGCCGCCACCTATCCGTCGGACGTGGCCGATGCGGCCAAGTGGTCAAAGGCCCATCCCGATCAGAAGGGCGATGCGGCCGTCAATGCGGTTGCGGACCAACCCTGGGACCCGAGCGTGCAATCACTCGTTGCCTTTCCCCAGGTGCTGGCGACCATGGAACAGGACCCCGACTGGGTTCAGAGGCTCGGCGACGCCTTCCTTGCCCAACCCGAGGATGTCATGGATGCGGTCCAAAGGCTGAGAGCGGCGGCAAAGAAAGCCGGCAACCTCGAGTCGACCGAGCAGCAGAAGGTGATCGTCGAGCAGGCGCCGCAGACCCAACAGTCGGTCATCGTGATCGAACCCGCCCAACCCCAGGTGGTTTACGTGCCGTCCTACAATCCGACGGTGGTCTACGGGTCGTGGTGGTACCCGAGCTACCCGCCGGTTTACCTGCCGCCGCCGCCCGGTTACGTGTTCGGAACGGCGCTCGTTTCCGGCATCGCGTTCGGTGTCGGCATCGGCATCACCAACGCGCTTTGGGGGGGTTGTAACTGGGGACGGCGCAGCGTAGACATCAATGTCAATCGCTACAACAACATCAACGTCAACAAGAGGCTCAACGTCAATCAGAAAAATGTCAACTGGAACCACAACGCTCAGAACCGCCGCGGTGTACCGTATAGGGATGCCAATAGCCGCGAACGCTACGGCAAGCAGGTGGCCGGCGCCGACAATCGCAAGGAATTTCGCGGCCGTGATTCGCAGCGCGATGCCAGCCGCCAGCGGGCCCAATCGACAATGAAGGACCGCGGCCTCGATCCGGCAAAGGGGCGCGAAAAATTGCGCAGCGATCCGCAGACCCGCGAGCGGGCACAAGCGGCCGCCAAAAACATCGACCGCGACCAGGCCCGAGCCAAAGCACAAAACATCGACCGGGACAAGGCGCGTGCCAAAGCACAAAACATCGACCGGGACAAGGCGCGTGCCGCAACTCAGAACATTGATCGGGACAAGGCGCGTGCTGCAACCCAAAATATAGACCGCGACAGGGCGCGCCAGTCCGTTCAGAAGCGGGGCGGTGATTCGGCCCTATCGGGAGTCAGGAATCCAGACCGGGCGAAACAAAACTTCAATCGCGGTACGGCGAGCCGTCAGGCGGCCCAGCGGCACACCGGGGGCGGTCGTGCTGGTGGCGGTCGTGCCGGCGGCGGCCGCGGCCGACGTTAGGAGGTCATAACGATGATGACGAAAAACGCATCAACTTTTCGGACTCTGATTACGGCGGCCGCGTTGGCTTGTTCCGCATTGCTGGGACCATTAAATGCGCTCGCCCAGGAGGCGTTTGACAGCCCCGAAGCCGCAGCCGACGCGTTCGTGCGAGCGGTGGCGACGAGCGATGATGATGCACTCCGCATTGTGCTCGGCGCCAATTGGAAACGCTTCATCCCGATCGACAACATCGACCGGGACGATGTCAACGCCTTTCTTGCCGCGCGGTACAAAAAGGAGAAGATCATAAGAGACTCGGACAGCCGGGCTCACCTGGCTGTCGGGCCCGACGAATGGACGCTGCCGATTCCGATCGTCAAGAGCGGCGGCGCCTGGCGCTTCGACACGAGAGCCGGGGCGGAGGAAATTCGCACGCGCCGGATCGGGCGAAACGAGCTGGCGGCGATGCAGGCCGCCCTCGCTTACTACGACGCGCAGAAAGAGTACGCGCTCGTCGACCGCAACGGTGACGGAATCCTCGAGTACGCCCAGAAACTGATCAGCTCGCCCGGCAAGAAAGACGGCCTTTACTGGGACGCGCAGAACGTGAAAGAGGAGAGCCCGCTCGGGCCGCTGTTCGGCAACGACAAGCCCGGAACGGATTACAATGGCTATTACTTCAAGATTTTGAAAGGGCAGGGGAAGCATGCACCGGGCGGTGCATTCGATTACCGGATCAAGGGCCGCATGTCGGCCGGTTTTGCGCTCGTGGCGTGGCCGGTGCGGTACGACGAAACCGGGGTGATGACGTTCATCGTCAACTACGAAGGTCAGATCTACGAAAAGAATTTAGGCGCCCAGACCGATGCTGTGGCACGCAAGATGACGCTTTTCGACCCTGACTCCAGCTGGCGGAAGGTATCGCCATGAAACGGTATCTTTTAGGACTCGTTTTCGCCGGTGCGCTGATATCCGGCTGCACCTACTACCAGACGGCGCCGGGAACCTATGTGACGACGCCGGGTACCAGTTTCGACCGTTCGTGGGCCGCTGCCATCGGCGCGTTCCAGGATCAGGGGGTGCGGATCACGAGCGAAGATCGCGGCTCGGGGGTGGTGCGCGGAACCCGCGACGGGATTAATGTCACCGCCAACGTCAGAACGCAGGCGGATGGCAGCGTTCGCGTGGAATTCAACACGTCCGGTGCCACCGAACGGGATCCGGCCCTGATCGACCGGATTTCACAGTCTTATGACCGGCGCATGGGCCGTTGAAAGGTGGGGTCCGATAATCCGGTTTGCCATTTACCGCCCTCGCCCCCTTGATAATCCTGATCCCCTCATCGATTTCTCCGGAGAGAGTTTTTTTAGTCTATTGGACCAAAGTCCAATTGCCTCGCCTTCCCGCAGTGCATACTAATAAATCATGAGGCAGCGTTTACCCAGCTGTCAACCCCGCAGAACCCTATTGAATCTCATCTTTTCGAAAAGAATGGAGAGACCATCGGCCATGAAGCCTGAAGATCTATCGATTTACATCGTGGATGACGACGAATCCGTTCTCAGGTCGGTCAAACGACTGATACGGTCGGCGGGATACCGGAAGGTCGAAACGTATGCCTGCGCCGAGGATTTTCTGAGCGGCGCGGTTTCCAAGGAACCCGGCCTTCTGATTCTCGATCTGCTGTTGCCGGGGATGAGCGGGATCGACCTGTATCACCGCCTCAGAAAAGAAGGTCGGACCATTCAGACGGTGTTCGTCTCGGCACTCGAAAAGGAGCTGGATCGAGCCCGGACGGAGTGCAGCCAGGCTCTGGCGTTTATCCAGAAACCTTTTGAAAGAGGAGACCTCATTGCGGCAGTGCGTTCGGCTTCCGGTCGGCCGATTCCGACGGCATAACGATTGGCCATCCACAGAGCCTTAAGCATTGATGAATTAACCGCTTGAGTCCGCTTTCCTTTCACTGGGAAAGGTTACGACTGATCATTCAGTAGATTTTATAGAGGGCCGTCATGAAAAGAGCAATTTTAGCGATGTTAAATTGAAACACGGTAAAAGGAGAATTTCGATGACTAAAAAGTTGGGAGCTGAATTCTTAGGGACTTTTTGGCTTGTTCTGGGCGGCTGTGGCAGCGTTGTGCTGGCAGCTGCTTTTCCGGATTTGGGAATAGGGTTTCTGGGCGTCGCGCTGGCCTTTGGACTGACCCTTCTGACGATGGCCTTCGCCATCGGCCATATCTCCGGGTGTCACATCAATCCGGCGGTGTCCATCGGACTGTGGGCAGGCGGACGCTTTTCGTCCAAGGAACTGGTGCCGTATATCGTGGTGCAGGTGCTCGGCGGACTTTGCGCCGGGGCGGTTCTGTATTTCATCGCCAGCGGCAAGGCCGGATTCGATGTTTCCGCAGGCTTCGCTTCAAACGGCTACGGTGCGCATTCACCGGGCGGATATTCTCTCGGTGCCGCCTTCTTGACCGAGGTCGTCATGACCTTCATGTTCCTGTTGGTCATTCACGGGGCCACCGACAAACGGGCGCCCCAAGGCTTTGCCCCCATCGCCATCGGCCTCTGCCTGACCCTGATCCACCTGATCAGCATACCGGTCACCAACACCGCGGTCAATCCGGCCCGCAGCACCGGTGTGGCCCTGTTTGCCGGCGGCTGGGCCGTCCAGCAGCTGTGGCTCTTCTGGATCGCACCGATCATCGGAGGAATTCTGGGCGGCGTCGTCTATCGCTGGCTCGGGGGAGAAACAAACAGTCGCCAGGTTATCGAGTCCTCCCCTGCTACCGAAACAATTTAGAAAGGAGATCACAATGAAAAAGCGAACCATGTTTTCTTATAGTGCACTGATTCTGGCCGTGATACTGGCGTCCGGGATAGCCTGGGCGGCAGACCCGAAACCCAACATTCTGGTCGTCTGGGGCGATGACATCGGCCAGTCGAACATCAGCGCCTACACGATGGGGCTGATGGGCTATCGGACACCCAACATCGACCGCATTGCCAATGAGGGGATGATGTTCACCGACTACTACGGCGAACAGTCCTGCACCGCCGGCCGCTCGTCCTTTATTACGGGTCAGAGCGTGTTCCGTACGGGTCTGTCCAAGGTGGGCCTGCCGGGGGCCGATCTCGGTTTGCGCACGGAAGACCCGACCATTGCCGGTCTGCTAAAGGCCCAGGGGTACGCCACCGGCCAGTTCGGTAAGAACCATCTCGGCGACAAGGATGTACACCTGCCGACCAACCACGGCTTCGACGAGTTCTTTGGCAACCTCTACCACCTGAACGCCGAAGAGGAGCCCGAGAACGAGGACTACCCGAAGAACCCCGAGTTCCGTAAAAAATTCGGTCCCCGCGGCGTGATCCACTCCTGGGCTAACGCGGACGGCACCCAGAAGATCGAGGACACCGGCCCGCTGACCAAAAAGCGCATGGAGACGATCGACGACGACACCTCGGATGCCGCCATCGCTTTCATCGAGAAACAGCAGAAGGCCGGAAAGCCCTGGTTCGTGTGGTGGAACGGCACGCGGATGCACTTCCGCACCCACGTCAAGGCCGAACACCGCGGCATCTCCGGCCAGGACGAATACAGCGACGGCATGGTGGAGCACGACATGCACATCGGCAAGTTCCTTAAGAAGCTCGACGAACTGGGCATTGCCGACAACACCATCGTTTTCTACTCCACCGACAACGGCCCGCACTACAACACCTGGCCGGATGCGGCCGCAACGCCCTTCCGCGGCGAGAAGAACACCAACTGGGAAGGCGGCTGGCGCGTGCCGGCCATGGTGCGCTGGCCCGGGAAGATTCAGGCCGAATCGGTCACCAACCAGATCGTGCACCACATGGACTGGCTGCCGACTTTTCTGGCCGCGGCCGGTGAGCCCGACATCAAGGACAAGCTCGTGAAAGGCGATGTCAAGGCAATCGGACGCACCTACAAGGTGCACCTGGACGGTTACGACATCCTGCCGCTGCTGACCGACAAGACCCAGGAGAGCCCGCGCAAGGAGATTTTCTATTTCTCCGACGACGGCGACCTGACGGCACTGCGCTATGCGGACTGGAAAATGATCTTCATGGAGCAGAAGACCCAGGGAACCTTCAGGGTCTGGATGGAGCCCTTCGTGCCGCTGCGCGTGCCGCTGATATTCAACCTGCGGCGCGACCCATACGAGCGTGCGGAGATTACATCCAACACCTACTACGACTGGCTGCTCGACCGTGCCTTCCTGCTGGTACCGGCCCAGGCCTATGTCGGCCGGTTCCTGGCGACGTTCAAAGAGTTTCCGCCGCGCCAGAAAGCGGCGAGCTTCAGCTTGGACCAGGTGATGGAACAATTAAAATCACCTGGTGGAACCTATTAACCCTCGAGACAGATCCGGCGTGGGGTCGGCCTTCTCTAACCGCACCCCCGCCGGGGTCAGGCTAAAGGAAATGCAACAAGGGGAAAGAATCATGAGACGTCTTAAATTACTTATTATGACCCTGGCCGTCGGAATGGCAATTGCGTCGGCGGCTGCCGCCGCCGACGCACTGCCCTCATGGCGTGACGGCCCGGCCAAGCAAGCGATCGTCCGGTTTGTCGAGGAGGTGACGAAAAAGGGCGGGACGGCTTTTATTCCACCGGCCGAACGGATCGCCGTATTTGACAACGACGGGACGCTGTGGGTCGAGCAGCCGATGTACGTGCAACTCGCGTTCGCGCTCGACCGCATCAAGGCGCTGGCGCCGGCGCACCCCGAGTGGAGGGACAAACAGCCCTTCAAGGCCGCGATCGAAGGTGACCTTAAGACGGTTGCAGCCGGCGGCGAACACGCACTGCTGGAACTTGTCATGGCGACGCACGCCGGCATGACGACCGATGCGTTTGCCCAAACGGCAGAGGAATGGCTGACAACGGCGAAACACCCGCGCTTCAACCGGGCCTACACCGAACTCGTGTACCAGCCGATGCTCGAACTGCTGGCCTATCTGAGGACCAACGGCTTTAAGACCTTCATTGTCTCCGGCGGCGGGATCGAGTTCATGCGGCCGTGGACGGAGAAGATTTATGGCATACCTTCCGAGCAGGTCATCGGCAGCAGCATCAAGACCAAGTACGAGGTGCGTGGCGGTAAACCGGTCATCGTGCGCCTGCCCGAGATCGACTTCATCGACGACAAGGACGGAAAACCGGTCGGCATCAACAAGTTCATCGGCCGGCGGCCAATCATGGCTTTCGGCAACTCGGACGGGGATTTTCAGATGCTGGAGTGGACGACCTCAGGCTCTGGAGCGCGCTTCGGCCTGATCGTCCATCACACCGACGCCGTCCGTGAATATGCTTACGACCGTGAGTCCTCAATCGGCCGGCTCGACAAGGCGCTCGAGGAGGCGAAGGTTGAGGGTTGGACTGTCGTGGATATGAAAAAGGATTGGCGATACATTTTTCCGTTCGAAAAATAACCTCCTATTCGGCGAAGCGATCATCTGGAGGTGGGTGACGACGAAGTTGCGCATGGCTCAGCATTCAGCTTTGAGCAGCAGCGGGGGCGGTTGAGGGTTTGAAGCGCCAAGAAGCGATGATGGGTGCGGTGTCTTATGGCAGAAACAGATAAAGGGCTGGAAAAGGCCATCGACGATCATCTCAAGCGACTCCAGGAGAGGTACAAGGCCAACATCAAGGTTTTCAATGCGACTCACATTGGCCACATCTCATTGGCGATCGTTTTTCTGATCTCGATTTTGTTTCCTTTTCTTTACCTTCAGGTGGACACGCGCAAGGTCAAGCTCGAGATGGCAGATCTTTCGCAGAAGATCGAGCTGCAGCAGCGGCGCGTCGCGACTTACAGCCAGGTGTTGGCCGGCCTTAAACAAGTCTTCGAAGCGGTTGAAAACACGCCGAAACCGCTGGAAGGGTATATCCGAACCCTCGAAAAGGAGGCTGCCGGGGGGCCCAAGGCGCAATTGCCGCAAGGCCTCCAAGCCGAACCGGCATCTTGCGGTTCTCCCGAGAGACTGGATCCCTGGATGGCGTGTCGCATCCGGCATTACGTGGTGGCCCGTTTCACGCAAAGCCGTGACATCCTCCAAAGGAAGGTGGCCGCGCCGCTTCAAGAACTCGACCTTAAACAGTTTGACCAGTGGATAGGCGATCTTCGGAAGGGGGTGCGGGACTTGGCGGAGCAATTCGACAGCAAGATGTCGGCCGACCCCGGATTCTGGAGAGATTTCGACCAGAATTCGCCTTTTTACCAGCGCATGATCGAGGACGCGAACCGATTTTGGACCGAACACCAATTCGAGGAGATCGGCAACAAAATGGCGCAGGAAATCATCGCGATGCAGACCGCCGAAGAAGAGCTGGACCAAAAGAAAACGCAGATCCAGAAACGCAAGGAAGACCTCAACAGCGCGTTCAAAAACATCAAAACCCGGTTCGGTAAATTCGGACTGGAACCGAGTGATGCGATCCTTATTGCGCCGATCGTTTTAGCGGCCCTCTTCCTGGTAGCCGTCATGAACCTGAGTGAATCCATTCGATTGCGGAAGTCCTTTCAAGAGCTGTTTCAGGCCAAGGACCCGCAAAATGTGGCCATCACCGACAGCCAGATTGCGCTGGCCATGCCACTGTGGGTCGATCCGCTGGACCCGCGGCCCAAACGGAGGCTGCGCCTGGCCGCATTGGCGATTCCGGCGGTCGCTTCCGTGGTGACCTTGCTGGTAATTTTCTATTGCTGGTCGATTCCGGATGCGTTTCCGGGGCTATCCGGTGTCGACTACTGGAAGTATGTCTTCTACTATCTGTTGAGCACCGGGCTTTTTATCTACGGCTTCAGGCGCCTATCTTCGGTTGTTAAAAATTATAGCGAGAAAATGCCTGCGGCAGAGCCTGTGAACACAACATCATGAGAAGACGCACCGCCAAAGACTACATTTCATATTTTGCTCCAGCGATCATCCTGACGCTGACCGGGTTCATCGTGGCCTATCAGTTCGTCGACCCGGCGCCGCCGCGAAAGATCACCATCGCCACCGGCCGGTCGACCGGTGCCCATTATGAGGTCGCCATTGATCCGTTTTGTTCAGGAAGTGGTGGTTTTTTCCTACAATAAAACTACCGGAACAAGCGTGTTGAAATTTTACCGTCGTGCCGTAGATTGCACCATATTAGAATGAACTTTGAGGCATTTGACCAAAGGGTTTGATAGGATGAACCGATTCAGAAGTTTGGAGAATGAAAGTATCTTGCTGGTGGAAAACGACCTGACGATTCGGGAGACGCTGATGGCGGCATTCAGCCGTATCGGCTGCCGCGTGAAGGGGTTCGATACGGCGGAGGAAGGACTGGCTGAATTTAAGAATCACTGTTTCAGTGTCGTCATCAGCGATTTTAAGCTGCCGGGAATGGACGGTCTGACCCTTTTACGAGAGGTTATAACTCGAGGCGACAACATCGTCAAGATCCTGATTTCAGGCTACGCAGACAATAAAAT
>Ga0316191_10000750_pt1 | contig 21585 bp, 18 predicted proteins | sample Eddworburr2cm_MG_FD_204928 | JGI IMG/M metagenome (GOLD analysis project Ga0316191, IMG submission 204928) | Coastal sediment microbial communities from Maine, United States - Eddy worm burrow 2 cm | ecosystem: Environmental > Aquatic > Marine > Coastal > Sediment | place: USA: Maine... | reverse complement strand
CGCTGGTCAAAGTCTGCCCTCATTGGTCTCGCTGATCTGATCGTTAAGGGTCCAGTAATCGTAGAGGACGCCAAGCAGGAGCAGACCGCCGGTAAAGAACCAGATCAAGCCGGTGATCCACTTGCCCATATAGAAACGGTGGACACCGAAGATGCCGAGGAAGGTGAGAAGGACCCAGGTCAGGTTGAAGCTGACCGGGCCTTCCGTGTAGCGAGCGCTCGCCTCGTCATCCATGCCCGGAATGAGGAACAGGTCGATCACCCAGCCGATGAGCAGAAGCCCCAGGGTAAAAAACCAGATAGTACCGGTGACCGGGCGACCATAGTAGAAGCGATGGGCCCCCATGAACCCGAAAATCCAGAGCAGGTAGCCGATGACCTTGCTGTGCGTGTCGGGCGATAGTGTCAAATCGAGCTCCTGAATCTTGCCTTCGTGATCCGTGACGAGGCTCAGCACGATTTCGTCATTCTAACGGGATACGGGCCCGGCTGACATGGCACCGCTCAGCCGCGCTGACGCACCCCGAAACCGTCTCGCCCCGAAACCGTCTCGCCCCGAAACCGCGTCCGGATTGGCTGTTAACCGAAAGGGGAAGGGCTCCGCCGGCTTGCGACGCCTGTCGGGGCCCATCAATTGAACTCGTGACCGCGGTCAAGTAGCAGCAGAGGCAGGTCTACCTGTTCAGTCGATAAGCGCTGAAACTGGCATCCATGCGGTCGTCCTGACCTATCGTGAATTCGTACATACAGTCATCATCCGAGTAATCCATGAAATTCTCGACAGGATCAGTGCCACTCTCACGCCGGCAGCTGTCCTTTCCGACTGGACAGCCGTAAGCCGGCTCACGCTCGGCCGGAGTATCGGCTACCGAATCGCCAGCACCCTTACAGCGGCCGCCCTGGAAGGTGTGGTAGAGCCCCATCCAGTGCCCGACCTCATGGGTAGCGGTGTCGCCCTCGTTGTAAGGCGCTGCCGAGCCACCAGGGATCGAACTGTAGAGGATGACGACACCGTCATCGCCCGGGTCACTCTCATACCATGAGGGGAAAGTGGCCCAGCCAAGCAGACCGCCGCCGGGATTGGCCGAGTAGATATTAAGCGTGCCAGCCCCACCAACACGCAGCGTGGACTTGGCCGCGGCCTCCGCGGATGAGCCGGGCGACATGCCGAACCAGCTGGCATTGTCGGTATAAGTGGTGCCCATCAGCGTAAACGTCCAGCCATTGCCCGAAAAAGACGTATTGAGTACACCGATCTGAGCATTGACGTCCGCATTGCTCAATCTTCCGGCAGAGCCATTGTGTATGACATGGAAATAGACGGGGATGTTGCCGCCGGTCACGGTGCCGCCACCGCCACCGCCGCCACCGCCTCCGCCGGGGCCGCCTCCGGGCGTGCCGGGGGGCTTCTTCTGGCCGCCGGCCCTGGCGCGGGCCAGTTCACGCACGATCGGCCCGAGCTTCTGCTCGACCTTAAACGCCTCGATCTCGCCGATGCGCCGGGTCGCGCATCGCGCGCCGCTGTCGATGAACGCCTGTTGAGTGGACCAGGAATTTCCATTGATCTGGAATGGCTTGTGCTGGGACTTGGCACCTTGGGCAACTGCCTGCCCTGGCCCAAGCGCCATACAAAGCATTACGAGACAGATGCAATATCCGCCTTTTGAAAGCATGCTCATTTTGTGACCTCCCTCGTGGCAGCTGTCCGTGCCGACGCTCTTCCCGGCGCCTCGTGCGTCCAATTGCGAGGGAAAAACCTTACCACAACAGGATGTTCGTACTGCGCGATCGGGCCGCTACAGCGGGCGAGCGGCGCTCTCAGTCAGACAGCTAGAGCTGGTTTTCGATTGGGAACAGTCCGAGCAGCCAGGCCTGGAATCGCCGCCAGGCACTGACGGATGGCTCGCGATCGAGGGTCTCATCCGAACCGACCCAGAGCAGAGAGCCGTCTTCCTGCTGCTCGACCTTCCAGGAATTCTCGCGGTGGAAATCGACCAGCATGTGTCCGCGGATAACCTCAGCCAGATCCGGGCTGTCGATCAGCAGGCCAAGCTCGGTGTTGATGAACATGGAACGCGGGTCCATGTTGAATGTACCGACAAACACCTGGCGACGATCCATCACCAGCACCTTGGCGTGTACCGTGAAACTGTCCGCCCGATAGCCCTCGGCCTCATACCGTTGCCGGGATTCGGCATCCAGTCGATATTCGTGGAGATCAACGCCCGCCTCCAGCAATTCGTCACGATGGTGGCTGTATCCGGCATGAACGGAGACGTGATTATTCGTATTGAGGGAGTTCGTGAGAATAATGACCTCGACCTCACGGGACTCGAGTTCCCAGACCGAGTCCATGTAGCCGGGAGGGGGCACCAGGTACGGAGTGACGATGACGATCTCCTCCTGTACCTGGTCGATCGCCGCCTTGAGTTTCGACGACACCTGCTCTGCTGGCTCGGGGTCGTGAATATCCGGACGGTCCACCAGCACAGTCGCGGACCCGGAAATTGCCCCCGCGACAGTGCTCACGAGCTCGTCCGTCCAGTCATGGAACTCAGCGCTATTCCTCTGCAGCATCGGTTCCAGTACCCCCTCGCGGTCGGCCAGGTTAGCCCTCAGAACGGCCAGCGAAGTCTCGTCATGGGCGTCATCCGGCTCGACGAGGGCGGCGGGGAATGCCCACCCCGAATTCCAGAAGTGATCGTATGACGAGGATATGGCCGGGACGACCTGCCCGCCGACGATGAGATCGAAATCACGGAAGTTAGCGTTGTCGCCGAAGCCGTGATACTCGTCTGCCACATTCCGTCCGCCGATCATCGCAATGGTGTTGTCGACGACCAACGCCTTGTTGTGCATCCGGTGATTGACGCGCGCCAGATCATTCAGGTTGTCGATAAAGCGGGCCATCGCGCCACCGGCCCGCTTTTCGAACGGATTGTAGATGCGCACGGATACGTTGGGATGCGCGTCCGCGGCCACCCACTCAGCGGTCGACTCGGACAGCTCCACATCGTCGATAAGCAGCCTGACCCGGACACCGCGGTCGGCCGCGGCGATGATGCGCTCGAGCAGCAAGGACCCGGTGTGATCCTCGGTCCAGATGAAATACTTGGCATCGATCGACTGGGTCGCGCTGTCGATCAGGGCCAGCCGCATGCGCAGGGCATCGATGCCCAGGTTGAGCGGCACGAACCAGTCAGGACCCTTGCCAAGCGTGGCGTGGGAAACCGCTTGCCAGATCGGCGCATCGAGCGGCGGACGGATTGAATAGACCTCCTCGAAGTCGCCTTGCTCCAGCGGCGCTGCGCAGCCGACCAGCGCCAGGATGGCCGCGAGGACAGCGGCCCGACAGGCCGGCAGACCAGACACCGCGGGGGCTGCCTTAGTCGGGAAACGGTATTTACTGTCAGAAATCCCTAACATGATCAGCAATCTCCGCAAGAAATGCGTTCGAGGGCGCCCGCGCGGTCGCGCAGCCATTCAGCCCGCAGGATGATAATTTAATGAGCCCCGGGCTATCTTCGCCCCGCCTGTTTCGGCCGGTTGCGATTTCGTCCGGGTTCCTCGATCTCCATTCGTTGCCACTCTTCGATCAGAGCCAGCCACTGGCCCTTGTTCTCCCGCAACTCGCGAACGCCTCGGGAGATCGGCGCCTGCTGTTCGCGCTCTTCCAGATCACCGCGTATGTCACTGACGATGCGCCCTATGAGCTGTCGAACAGCGGGCCCACTGACGCCGAACTTTCGCCCGGTAGCGGCGAGCGTCGCACCCTCAAGCACCATCCGGAATATGTCTGCCTTCCGTTGTGCTTTCTCGATTTTCTTGGCGGATGCGGTCATGGCGTCTCCTGTCATGGCCTGGGTTTTGTGTGCTTGGGACGGATCGTGGCGACACAAGTCTCGCCTGTCTGACCCCGAGGTGCAATCGGATTCGACTTGTTCAGGCGTCTTGGCTACCGGGTCCCGGGCGATGACCTGGCAATCGTGCACGCGCCGACCGGCGGCGGGCGACAAGGAGCCGCGGCCTGGAAGGGATACGCGCCCGGAAGCAGACGAACAGGCAGACCGGCGCTCCGCCGTGCTATTTTCTCATCGGGGACAACAACAAGACGGCGAGGCGTCATGCACAAACACAGCGGACACAAGGCATCGGGCAATCCGGAGGCGATGGCGCTGTTCGACCAGCTGCTTGGCAAATTCTCGGCCACAAGCGACATCGTCGAGCGGTCGCGGATCGACGATGAGGTATGGGAGTGTTTCGGCACCGAGGGAGCGGTATTCATCAGCGATATGTCCGGGTTCTCACGATCCACTCGGGCCCTTGGTATCTGTCACTTCCTCGCCCAAATACACCGGGTTAGGCCGATCGTGGGCCGCGCGGTATCGGAGCACGGCGGCACCCTGATCAAGTGCGAGACAGACAATTGCTACGCCTACTTTGCTGCCGTCGATGAAGCGTTGGCGGCGAGCCTTGAGATCAACGCACAGCTGGCCGAGATCAATATGCAGCTGGACAGCAATGATCGGGCCTTTGTTTCTATCGGAATCGATTTCGGAAAACTCCTGCTTATCGGCAGCGATGAGTATTACGGCGATCCGGTCAATACAGCGTCGAAGCTCGGCGAAGACCTCGCCGCAAGGAGCGAAATCCTTTTGACTCAGCGGGCGATGGACCGGGTCACCTTGAATGTGGAAAAGGACGCGGATCCGCGTCGTGAGCGGATTTCGGGCATTGATATCGACTACGTCTGTTTCGACATGGCGGTGCGGCTGCCATGAGCCAGCAAGATCCCGAATCGAAAGCGGCGGCGGAAGGCAGGCACCGCCTGCGAACCGAGACCCTTGAACAGATCCTCGAGGTCACCCAGAAACTGTCGGCGCCTTACGATCTGTCCCACATGCTGGAGGAAGTCATCGAAGCGGCGCGCAACGTGCTGCACGCGGACCGTGGCACCGTCTACATGTACGATGACGAGACCGACGAGTTGTTGCTGACCGTCGCGACCGGCATGGACCCGATCCGCTTTCCTGCCAGCAGGGGCATCGCCGGACAATGCGCGAAGACCCGCGAGATCATCAATGTCCCGGACTGCTATGCAGATCCACGCTTTGATCCCTCATTCGACAAGAAGACCGGCTACAGAACCCGTTGCATGCTGACATTGCCGCTGGTCGGTTATGACCAGTCGCTGATCGGCGTGCTGCAACTTCTCAACAAGGACCACGGGGTCTTCGACGACAACGACGAACGCGTCGCCATGGCCCTGGCGGCGCAATGCGCCGTCGCCCTGCACCGGGTCAGGCTCACCCAGGAACTGATGAACCGTGAGCGCGTCAACCAGGAGATCAGCGTCGCGCGCGAGATCCAGATGAGCGCGCTGCCCAAGAAGATGCCGCCGGTGGAAGGCTACGACGGCGCCGGCAAGTTCCGCCCGGCTGACGAGACCGGCGGCGATTTGTTCGACTTCGTCCGCATCGAGGACGGCCGATTGTTCCTGCTGATGGGCGACGCGACAGGCCACGGCATCGGCCCGGCGCTTAGCGCCACTCAGGTGAGAGCCATGATGCGGGTCGGCTTGAGACTCGGCGCGAGCCTGGATGAGATTTACGCACACACCAACAACCAGCTGGTCGATGACCTGCCCGACGATCGCTTCGTCACCGCGTTCGTGGGCTTGCTGAACCCACGATCCCACGACGTCCGCTTTCATGCCGGCGGACAGGGTCCCCTGCTTCACTTCAGAGCGGGCTCAGGTGACTGTGACTGGTATGGCGCCACGACCTTCCCGATGGGTGCACTGCAGCAGAGCAACCTCAAGACCGCGCAACGGATTGAACTCGACCCGGGAGATGTGCTCGCATTGATATCCGATGGGGTCTATGAATACGAAAACCCCGCCGGGGAACAATTCGGTGAACAACGCGTCGGCGACATTGTCCGGGAGGAGCACGACAGACCGATGACCGAGCTCATCGAAACCCTTCTCCGGAAAGTCCGCGAGTTCGGCGGTGAGGCGATCCAGGGAGATGACATCACCGTCGTTGTCATCCGAAGACTACCGCAGTAGCACTGCCTGCCTGTCGACCGGCCGAAGCTTCTGTCTTCCGGTGAATGGCGCTGACGCTGCGCTGGCGTATACTTGCCAAGGGCTTAGTGTGGCGCATTTGGCCCCGGCGAGGGTGAACGGCGATCATAGAAATCGCCCACCAGCGCAGGGCAATGCGCTCGCAACGGGGAGGCATCGGCTCGATGCGGCAGGTGTCGGGTCGAGCGGGTGGTCGAGTGGAAAAAGAATTCAGAAGAACATTTGACTCGCTGGATGAAATATTCCAGTTCATTGAGTCGTTCCTGCAGACCGAGTCATCCAGCCCGGGACTGCTCCACGATGTCAATTTCGCTGTCGAGGAGTTGTTCACCAACATGGTGAAATACAACCCGAGCGGCCCACCGGACATAGCGCTTGGCCTGTCCGTCGAGGATGGCGATCTGTCCGTCAGCCTCACTGACCGGGAGACCGAGCCTTTCGATGTGACCCAGGCGCCGCCGGTGGACATCCACCGCCCGATAGAAGAGAGGAAACCGGGTGGGCTCGGCCTCCACCTGGTCAAGAAGGTGGTCGACAGCCTCGAATACAGGCATGCCAGAGGTACGACCACGATCAAATTTTCGAAGAGCCTGAGGTAAAGAGATGTTAGAGATTGGTGTCGGCGAACAGGGAGAAATCGTCGTAACCGGCCGTCTCGATGCGGCCCAGTCCGAGAACGCACAGCAATTCCTGGATACGATCGCGGGTTCTGCGGTCCTGGACTGCGCCGGCCTCGATTATGTCTCCAGCGCCGGACTCGGCGTCCTGCTCAAGACGCAGAAGCGCCTGATGGAGGCTGGTGGTGGACTCAAGCTGATCAACGTGAATCCCCATATTCACAACATCTTTCGCTATTCGGGTTTCGATCACATCTTCGAAATCGAGCCGGCCAGCGGTTAGTCACAGAGCGCCTCATTGCACTATCTCGAACCCTGTTCAAACTTTTTCCCCGCTCGCCAGTAGTTATGGATACAGCTAACGAATTGGAACTGGTGCGCAGATGCCAAAAGGGCGACGGACATGCTTTCGAGGTACTGGTAGGACGGTACGAGAAGCCGATATTCAATGTCGCCTTCAGGATGCTCGGGAACTACGACGACGCGGCGGATGTGGCACAGGTCGCCTTCATGAAGGCATTCGAGAACCTGGCCCGGTACAACCCGGCTTACAAGTTTTACAGCTGGATATACCGGATCGCCATCAACGAGTCGATCGACCAACTCAACCGCCGCAAGCGCAATACGGAACTCGACGAAGCTCGACTGCCCGACTGGCACACGCCGGAGCAGGCGGTCCGGGACACCCAGCTGAGCGCCGTAATGCAAGAAGCTTTGATGGATGTAAAGACGGATTATCGGACCGTGATCGTGCTGAAACACTTCATGGACTGTTCCTACGAAGAGATCAGCGGAATCCTCGACATCCCGGTGAAGACTGTGAAATCCAGACTTTTTACCGCCCGCCAGCTCCTCAAGGACAGGTTGGCAGATACCGGACTGCTCTGACATGAACGAAAGAACCCTCGAACTCATACACACCGAGATCGACGGCCGCATTTCCGCGACAGAGCGGGAAGAGTTGCGCGCCCTCCTCGACGCCGACCCCAAGCTGCGGGAGATCCGGTCCGAGCTGCAGAAGCTCGCCCAGTCCTTCGGCAAGATCGATCCGCTGGACCCACCAGCCGGCCTGCGAAGACGCATCCTGGATGCGATACGGCCTCCGGCGAAGCGCGCTGGTCTCGCTGGGTGGTTCCCGGCCTGGCCGATGCCTACGGCGCTCCGATACGGCGGCGCGGTGGCGTTCGGCGCTGCCGCCGCTGCCGTCGCCCTTCAGCTGGGCGGCGCCGGGCAAGGCACACCCGGCATGGATGTGACTGGTCTGGCGGGCACGATGGCGCGATACCAGCCGCCAGGATCTGCCGGAGATATCGGTGCTATCCAACTGAATCTAAATGAATTATACGGGTCTATCACCGGCCATCTGGGCGAAGGACTGGTGATCCTCGACATCGACCTGACGACAACCCGACCTGTGGCGATAGTCGCAGATTACGACAGCGGGGCACTCCGCTTCAGCGGTTATGCCCAGACGGATGACAGCCCGATGTCCGTAACCAACAGTGATCACCAGATCATTGTGAATCACGAGGGCCCGCAGCACTACGCGGTGTTCTTCGAGGGCGACGCAAAGGACAGCGTCGAGATCAACTTCCGGTTCGTGGCAGACGGGCAGCAGTTACACGAGGAAACGCTGAAAGTTCCTTTAGTTGACTGATTTGCCAGGTTTGGACCAACTTTTCCCGAACTGGTCGGTACTGTTAGTTACACACGCACACAACGGAGCCCTCATAAACAGGGGCAATACAGGAGAGAGAGCGATGGCAAGCCATCAAGATAAAGTCTCAAGCAGCAACAAGACCTGGGGCATAGCCGCCGTGCTAGTGGCTGTTGTCGCGGGCATCGGCTACTTCACCACCCAGTATCCGCCACCGGCCGATGAGACGGCTGGCACGATCGCTCCGGCCCAGCGTTACCGGGGTGAGCAGATCACTGCAGATGACGTCAAGCTGGGTGATCAGTCCGTGCAGCAGTTCATGCAGACGGATCTTTTCACGCAACTGCAGCAGGACGAGGCCCTGAGAGAGGCATTGTCCAGCGAGGCGCTGCGCGAAGCGATGAATAACGAAGCGTTCCGTGAAGCCCTGAACAGTGAAGCATTCCGTGAAGCCCTGAATAGCGAAGCGGCCCGCGAAGCCCTGTCGAGCGAAGCGGTGCGCGAAGCGTTTAGCAGCGAAGCGGCCCGCGAGGCGTTTAGCAGCGAAGCAGCCCGTGAGGCGGTCAGGAGCGAGAGAGCACGCGAAGCCATCAACAGCGAGGCAGTGCGCGAAGCCCTGAACAGCGAAGCGGTGCGCGAAGCCTATAAGAGCGAAGCGGCTCGTGAGGCCTTCAACAGTGAGAGGGCACGCGAAGCCCTGAGCAGTGAAGCTGTCCGAGAAGCCTTCAACAGCGAAGCCGTGCGCGAGTCTTTCAACAGCGAAAGAGCACGCGAAGCCTTCAATAGCGAAGCCGTGCGCGAAGCGCTGAACAGTGAAGCTGTCCGGGAAGCGCTGAACAGCGAAGCCATGCGCGAGGCCCTGAAGAGCGAAGCCGTGCGCGAGGCCCTGGCCAGCGAGCAATTGAAAGAGGCCGTCCGCAGCGAAGCCGCTCGTGAAGCGCTGAACAATGAGGCCCTGCGCGAAGCGCTGAACAGCGAAGCCATGCGCGAAGCGCTGAAGAGCGAAGCCGTGCGGGAAGCCTTGAGCAGCGAGGCCCTGCGCGAAGCGATGCAGAACGAGGCCATGCGTGAAGCGCTGAACAGCGAAGCCATGCGCGAAGCACTGAACAGTGAAGCCGTGCGCGAAGCGTTCAACAGCGAAGCGGTGCGCGAAGCGCTGAACAGCGAAGCCGTCCGCGAAGCGCTGAACAGTGAAGCCGTCCGCGAAGCGCTGAAGAGCGAGGCCGCACGTGAAGCACTGAACAGTGAGGCGGTGCGCGAGGCGCTGAACAGTGAGGCCGTCCGCGAAGCCTTCAACAGTGAAGCCGTCCGCGAGGCCCTGAACAGCGAAGCGGTGCGCGAAGCCCTCAACAGCGAAGCCGTGCGCGAGTCGCTGAGGAGCGAAGCGGTGCGCGAGTCGCTGAACAGTGAAGCGGTGCGCGAAGCCCTGAACAGCGAAGCGGTGCGCGAGGCCCTCAACAGCGAAGCGATGCGCGAAGCCCTGAACAGTGAAGCGATGCGCGAAGCCCTGAACAGCGAAGCTTTCCGCGAGTCGCTGAACAGCGAAGCCTTCCGCGAGTCACTGCGCAGCAGCGAAGCGATCCGCAGTAGCCGATAACGCTTAACGGCAAAATATCGCCGAAACGAACAAGGTCTCGGAGTAGGCGACTGAAGCAGGGAAAGGACTCCCATCTTCACTCGAAGAGGATATGACGGCAGGTTCCGTTGTATCCTCTTCTCTATTGTGCGGCGTGAACTGGGGGAGGAATCGCCATGAACCCATCAAAGAAATGGGTCGTGTTGGCCGGTATTGTCTTATCGATGCTGCCCACACTCGGGCTGGCTGAGCTCAAGAGTCTCGAGACGTCGGATCTGCGTCTGCTCTACTTCGATCCCACTCAGAATTTCATCGCACCCTACGCTGCCAGAAACTTCGAGAACTCGATGCAGCGTCAGCGTTCGGTGTTCGACTACCAGCCCTATGACGACAAGGTGACAGTCCTGCTGACGGACTTCACCGATTACGGCAACGCCGCGGCAAGCTCGATACCCAGGAATACCCTGTTCGTCGATATCGCGCCGCTGCCCTTCACGTTCGAGACCTCGGCACCGGCTGAACGACTGTTCACGATCATGAATCATGAACTCGTTCACATCGTGACGACTGACCAGGCGGCCCCGGCGGATCTCCGTTATCGAAGTATTTTTGGCGGCAAGGTAGCCGCGAACTCCGAGCACCCGGAATCGATCCTCTATCAGTACCTGACCGCCCCCCGAAAGACGAGCCCTCGATGGTATCTGGAGGGGATCGCGACCTTCATGGAGACCTGGATGGCCGGTGGTCTCGGCAGGGCCCAGGGCGCCTACGACGAGATGGTTTTCCGGGCGATGGTCCGGGACGACGCCCACATCTATGATCGGCTCGGACTCGTGGCCGAGGGCACCAAGGTCGACTTCCAGGTAGGCGCCAACGCCTACCTGTACGGGACCCGTTTCATGAGCTTCATGGCCTACAAGTATTCGCCGGAAAAGCTCATCGAGTGGGTCAAGCGCCTTGAAGGATCGAAGCGCCATTATTCCTCCCAGTTCCGTAACGTCTACGGCATGAGTCTCGACGATGCCTGGCAGGAGTGGGTCGACTGGGAGCACGAGTTCCAGCTCAAGAACCTGGAGTCGGTACGTCAATATCCGATCACGCCACGGAAAGACATCTCCGCGAGAGCCCTGGGATCCGTCTCGCGGGCCTACTTCGATGCCGAGTCGGGCAATCTTTACGCCGGCATCCGTTACCCCGGGATAATCGCGCACATTGGTGAGATATCGGTCGACGATGGCTCGGTCACCAGGCTGCAGGACATCAAGGGACCGATGATCTACCGGGTCACATCCCTCGCCCATGACCCCGAGACCCGGACACTTTTCTACACCAACGACAACTACAACTTCCGCGACCTGATGGCGCTGGACCTGGAGACCGGCAAGTCCCGGCGCATCTTCCACGACGCGCGTATCGGCGAACTCGTCTTCAATCGGCAGGACAAGTCCATCTGGGGCGTCCGTCACCTCAACGGTATCGCCACCCTCGTCCACATCCCCTACCCCTACGAAGAATGGAACCAGATACACAGCTTCCCGTACGGACAGGTGCTGTACGACATGGATATCTCGCCCGACGGCTCGTTGTTGTCTACCTCGTTCGGACAGGTCAACGGCGATCAGTCCGTCAGGATCATGAAGACCGGCGCCTTGCTCGAAGGCGACGTCACACCGTGGCAGAAGTTCGATTTCGGCCAGGCGATTCCGGAAGGTTTCACGTTCTCACCGGACGGCCGATACCTGTTCGGCAGCAGCTATTACACGGGCGTCTCAAATATCTTCCGCTACGAGCTGGCGACCGGTGATATCGAGGCGGTCAGCAACGCCGAGGCCGGGTTCTTCCGCCCGATCCCGATGGAAGACGGCTCGCTGATCGTGTTCCGCTTTACCGGCCAGGGGTTCGTGCCCACCCGGATTCAGCCCGAGCCGCTGGAAGACCTGGGTAACGTCACCTTCCTCGGCACCCTGGTGGCCGAGGCTCACCCGATTGTCAGAGAGTGGCAGGTTGGATCATCCGCCGACATTCCCCTCGATGAGCTGACCCTCTCCAATGAGGAATACAAGCCGCTTCAGAACATGAGTCTCGAATCCGTCTACCCGGTCGTCGAGGGCTATGACGACGCAGTCGGTGGCGGCATTCACGTCAAGTTCAGCGATTACATCGGCTTCAACAAGCTCGGCATGACTGCCTCGGTCACCCCGAGCAAGTCCGGTAACGAGAAAGCGCACGTCTACATCAAGCACCAGTATCAACGCCTCGATGAACTTCTGCCGGGATCCTGGACGACCGAGCTCAAGTACAACTACGCGGACTTCTATGACATTTTCGGGCCGACCGAGATCAGCAAAAAAGGCTACTCGGGCGAGGTCACCTACAAGCGGCCCATCATCTTCGACGACCCGCGAAAAATGGACCTGACGGTCCGCGGCGGCTACTTCGCCAATCTGGATGAGGTGCCCTACGCCCAGGACATCGACGCGACTTTCGACAGTCTCGCCAACGGCAGCGCACGACTCGATTACAGCAACGTGCGCAAGTCCCTAGGGGCGGTCGATGACGAGAAAGGCATGAAGTGGTCGGCCGTGGGCGGCGGCAACTACGCCGATTCGAAGTTCACACCTTACATGTTCGGCAACTTCGACTTGGGCTGGGCCTTGCCGTTACATCATTCCTCTATCTGGCTGCGCAATGCGGCCGGCTTTGCAGTCGGTGACAAGGACGACGAGTTCGCTAATTTCTATTTCGGTGGCTTCCGCAACAACTATGTTGATCACCTTGACGTCAAACGCTACCGCGGACCGTTCAGCCTGCCCGGATTCGACATCGACGATCTCAACGGGCGGACATTTACCAAGAGCATGCTGGAGTGGAACCTGCCGCCGGCTCGATTCCGTCGACTCGGCATCCCGGACTTTTATTTCTCCTGGGCCCGACCGGCCATTTTCGCCGCGGCGCTGGTGACCAACCCGGAGGACGATAGCGAGAATTACTACAGCATCGGTGCCCAGGTCGACTTCCAGTTCACGGTGCTGTCGCGCATGGATATGACTTTCTCGGTAGGCTACGCGGCAGGCTACGAGGACGGCAGTTTCGAAAAGGATGACGTCATGTTGTCCTTAAAAATCCTGTGACTATGTGTTCTCATGAGCACCCGCCAGCGCCACTCGTCGGAAAGCCACCGCACGGAATATGCTTGAGCTGATACTGAGAGGGTCGGTCGGGCTCTTGCCCGTACTCATCTTCCTGGCTGTCCTGGTCTATCTGGACAGCTACAAGCTGGTGCGTTTCAGGGTAGTTCTCGCGGCGATTGCCGCCGGTTGCGTAGCCGCCGGCGGCAGTTACGTCCTCAACGTCGCCGGCCTGGAGCTGACTGGCTGGTCGCTGACTACGTTCTCCCGATATGTATCACCGATCATCGAGGAGGCGTTCAAGGGCATCATCATCGTCTACCTGATCCGCAAGAACCGGATCGGGTTCCCGGTGGACGCCGCCATATTCGGTTTCGCGGCCGGCGCGGGCTTCGCCATGATAGAGAATCTCTATTATCTCGGCGTGCTCAGTCACTCCCATCTAGCCGTGTGGATAGTGCGCGGTTTCGGTACCGCCATCATGCACGGCGGCGCCACTGCCATCTTCGCGATCGTGGCCCATACGCTGGCAGAAGAGAGTCAGTCCACCGGCATTTCGGTGCTGGCACCGGGCTTCGTGGTGGCATCCCTGGTCCACTCCGCCTTCAACCACTTCCTTTTCGCCCCCGTGCTCTCGACGCTGGGGATCCTGATCCTGCTGCCGCCGCTACTTCTGTATGTATTCAGGGATAGCGAAGAATCGCTGCAGAAGTGGATGCAGATCGACTTCGATGCCGACACTGAGCTGCTCGAGTTGATCAATTCAGGGGATTTCTCCGACTCGAAAGTCGGCAAGTACCTCACCTCGATCCGCGAACACTTCAAGCCCGAAGTCCTGTTCGACCTCATGTGTTACCTGCGGCTGCATACGGAATTATCCATGCGCTCATCGGGCATGCTGATGCTGCGTGAAAGCGGCTTCGAGGCACCGCCGGACCCGGAAGTGAATGGCATGCTCGAAGAATTGAAATACCTGGAGAAGAGTATCGGCCGGACCGGCCAGATGGCGGTCAAGCCGTTCCTACGGATGAGCTCCCGGGATCTCTGGCAGCTGTACATGCTGCAGGACTGAGATCGAGGCGACCGGGAACGACCACCGACGGCCACTGTCAGATTCCGGTCTCGGACCGGTCATGGAATTGGTGCAAACTGGGCGCGCAGCGCGAGCCAGGCAAACAACGGGCGCAACCGCGGGAAGGTCCAAAAAAGGGGAGGAAAATATGAACAGGAAACTCGCTGCCGAGTTCATCGGCACTTTCTGGCTGGTCCTGGGTGGCTGCGGTAGCGCTGTGCTGGCCGCGGCGTTCCCGGACGTGGGCATCGGACTGCTGGGCGTGTCGCTGGCCTTCGGCTTGACCGTACTGACCATGGCGTTCGCGATCGGGCACATCTCCGGATGCCACCTGAACCCGGCAGTCTCGGTCGGCTTGTGGATGGGCGGTCGATTTCCGGCGAAGGAACTGGGGCCTTACATCGTCGCCCAGGTCTTCGGCGCCATCGTGGCGGGCGGTGTGTTGTACGTGATCGCCAGTGGCCAGGCCGGGTTTGACGTGTCGGCCGGATTTGCCTCCAACGGCTATGGCGAGCACTCGCCGGGCGGCTATTCACTGACGGCTGCCCTGGTGACCGAAGTGGTCCTGACCATGGGATTCCTGTTCGTGATCATGGGCGCCACTGACTCCCGCGCGCCGGCCGGGTTCGCGCCGATCGCCATCGGTCTGGCTCTAACGCTGATCCATCTGATCAGCATTCCGGTCACCAACACATCCGTGAATCCGGCCCGCAGTACCGGTGTCGCCCTGTACGCGGGCGGCTGGGCAGTGGCTCAGCTATGGCTGTTCTGGATCGCGCCGCTGGTCGGCGGGGCCCTGGGTGGATTGATCTACAAAGCCCTGGGCAGCGGTTCGGATCAGTAGCGGCTCAAGGTGTCGCTGAGGTGGTCGCTCGCGGGCCGGCGACCACCAGGGGCAAGGCCAGTGTCGCGATTCAGTCGGGCCAGCCGAATCGCGAGATGATGCCGTCAAGAATCTCGGTAATGCCCCACGCGACCACCGCATAGGCGATTGCCGCTCGCAGGGACGCCGCATCCATCCATGCAAAGGCTAGACATGCGCCGCCGACACCCCGAACAACCAGGGATGCGCCCAGAGCAGCACCGCGTACGCAACGACACCGATGACCACGGGTATGGCATCCATTCTGGCTGACACCGGATCCGGCTTCTTCCAGGGCCCGTCGCGGCGATTCGTCGCGATGATCTGCACGATCGTCCAGATACCCAGCCCGCCGAACAGGACGACCGAGCGGCTGTCTCCGTTCGCCAGCAGATGCGCCAGCGCCCAGACAAATACGCCAATGAGCTGCGGGTGGCGCAGCGCGCGCTTTATGTTGGTCTTCGGACGCGCAGCAAAAAAGAGAACCATGGCGATGAGCATCAGCATCCCGGTCAGGGGCGGACCGAGGGACGGCGCCCGGTAGACAAGCGTCGGCGTTGCCGAGTTCCAACCGAGCACCATCAGAATCACTGCCAGCACGATGACAAACGAGAAAAAGCCTCGATAGGGGCCCTCGCCGAGGCGCTGGATGATCCTGGCCCGCAGATTCAGGCCGAGCGTCGGAAACAGGTGTGCAGCGGCCCAGAGCATAACGCCGAGTATCAACAGTGCCATCTGTTCACTCCACCAGATTGTCCTCGCCAAAGCTTAACCGAACCTGCCGAAAGTGGTCGGCGAATCGCGCCATGGGAGGTAGTCTATCCGGGACGCTGGCGCGGGTGCCGCAACGCGCCCGGCACCAAGCGAACGCCCCGGATCACAATCAGAACCGCCGGCAAGCGCTAACCTGGCCCAGGCAATTCAGCCCCGTTGGCTAAACTGGAGGGGATTTCTGCAGCGATTGAGTTGTCCATTGTCGGTACGACACCGGTCGCGGGCAGCGATGCGTGTCTTGACGACCAGCAGCAAGGAGCATTCCGATGAGTCTTCCCCACCCCCTGATTCCACGTCAACCGGTGCCCGAACTGGAACTTGCCGTCGTCGGCGGTGGTCACTGGCGACTCTCGGACCAGAAACCTGACAACTTCACACTGATCGTCGTCTACCGGGGCCTGCACTGCCCGATCTGTTCGGGCTATCTGCGTGATCTCAATCGCAAGCTGCCAAAATTTTCCAGTCTTGGCGTTGACGTCATCGCCGTCACCAACGATCCGGCGGATCGCGCTGAGAGGACGAAAACAGATTGGGACCTTGGCGATCTCGCCATCGGTTACGGCCTCGACCTGGACGTGGCACGCGACTGGGGCCTGTACATCTCCAGCGGTCGCGGCATGACATCAGCGGGCGTCGAAGAAACGCCCTACTTCGTCGAGCCCGGCCTGTTCCTGGTCAGGACTGACGGCACGCTCTACTTCGCCTCCGTGCAGACGATGCCGTTCGCCCGGCCGAATTTCGCAGAGGTCCTCCAGGCGCTGGATTTCGTGCTCAATAATGACTACCCGGGGCGCGGTGAAGTCATCGACATTGCGTCGTGACGAAGCCGGCCGATTGATTTTTCCCAGGCTGATTAAGCAGCCGCGAATCGCGGCTATCACAACGGAGTTATCACCATGTCCGACACACTGCAGTCCGTGACCGAACAGACCTTCGAGGCCGATGTCTTGAATGCCGAGCGGCCCGTGTTGGTGGACTTCTACGCAGACTGGTGCGCACCGTGCCACATGATCACCCCGATCATCGAACAACTGGCAGAGGAGTTCTCCGGTCGGGTCGATTTCCGCAAGGCCGATCTGGAACAGATCCCCAGGGTCGCCGCCAGATTCGGCGTGCGCAGCCTGCCCACGCTGTTGTTGTTCAAGGATGGTGAACCGCAGGGGAGCCTGGTCGGCGCTGTCGCCAGGCCGAGCGTGTTGCAGCTACTTGAAAGGCATACCTGATCTATGACCGCACATCGTGTCAAACGCGACACCCCACACCATGAGCGTTTCGGACTTCAGAATAGATCGCCCTGAGTCGGTTGCCTGGCTTTGACCGGCTCCTTCGCGACCACGAGACTCATGGCTCGCTCGGCCATCGCGGTAATCGTCAGGGAGGGATTGACGCCCGGGTTGGCCGGCACGGCTGAGCCATCACAGATCATCAGATTCTTATAGCCGAACGCCCGATGTCCCTCGTCGACGACCCCATCGCCGGCGTCGTGCCCCACGACGGCGCCGCCGAGGATATGTGCCGTCATCGGGATATTCGCCGTGGCCTCCAGGATCACCGACTGCGGCACGCCACCGGTCTGCTCAGCCAGCCAGGCTGCGGCCCTGTTACCCGCATCGATATAGGTGGGATTGGGTTTCTCCGGATCCTGCTCTGTCTTCAGGCGGGTACCAAGGCCGAGCCAGCGGCGTTGGGTGCGAAACGCGATGGCATTGTCCAGTGTCTGCATCACCAGGAGGATCAAGGTGCGCTTGGCCCAGCCAAAGGGCCACAGCGTCTTTAGGAAGCGGACGGGATGGCGGAATACGTTGCCCAACAGCAGCAAGGGGCGAGTGAGCCGTGTGCCCTTGCCGGTCAGCAAGGTGAACAGATTGCCCATGAAGTCGCCGCGCTCCCCGTAGGTCACGAACTCGATATGGGTATCCTTGTCCACGTCGATGCTGGCGCTGATCGCGACACTGTTCCAGGGCTTGATCGAGTCGTCGGGCAGAGTGACCGCCAGGATCGATTCGCTGTTGGTACGAACGAGTTCGCCGAGTCGATCACTCAGCCTGGGCAGAGAACCACGATGCTTGCAGGCGCCTAACAGGCGATTGGTACCGAGGGCGCCCGCGGCCACCACCACGCCGCGGGCGCGCAGCGTGCGACGTCGCCGTCTGAGCCACGCACCCGGACGCCGGACGGTGACCGTGTAGCCGTCACTGCCGTCCTCTGCGCCGGCTGGGCGGATGTCCTCTACCTGCGACTCGGGATGAATCTCGGCCCCGGCCTTCTCCGCGAACCAGAGATAATTTTTCACTAGTGTGTTCTTGGCGCCGACGCGGCAACCCACCATGCACGCACCGCAGCGTGTGCAGCCTGTACGCGGAGGCCCGTCGCCATCGAAATACGGATCCGCCACCTCGACGTCGGGCTCGCCGAAGAAAACCCCCACCGGGGTCCGCCGCAAGGTGTGCCCCATGCCCTCATTCTCGGCGATCCGTTGCAAAAGCGAGTCCCCGGGACTCTCGAACGGCACCTCCTGCACACCGAGCATCCGCTCTGCGATGTCGTAATGAGGGGTCAACTCGCGTTCCCAGTCCTGCATGTCGGCCCATTGGGGATGGGCGAAGAAACTCGGCCGGGCGCGATAAAGGGTATTCGCATAGACGATGCTGCCGCCGCCCACACCGGCGCCGCTGGCGATGAACACGTCCCGGAACGGGGTCAGCCGGAGTATCCCTCTCAAGCCGGCGAATGGTGCCCACAGGAAACTGCGAAGATTCCAGGCCGACGCCGCGAAATCTTCATCCTCAAAGCGGCGGCCACTCTCCAGCACCGCGACGCGGTAGCCCTTCTCCGCCAATCGCAGGGCTGAGACGCTACCGCCAAAACCAGAACCGATAATGAGCCAGTCGTAGTCGTAGTTCTCCATCGGCGTCCTTAAGTCGTCTGTCGCCCGAAGGGGATGGTGTAGTGTAAGCCATGCTGCCAGACCGTTGACCGGACAGAATCCTGGCGCCTGGAATTCGCTTCGGAACACCGATCCCGAACTTGGGGACGTCCTGGCTCAGGCAGTCTTTACTGCGTCACTGCGCGCCACTTCAGTCTCCAGCCAGATCGTGAATACCTGCGCGCCGGTCTCATCAATCAGCTTATGCGCATCTTTGAGCGCCGCCTGGATTTCAGTCTCGTTCGCCTCCCGATCCTCGGCGCCCAGGGCGCACGCCAGACTGAGACACGCCGGGATCTCCCAGAGCCGGGTTCCGTACTGGCGGGCTTTCGCCAGTGCCTCGCGCGCAATAGCGACGGCCTCGGCTCCCATGCCCTGTCTCGCCAGCGCCTGGGCCATACAGGCCAGCAGCACGGGTTCATGATCCAGCCCGATGCGCCGCTCCCTCGCCAGCGGGAGGATCGATTCGGCGGCTTCGGCCGCCTCCTCGAACGCCTCGTCGGCGAGATACACCAGGCTCAGATTGACGGCGGCCCGCACCTGCGAGGACAGGGCGCCCGCGCGCTCCGCAATCTCGATCGACTCACCGATGCGCGCCCGTGCGGCACTGATGTCACCCACAAGAGCCGCGGTCCGCGCCAGGCTTCCGAGGGCCCAGCCCAGGATCTCCGCGTCGCCGGTACGGCGAGCATCGCTCACCACCTGCCGCAGTTCCTCGCCACCGGCCTGGGTGTCCCCCTGCAGGAGCAGTATCTCGCCCTCGCAACAGCGAAGATAAAGCGAAGGCGTCAATTCGAAGAACTCCCTTCCCGCCTCAGGTTTGCCGCGAAGTGCGGCCAGCGAGTGCCGGGCTGCAGTCAGGCCCTCGGACAGGCGGCCGGTAGAGATCAGCGCGTGGATCGGCGGGCCCATGGACTCGAGCATCAGGTCCGGGTCGCCCGTGGCCTCGGCGATCTTGCCGGCCTCCGCGAAAATATCCAGGGCCTGCTCGATGCGCCCGGCCATCATGCGCGTGATACCGAAGAACAGCCGGATCGCCACCTGGCTCCTGACATCTTCCAGGCGCGTGGCCAGCTCCAAGCCTTCGGAGAAAAGCTGCTGCGCCTTGTCCTCCTCGATACCGAGCCGCCAGCCCAGGTTGAGCATCCGCCAGCGGGCCCGCAGGGCCAGCTCGTCGGTCTCTGCTGATAGCGCGAGCGTAGCCACGAGATCACGGACCTTGTCCCAATGCTCGTAGGCTGCCGGCAAATCATTGCGGCCGGCCCAGCGGGCGGCACGCTGACGCCAGCGGGCGGCCTCCAGCACGTCGCCGCCCTGTTCGTAATGATGCGCGATGACGGACGCTTTGCGATTCGGCCGATCGCCGGCCAGCGCCTCGATCGCCTTTGCCACAGCCGCGTGGATATTCTGGCGCTGATCGGCCAACTGCGCCGCGTACGCCACCTCTTGCGTCAATGGATGGGCGAAGACGTACTGTTCACGCGGATACAGTGAAACCGGGAATATGTACTCGGCCTCCGACAGCGCGCGGATGGATTCAGCCACTTGCGCGGCCGAGAGATCGGTGACACGCCTGAGCACATCGATAGCGAACTGGCGGCCGATCACCGCAGCCAGCATCAGGACCCGCTTGTGCTGTTCATCCAGGCGGTCGATGCGGGCCTCGATCAAGGCCTGGATCGATGCAGGCACACCGATGTCAGTAATCGGAGACGCCAGCCGGTAAGCGCCGCGGACGCCATCCAGCCTGCCCTCCTCCCCCAGCGAACAGACGATCTCCTCCAGGTAAAGCGGATTGCCACCGGCGCGCTCGCCGATCAGACGTTTCAATTCATCGAGGCTGGAGTCTTTGCCCATCAGATCTTCGAGCAACTGACTGACCTCCGGATCCGCCAGGGGGCCGAGGGTCACCTGGCGATAGTTGGTCCGTCCCGACCATGCGACCTCGTATTTCGGACGAAATGTGAGGATCAACAGCGCGCGTACGGCCGAGAGCGAGTCAACCAGCTTGCCCAGGAATTCCTCGCTGCCCGGGTCGATGCGATGCAGATCCTCCATGAGAATGACCGTGGTCCTGCGCCGGCATTCCGCCAACAGGAGACTGCGCAGCGCATTGAACAGGCGTCTCTGCCGCGCCTCGGGATCGATATTCGCCGGGTCTGCATCGGGCTCCGGCACGCCGAGGAAGTCGAAGACCAGCGGCAGACAGTCCAGCAGCCGTGCGTCGAGCAGCGCCACGTGTCCGGCTATCCGCCTGCGTACGATCCGCGGCGAGTTGGAGGCCTCAATGTCGAAGAAACGCCTGAACAGGCGCACCACCGGCCACAACGGGATATGCGCCCCGTGCGGCACACCGTAGACCTCGATGACGTTTGTCCGTCTTGCACGGCAGGTCGATACGAACTCATAGCACAGGCGGGTCTTACCCGTGCCGGCCTTGCCGACGATCCCTATCACCGTGCCCTGCCCGTCGCGAGCGTTACTCAGGGCCTGCTCGAGAGATGCCAGTTCCGCTGCCCGACCGACAAAGCGAGTCAGACCACGGGCGCGCGACACATCGAGACGTGTGCGCGTGGGATCTGCGGTCCGCAGGCGGAACAGCTGGATGGAATCCTGCATGCCTCTCACCCGGCACGGCCCCAGCGGTTCGAGTTCGAAATAGCCCTCCACCAGACTGGCGGTGGCCGCCGTTATATAGATCTCGCCCGGTTCGGCGACGCTCTCCACGCGCTCTGCGAGGCCTACGACCTGCCCCTGGGCCGTGTAATCCATACGCAGATCATCGCCGATGCGCCCGACGATGACCTCGCCGGAGTTCATGCCGATGCGGACTGCGAAATCGAGACCTTGTCGCAAACGCAGATCGGTCGCGTAGATCCGCAATTG
>Ga0316191_10000749_pt1 | contig 21586 bp, 20 predicted proteins | sample Eddworburr2cm_MG_FD_204928 | JGI IMG/M metagenome (GOLD analysis project Ga0316191, IMG submission 204928) | Coastal sediment microbial communities from Maine, United States - Eddy worm burrow 2 cm | ecosystem: Environmental > Aquatic > Marine > Coastal > Sediment | place: USA: Maine... | reverse complement strand
GATGCTATCGGTACATTGGTTGGGGGAATTGCGCATGACTTTAACAACAATTTAGCCGGTATTACGGGGAATATGTATTTGCTCAAAAGGACTGTGGCGGATAATCCAGAAGCGTTGGCGATGATAGACACCATGAATAAACTCGCTTATTCAACTGCAAAAACGGTGAAGCAGTTACTGGCTTATACCAGAAGAGGTATTTTAGATTTTGACACTTTTGATTTTTCAAAGATGGTTAATCATCAAATGGCATTACTGAGGGCGGATCTGCCATCAACAATCGAACTTTCTTATGAACACATATCAGCAGAACCTTTGTTGGTTCGTGGCGACTCGAATTTATTGCTGAACGCTTTTGTGAACTTACTAAATAATGCAAGAGATGCAGTCGCAAATGCCAAATACCCGAAGATTAAGGTTAGTATCGAAAAGTGGACAGCTGATAAGGGGTTTAAAAGGCGTAACCCAGATATCAATGAAAAGAGCTTTGTACGTGTTTGTATAGAGGATAATGGTTGTGGTATTGATGCTGAAGTTTTGCCTCGCATCTTTGAGCCTTTCTTTACAACTAAGGATGTAGATAAAGGTACAGGCCTAGGGTTGTCCATGGTGATTGGCGCAGTCCAATCACACCATGGTGTGATAGAAGTGAGAAGTAAGGCTGGTAGGGGCGCAACTTTTTATGTGTATCTCCCTCTTTCTGAAACGGATAACACAACTAAATCCAATGACAAAAACGGAGAGGATGTGGTGTTTGCCAGCGCCCAAAATACTGTGCTTGTCGTAGATGATAACGCTGAGGTTTTGCGTGTTGTATCCGCACTGATGAGTCAATTGGGTTATGAGGTCATTCAGGCCAAAGACGGTTTAGAAGCTGTTGAAATATTTGATGAAAGACATGATGAAATTTCACTGGTGATATTAGACATTGTGATGCCAAAAATGAACGGTATTGAAGTGAAAAAAGTTATCAAGGAAAAGAAGGCACAGGTAAAAGTCCTGTTTTTGACGGGGTATGATCCTGACCAACACGAAAACCATGAAGAGTTGCAGTCTGAAGAGGTTATGATGAAACCCTTCAGGGTTTCTGAGCTTAGTCAGAAAGTGAAAGAACTACTAAGTTCATAAGTTCTGGTCCTTTTGTTTGCACAAAGACCAAACGCATTTTAGCCTTTGCCGATGCTACTTGTAGAAGAATCCAAACAACCCAGTAAAAAGAAATCAAAGTTAAAAAGTTTAGATACCTTGTTTATCAAAACATATGGCTGTGCCATGAATGTTTATGATTCCTCACGTATGAGTGATTTGATGCAAGAGGCCTATGGTTTACGCGTAGTTGACGATCCTGCGGATGCGGATGTGATTTTGATGAATACCTGCTCTATTCGTGAAAAAGCAGAAGATAAAGTGTATTCGGAACTGGGGCGTTATAAAAAAATTAAAGATAAACGTCCTGATTTGATTATCGGGGTAGGCGGCTGTGTGGGTCAACAAGAGGGAGACCGCATCCAAAAACGTGCCCCTTATGTGGATATTGTATTCGGGCCTCAGACCTACCATCGGCTGCCGGAAATGGTCAAAGAAATCCGCCGCGACCGTGTGCGAGTCACTGAAATTGATATGCCTGAAATAGAAAAATTCGATCATTTGCCGAAACCGAAAGTGGAAGGACTTACCGGTTATGTCACCATCATGGAAGGGTGTGATAAGTTTTGTACGTTTTGTATCGTGCCCTATACGCGTGGATCTGAAATTTCGCGCCCTGCCGCCGATATTTTGGAAGAGTGTGAACAATTGATTGAGGCAGGAGCCAAAGACATTTCATTGCTTGGTCAAAATGTGAATGGTTATCGTGGCGAAGGTACAGATGGTGAGGAATGGGACTTTTCCAAACTTTTGTATGCCGTGGGTGAGCTTGATGGCATGGAGCGCCTGCGTTTTTCAACCAGTCACCCGATAGAGATGACAACTGACCTTGCGGAAGCATTTTCAGAGATTCCAGCACTGATGCCTTATTTGCATTTGCCAGTGCAGTCTGGCTCGGATGATATCCTGAAAGCCATGCATCGTGGGCATCAACGCAAAGACTATTTTAAGGCCATTGAAGAACTGCGCCTGCACACACCTGACATCGCATTATCTTCAGATTTTATTGTGGGATTCCCTGGGGAAACGGATGAAGATTTTGAGCAAACATTGGATTTGGTGCGCCAAGTAGGTTTTGACTCGGCATTTTGTTTTAAATATTCACCACGTCCTGGTACACCGGCTTCCAAAGCTGACGATAATGTGCCCGAAGACGTGAAAGATGCCCGGCTACAAATTTTGTTGGATTTGCTGCGTGGGCAATCCAAAGAGCGAATGACCAACCAGATCGGTAAAACCGTAGACGTTTTAGTAGAGCAGAAGAGTAAGAATGAAGGTGACTTACAAGGGCGTACCCCTGATTTCAGAATCGTGCATTTTAAAGGCAACCCCAGACTCATCGGGCAAACGTTACCTGTGAAAATTGTGGAGGCTTATGCCATGTCTTTGCGCGGAGAATTAATCATTGAAGAAGATTAAAGAGCCCGTTTTATTTGAATGTAGCGACCTTGATGCAGCAACCCTTGCATTGGTGTGTGGTGTAAACAACAGTCATTTAAAACTTATAGAAGAAGCGTATACGGTGTCCATACGAGGACAAATGGGGAAATGGTTCATTTTGGGTGATAAGGCGAAACAAGCAGCTGAAGTGTTAACCCTAATTAGAAATAAGGTTAGTTCAGGCGAACTTAACCCTCAGGGTGTGGAAGATATATTGCGTGATATTCGGAGTGGCTCAGTGGCAGAAGATAACAGTAATGATGTTGTGCTAGTGGCTGGTCGCAGAAATATTCAGGGTAAAACAGTTAATCAACGAAACTACCTTAAAACCATTGATAAAAAGACACTAACCGTTTCGGTGGGTCCCGCTGGTTGTGGCAAAACATATCTGGCGGTGGCCAGTGCTGTGGTGGCTTTGCACACGCATCAGGTGGAAAAAATAATTTTAACACGGCCCGCAGTCGAAGCTGGTGAGAATCTGGGCTTTTTACCTGGTGATATGCAGCAAAAAGTCGACCCGTATCTGCGTCCATTGTTTGATGCATTGTCTGATATGCTGGGCATGGAAAAAATGAATGGTTTGATGGAGAAAGGTATCATTGAAATCGCACCACTTGCATATATGCGTGGCAGAACGCTTAACGATGCATTTGTAATTCTTGATGAGGCACAAAACACCACCAAAGCGCAGATGAAAATGTTTTTAACGCGGTTGGGGTTTGGCTCAAAAATGGTGGTCACGGGTGATGCGACGCAGGTAGATTTGCCACGCCATAAAGACAGTGGATTATTACATGCCATCAAGGTCTTGGATGGGGTGAAAGAGATTGGTATTTGCAGGTTAGGAAGTGAGGATGTGATTAGGCATAGGCTTGTTGAGCTTATCGTAAATGCATACGAAAAAAATGATTGATATACTTGTTGATGATGGCATCGATTTGCCAATGGTTGAGATTGAAATCACCCAAGCCGTTCAAGCCAGCTGTGCGATGCTCAAGAATAAAGAAAAGGTATCATTATGTGTCCGATTTTCATCAAATGAAGTGGTACAATCCTTAAATGCACAGTGGCGCAATATGGATAAGGTGACAGACGTACTCTCATTTCCTATGCAGGATGATGAGTTAGACATTGAAGAAACATTGGGTGATATCATTATCGCAGTCCCTTTTGTGCAGCAAGAAGCACAGCGTTTACAGCTATCCATGCGTGCACATACAACGCACCTTATTGTGCATGGCACACTGCATTTGTTAGGGTATGATCATATTGACGATGGCGATGCACTAGAAATGCAACAATTGGAGAATCAGGTTATGAATCAGCTTGGGTTACATTTCCCATACCCCGAACTAGTTGATGGTGAAGCAGCATGAATAGTTGGCGCAAACTTTTAAGAGAAAAATTGATTGAATGGATACGCCCCGGACAAACGGAGGAGGAGTTACTCAGCCTACTTCAGCGGGCAGAGTGTATTCAGTCGGACGAGCAAAGAAGGATGTTGATTCAGTCAGTAGATTTTCATGATACGCGTGTTCGAGAAATTATGACGCCGCGTTCGGAAATCCATGCCATTGATGTTTCAATTTCTGATGAAGAGTTGGAGCAAGAAATGCTTGATGCAAGGTCAGTCAGGCTACCTGTCATTGATGGTGATTTGGATCATGTTGTTGGTGTCGTGCATTTATGGGATTTGTTTGCGGCAAAGGTTCGTGGTGAACCGATTCATTTGCCTGACTTTACTCGCCCATGTCCTAAAATATCAGAGCTGCAAAGAGTGGCTGGCCTTATGTCTGAGATGAGAGAGGGTAGTCATATAGCGATTGCGCAAGATGAGTTTGGCGGCACTGCAGGTTTAGTGACTTTACCAGACTTACTTGAGGAAATCGTTGGCTCCATCGACGAAGGTGTTACGGAAGATGAAGCTGAAATTACGCGGCTTGCAAACGGGGCCATTGAAGTGATGGCAAGGATTCATATTGAAGATTTAGAGGAAGCTTTGGGCGTAGAAATGCCTGAGGGTGATTTTGATACGGTGGCTGGGTTAATTACTAGTGATTTGGGGCGTATACCAGTGACGAATGAACGGATTCAAATTGCTGGCTTGGATATGACAATTTTAGAAGCAGATCCAAGGCGCATTATGAGGGTTAAAATTTACCCAAATCTAGCCTAACCGAATGTGGTGAGTACGATAGAAACATTAACCAGTATTATGGCAGCTTGGATGCTACTTGCTGGTGTAAGTTACTGGGCACACAGAGAAAGATTGGGGTTAACAAGAGATATTCTGATTGCCTCAGTACGCGCGCCTGTGCAATTGCTAGTGCTGGCACTGGTACTTCATTGGCTGTTTGATATTCAATCCCATTGGGCACAAGCTGGGGTTATTCTGTTTTTTTGTATTCTAGCAGGACATACAGCTGCCGGTTATCACGAACGTTTTCAACATGCTTGGATTGCTTCAAGTATAGGCCTTGCCTTGGCATGTTTAGTGACATTACCGTGGTTGATTTTTGCAAAAGCGTTCACTGATGAAGCAAGGACGTTGATACCACTAGGTAGTATGGTTGCGGCTAATGGCATGAATTCAGTATCGATTATGTTTGAGCGTTTAAAACCTTCAGAAACTGGCGCAACCGCGACCATAAAAGAAGGGTTGCACACGGCTATGATTTCACCGATTAATACCCTAAAGGTTGTGGGGATTGTGCATATGCCTGGTATTTTTGTTGGCATGATTTTGGCTGGAAGCACAGTATTTGCAGCAGCTTCAGCTCAGTTGGTTGTCTTGTATATGATTGTAGCTTCTGGGTTTACCGCTTGTGTGGCTAGTTATTTGATGATGAAATATTTGCATAAAAGCATTGCAGATGAGAGAGGATTTGAGGGTAAATGAAGAATAATCGAATCGCTGTTATGGCTTCAGGTAAAGGCAGTAATCTCCAAGTGATTCTTGATGAGATTAATAGAGGTGTTTGCCCTGCCCAAGTGGAATTGGTCATTTGTAATAAAGCCGATGCGGGGGCAATCACAATAGCCAAAAATGCAGGTGTTCCGCATGTGAAATTTTTGAATCCTAAAGATTATGATAACCGAGAAATGTTTGATGAAGCGTGTGCAGATATGATTGGTGAAGCAAGCTGTGACTGGATTGTATTGGCTGGATATATGCGCATTTTATCAGTTGCCTTTATTCAGCGGTTTCCCAATAAAATTATCAATATTCACCCTTCCATTTTACCTGCTTTTGTGGGTGGAGATGCTGTTGGTGATGCGCTGAAACATGGGGTGAAGGTAGCAGGTTGTACCGTTCACCTGGTATCGGAAGATTTAGATAGTGGGCCAATTCTGGCTCAAGCTACAGTTCCTGTGTTGGACAATGATGATTGGGATTCGCTGCATCAGAGAATACAGTTGGAAGAACACAAATTGTATCCGTCTACGATTAAACGTTTAATTTTAAATGGTTTTAAATTGAAAGATAGGGTAGCCATTTGGAATTAATCGGGCTATGATGCTTGCTTGATTTAATTAGAAGAGGGAAGATTGCTATCTTGGAGAGTGGAGATTTTATGCGTTATATATTACTATGTTTGTTGTTCATACTGCCAAATTACGCTACAGCTGGCGAAGCACGGAATGTTAATTTTGCGGCTTTTCAGAAAGTGGATAAAAGTTTTGAATATGAAGCGGTGGTGGAAGGTCAATTTAGTGACTTTATCGCAGCCATGAAGGGTTCACAAATTCTTGCGTTGGCGCACACTGCTAGCTCCATTGATGGCGATGTGATTACCATGCAAACCAGTGTATTACGTGATGAAGCTGGTACCTTAGGTGACTTTGGCGTTGATTGTCAGTTGAGCTTTAAGGATGAGAGTGTAAAAGACAATACCTCATATTTATTGGGTGGAGTATGCCACATTATTCATATGGGACGAGGTGAAAGCCTTAGACAAACTCTGATTATTCCACATACCAATATTCCAGATACATCTCAAGGTTTTGAAGGCTGGTTTATGTTGGATGATGATGAGAAAACAGGTATTGCATTTTATGCAAACGTGAGCTTGCCACACTGATTTAGAAGGGTTGAAGCGTTATGCGCTTCGACCTTATTTTCCGATACAAAACTCTGAAAATACACGATCAAGGATAAATTCAACATCACCTATCCCTAAAATCTCTCCTAAAGATGACCATGCTCTGCGCCACTCCATGGCAGTTAAATCAATCATATTATCATGACCTAACATGACTAAACCAGCTTCAATACCCTCCAGAGACTTTTGCAGGGCAACTCGGTGCCTAGCAGAGGTAACCATTGAGCTTTCATCAGCCACGTCTATATCACCCAGCTTGCGCGCCATGGTTTCCAGAAGCTGTTCTAAGCCTTGATTGGTTTTTATGGAAAGGGGCTCAAAAATATCTGGATACTTTGGCTTAGCTTTATCTACCTTATTCATGATAGATATGTCGCAATGAAAGTCTTTAAAGTGAACTCCAGAATCCCATGTTTCTTCTCTTGCTGCATCAGCCATAAAGATGACCAAATCTGCGGACTTGGCTGTCTCTAACGCTCTGCGCACACCCTCCTTTTCGACAATATCATCTGTGTGCCTTAAACCAGCGGTGTCTACCAATCGAATGGGAATGCCATTGACCGCAAAATCCACTTCAAGGGTATCACGGGTAGTACCGGCAATGTCGGTAACAATAGCTCTGTCACGTCCGGATAAGGCATTGAGCAAACTGGATTTTCCCACATTGGGTTCACCAATAATGGCCACAGTTGCGCCCTCAAATAGGCGCTCGCCAAGTTTGCTGTTCAGCTGCAGCTGAATTGGCTGTACTAAATTGTTTTCAACGCGTGTTCTAAGCTGGTCATAGAACAAATCAGGGATTTCATCTTCTGGAAAATCCAAACAAGCTTCTACATGGGCAACGACAGAGGTTAGTTCATCCATGTATTCATGAATGCGTCGACCAAAGGCACCATCGAGTTGTTTTTGGGCTTGTTTGGCAGCACGTAAGGTAGAGGCATCAATACATGCCACAACAGCCTCTGCTTGGGATAAGTCAATTTTACCATGTTCAACAGCACGACGTGTAAATTCGCCCGGTTCAGCGGCACGGCATCCTAACTCAAGTGTACGTTCAAATAAGGCACGAAGTAGTACAGGGCTACCATGACCTTGCAATTCAATGGTATCTTCACCTGTATAAGATTTGGCACCTGCTAGGAATAGGGTAAGGCCATGGTCTATGGTTTCGCCTTTGGCATCATACCAGTGCTGAAAATGTGCATGGCGCGGCGTGAAATCAGTATCTGTCTGACACAGTTTTTTGGCTATAGGAAGAGCTTGAGGTCCAGAAAGGCGAATGACGCCAATGCCACCCCGCCCTAGCGGTGTGGCAATTGCAGCAATCGTATCAATCAACATTCATGCTTTTCATCACCAAACGTTGTTGGATGATGGAAAGGATATTGTTCACTACCCAGTACAAAACCAAACCTGCAGGGAAGAACAGGAATAGGCCAGTCATCATGATGGGTAAAAATTTCATAACTTGCGCCTGAATGGGGTCTGTAGGTTGCGGGTTCAATTGCATTTGAATGTACATGGAAACCCCCATCAAGATAGGCAAAATGAACCATGGATCTTGCACGGACATATCTTCAATCCAGCCGTAAAATGGAGCTTGGCGTAACTCGATTGAAATCAACAAAACCTTATACAAAGCAAAGAAAATTGGCATTTGCATTAGAATTGGCAAACAACCACCCAGCGGGTTCACTTTGTTCTTCTTGTACAGGTCCATCACTTTCTGACCCATTTGTTGCCGGTCATCACCATAACGTTCTTTCAATTTTGCCATTTCGGGTTGCAGTTTACGCATGGCAGCCATGGAGCGGTAAGCACTTTGCGTAGGTTTAAAAAGAATCAGTTTGATTGCAATCACCATCAAAATAATGATGACGCCAAAGTTTGAAATGTATTTGTTCATCCACAGCATGACTTGATGTAATGGTGCAGCTATAATGGTGAACCAGCCAAAGTCGACACTTCGTTCAAGCCCGACTCCAGCTTTTTCAAGTAAAGGAATAGACTTTGGACCAACATAGATATTGTTTTCAAATACCATGTCACTTTGCTCAATCACACCATCATTGATGATGCCTGCTTGGTAAGAACGGCCATCACCTTTGTAATAGTAGCGGTAGCTTTCAAGCTGCTCAGTGCCATAGATGGCAGAGATAAAGTAACGAGACATGATGCCTGTCCAGCCACCCATAGCAGCGAGCTTCTTAGCACCCGATTCGTTTAATTCTTCATAGGTTACTTCAGTGAGTTTTTCTTGGAATAGACCAATAGGGCCTGTATGTTCATTGATGGTATCCAAACCTTCAGTCTCAGGATTTTTTTCAACAATCTGGCGATAAAGTCTATTACCGGCACCACCAATCAGACGATCTTTGGCATGGATTAGGTATGACCCATTTTCAAGCGTATAGGTGCGATTCCAGTGAACACCACCTTCCAATACACCTTCAAAGCTAGCTATCGTTTTGCCATTTTCTTTTTTGATAGAAACCGGCTTAAATGGCTCAACAAGTTTTTTTCCTACAACACCACTATTGATATAAGACTCATGGAGATCACCTGTGCTCAACATTTGAACTTTGGTATCATCCTCTAAAGAAAGCTGATATTTGCTCAGTTTCGCATCAGTTATCCAGCCTTTGGCATTCAGGCTGAGTGTCACCAAATCATTTCCGAAAGTTTCGATTGTGTTTGTTGCCAAGACTTCCGTACCTGATGTTTGAGGGGAAGTTGGTGAGTTTGATTGGGTAGATGTTTGGGCAGGTGCTATTGCCGGGCTTGCGCTGATTTCCATGTCATCTGGCAGGGCAGAGTCAGCCGAAAGTGTTTCCTTTGCCACTGGCACGGTTTCTTGTGAAACTACTGGTTGTTGGGGTGGAAACATCCAACTCCACCCAAGTAAAACACCCATTGAAAGAGCAAAAGCTAAAATTAGATTTTTGGATTCCATTCGATTATTCCCATAGTATTAATTGTGTAAAATTGTAGCTACCAAAAAGTCAGCTTAGGGCAGCGGGTCGTAACCATGACATGATGAAAAAGGATGGCAACGTAGAATACGTCTAAATGCCAAATAACCGCCTTTCCATGCGCCATATTTTTGCAGTGCTTCAAGTGCGTATTCAGAGCAAGTAGGTATAAAGCGACACCGAGCTGGCAAAAGTGGTGAAATAAAATAGCGGTAAAACTTGACGATACCTATAAAAATTATGCGCATCTTTAGCTGCCACAACGCTGCGCCAAGGTATCAAAACATCCGCTCATCATGTGCTCAGAAATATCATCTATGCTAAGTTGAGGTGTAGGAATGGCTAGAATATCCAGATGTAAATCACGAATAGCATGTTGACGAAATGCACTTCTTAGGCACCGTTTAAGACGATTGCGCTGTACTGCATTTCCATACTTTCCAGAAACAGCAAGCCCCAAACGCGCATGATTGCAATCGTTTGGGGCTATTACTAAATTCAATCCGGAAACTCTAAAACGCTTTCCTTGCTTCATTCGCGCAAAGTCAGCTTTTGTTACCAACCGATAAGCGCGAGGAAAATCTACCTTATGCAGATAAACGTTTGCGGCCTTTTGCACGGCGACGATTTATGACTGCGCGACCACCACGAGTTGCCATGCGTGCACGGAAACCACATGTGCGAGCGCGACGAATACGACTTGGCTTATATGTAAAACTCATTTGAAACTCCTGCTAATTCGAAAAAAGGATGCGCATCATAATCGGACACACCTGAGTGTCAATAACCGCTTTGATACCAGCGAAGATGGCTAGATTACTATTTCGCTTTTTATGCCGATATCAAAGTCAGCATTATGATGAAGATTGCGAAGAATGTGACGTAGTATACTTACAAGCCAATCTCTCTTCCAATCATGCATACTTATGCTTAATTGCAACGGGAGGGTATATGCAACAGCAAGAAGCAAGTGAATTCACGTTAGAAATTGCCAGGCAACCACTATTTCAAGAACTTCCAGTTGATGCTGTGGCACAGATTTGTGCTCAGGGTGTTGTTAGGACATTTCATGTTGGGGATGTTTTGATTAGTGAGAATGAAACCAATTCATCATTGTTCCTGATTCTACAAGGTAAGGGCAAAGTAATCATGAATGGTACTGAGGTCGGGGTTGTGGAAAAAGATGAAATCATAGGCGAAATCTCTGTTTCTCGTCTAAGCCTTCCTCTTGCTAGTGTGATTGCAGTAGCTGAAATGGCTGTGGTTATATTTCCTGCAATTGCGATTCAGGATTTCATGTTAAAATATGAAGGTTTTGGTAAAGCAATAAAATCAATGGCCTTAGCAAGAATCTATAATCCTTCGTGATGTGTTTTGTAGGCATTTTTTTGATGCTGACATTTCAGTTTTGATTCACGAAAATTAAGTTGTTTGTATCAAAACCGAGTTGTTTTGATCTCTCTTTGAATCTATCAATGACCGTTTGAGGTAATGTTGGGCTTCTTGAGAGAAGCCATAAATAGGATGTGTCAGGTCCAGAGACAAAAGCATACTCATAACTGGTTTTGTCCATTTCAAAGATGACGTATGAGCCGTAAAAAGGACCAAAGAATGAAACTTTGAGATACCCTTCATTTGCTGCATTTACAAAGTATGCCTTACCCTCAGCCTCGCGCCATTCGTTTTCTTCCGGAGAGAAACCTCGGTTGATAACCCTGACTCCGCCATCGTCCCTCAGTGAATATTCTGCGGTGACTTTTTCTAGTCCTCTTTCAAATGAATGGTCTAATCTGGCAATTTCATACCACTTGCCCAAATACAGGTCTAGTTCAAATGCTTTAACCGGTGTCATATTTTTTGGCATACCCAGGCAGCCTGTCAGTAATGTTAAAACCAGTAGTAACAGTATTTTCTTCATCATTTCCCTTCCAGATGCTAATTCATTTATGATATATAAACGTAGGCTACACCAGAGAAGAATGCAAAGGCAGTTTAGCTGCTTGTGTTGCATCAATGGGGCTATGGTCAGCCCGTTGGGCCTGCCTTAGTTGGCTGTGATGCCGCTATGTTTGAGTAGGGCATCCACCGTGGGTGGTTTGCCACGGAATGTCTGATAACTTTCCATCAAATCGCGACTGCCACCACGGGATAAGACCTCATCTAGGAACTTGTTTGCCACCCTGGTGTTGATGATGCTTTCACTTGTAGATGCTTCTTCAAAAGCGGCATAGGCATCAGCTGATAATACCTCAGCCCATTTGTAGCTGAAATAACCCGCGGCATAACCGCCTGCGAAGATATGCGAAAAGCTGTTTTGGAATTTATTGATGTCTGGTGGGAACAACACAGCCACCTCTTTACGTACGTCATCCAAGACACCTTGCACGCTATGATCGCCACCGGGCTGATACTCAGCGTGGAGCACCAAATCAAACAAGGAAAATTCAATCTGACGCAGCATTTGCATGGCAGATTGGAAGTTTTTCGCTGCGGTCATTTTCTGGAACATATCTTCTGGTAGGGGTTCACCGGTTTCATAATGTTTGGCGAAAAGGTCGAGTACCTCACGTTCCCAGCAGAAGTTTTCCATAAACTGACTGGGCAGCTCCACGGCATCCCATGGCACGCCATTGATGCCTGAGACAGCGCGCGTTTCAACTGCTGTCATCATATGATGCAAACCATGTCCAAACTCGTGGAAAAGAGTGGTGACTTCATCATGGGTCCAGAGAGCGGGTTTATCGCCGATGGGAGCATCAAAGTTACATACCAGATATGCCACTGGATATTGAAGAGAACCATCTTCCATGCGCCATTTGACCAAACATTCATCCATCCATGCACCACCACGTTTGCCTTTGCGGGCATAAGGGTCGAGATAAAAGCCAGCCTTTTTATTGCCGAGGTCATCAAATACATCGTAATAATCGACATTCTGATGCCAAACGGGTGCGTTTCCTGCTTTGATGCTGATGTTGTATAGTTTTTCAGCCAGGGTGAACATGCCCTGTTTCACATGGTGTTCTGGGAACCAGGGTTTTAAGGCATCTTGAGAAATTGCGTACATGTTTTGACGCAGCTTTTCTGATGCGTATGGCACATCCCAAGCTTCTAAGTTTTCGATACTCAAGTTGTCTTGTGCAAAGGTCTTTAGCTCTTGCAGTTCTCGTTTGCCCATTATTTTGGATTTAGCTGCCAAGTCACGTAGAAATGTGGTGACAGTGTGAACATCGGGAGCCATTTTATCTGCAAGCGAATAGGCAGCATAATGTTCAAAGCCCAAAAGATGCGCTGACTCCTGACGTAGGGCCAAGGTCTCATCAATCACAGCGGTATTATCCAGTTCGCCAGCACTGGCACGGCTGACATAGGCTTCATACATTTGCTTTCGCAAATCAGAAGATTCTGCATATTGCATAAAGGGTAAATACGATGGAATGTCTAAAGTGAATAACCATCCATCTTTGCCTTCTTCCTTTGCCCGTTGTGCCGCAGAATCAATGGCGGATTCGGGCAAGCCTGCAAGCTGGCTCTTGTCTTCAATGTGGAGTGTAAACGCTTGGGTAGCATCCAGTACATGCTGTGAGAACAATGTCGAAAGCTCTGATAAACGCATTTGAATGGCAGCAAAACGGTCTTTGGCTTCACCTTCCAATTCAGAGCCAGATAAGCGAAAATCGCGAACAATATTGCTCACTGATGTTTGCTGTGCTTCGCTAAGCTCAGCAAATGCAGCACTATTTTTTAAGCTTCGAAGTGCTTGATACAAACCTTGATGTTGTGCAATCCAAGTGCTCCAAAGGGTTATCATTTGGACACCTTTTTCATACACAGGCCGAATTTCATCGGTATTGCATACCGAATGTAGGTGTGAAACTGGTCCCCAAAGTCTTGAGATACTTTCATCGATACTAGCAAGAGGCATCATCAGGTTGTTCCAGGCGAAAGTTGTTTGCGCGGTCAAGGTATCTATGGTGATTTTAGCTTGGGCAATAACCTGTTCCATTTCAGCGATGCTGGCTTCAGGGTTTAAAGCGTCAAAAGGGGGTAGTTGATTTGCAATCAAAGTCGGATTTGTAGTCATACGGCGCAGCTTGCAGTGAAAGGAAAGTGAAAACAAGAAGACTTCATGTTGTTTGTTTTGAGACGGCTTGAATGAAACTTAGACTATGATGTGCGGTTCTCAGGATGAAGAAGATTTTGGATTTGTTGACTTAGCTCGGCAATTTTGAATGGTTTTTGAACAATGATGGACTCATCCATGCTCGCCAACTGTTTGTTATCATAACCTGTGATAAACATAACTGGCTGTTTTGGCTTTTCTTTTTGTATTTGAGCTACAGTTGTAGGACCATCCATTTCAGGCATAACGACATCTGAAATCACCAGCGCAATGGTGTCGGAGTGTTCCAAAAATTGCTTAATACCCTCTTCTCCACTTTCAGCGGCAATCACATCATAACCTAAGCTGAGCAATATTTGCTGGAGTGTATTAAGAACAGCAGGCTCATCATCAATGATAAGAATGGTTTCATGTTCTTTCGATTTAGCTGGCGAAGTTTTTGGTTTTTTAAGCGAGATGTGAGCATGGGTTAGTGGAAGGCAAAACTCAACTTTTGTGCCATGGCCAGCAGTGCTACTCACATGAATACATCCACCGTGGGACTCGACTGTCCCCTTTGCCATTGACAATCCAAGCCCTGTTCCTTTGTTAACCTCTTTCGTTGTGAAAAATGGATCAAAGATGTTTTCTAAATTGGCTTCTTTGATTCCGCAACCTGAGTCTTCAATAATGACTTGGGCAACGTAAGAGCTGTAAGCGCTGCAGCTTTTAGCATGTGGGCATGCATCACAAGACATAAGTTTTAGCAACACATTAACCCTTTTGTCTTGGCAACCTTCGATAGCATCAAGTGCATTGTTGAAGATATTGATTAACGCTTGCTTGATTTCAATCTCATCGCAATAAACCACAAGTTCTTCTTCGCTGCCGTGATATGTGACTTGAATATCTTTTGCAATGCCTACTTGCACCACTTTCATCACATCTTGAAGAATATGTAACATTTTGATTTCTTGCTTCTTGTGAAAATTCTCCTGTGTAAAGCTGAGTAGCTGTTTGACCATTCCCTCTGCACCAGTCGCAGCTGAATTGATACTTTGTAAAAACGCATCCAATTTGGGGTCTGTAGCGTTCATTCTTGCCAAATATGTATTCCCAGTAATCACAGCAAGAATATTGTTGAAGTTGTGAGCTACCCCTCCTACTAGGCCACCAATGGTTTCCATTTTTTGTGCCTGAAGCATGAGTTTTTCTTGCCTCTTTTGCTCAGTGATATCTGTGATATTTCCTATGTACGATTTGATGTTCCCATGCTGATCTTTAATAGCTTTGATATGCAGTAGTTCTGGGTAAATGTGCCCATCTTTACGTTTGTTGTACAATTGACCTGACCACTCGTCTGTTCTATCAATTGAACGCCACATCATTTGGTAAAATTCATGGCTTTGTTTTCCTGATTGTAGGATACGAGGACTTTGACCAATCACTTCTTCTGAAGTGTATCCTGTCACCTCAGTAAATACATCGTTTACGTAAGTGATTATGCCATCCTTATCTGTAATCAGGACCGCACCAGCTGCACCATCAAGGGCTGAAATAAGGTTCAAGAGCTTATCTTGGTTTCTTTTTGTAGCTTTAATGATGGGTTTGATAATCCAAAAATAAATTGGAAGAGCACTGATAATTATAAGGAGAATTGCATCTGCGATTGCCTCGGCTTCTTTGGTAAGTTCAAATCCTAACGATGTGCTATGGAATAGAATCATAATCAGAAACTCAGCTGCTACTATCACAGCAACCAAAATCAGTGAGTAGCGCCAAGTAGCATTAAACTTAAAAGACATGGCTCAAAACCTTATTTTTACTGTACATAAATAACCCATTATTGGAAAGAAGTACAATACTCTAAGCAATAGTTGTCGCAAATTCAATTCGCTTTTTTCTGTTGGTCCAAGCGTTGCGATTTACTTGATATGTCACCAACGAAGATTTTGTTGTGTCAGGTTTGTAGTGATAAAAACTAAAAAGTGTAGTGCATACTTACACCCAAACCATCGGCGCTGACGATGGGTTGAAACTGTAATCTACTGATGTTTTGATTTGGCATATTTAGAGATCTTTGGCCACGCTCATAAGCTATGCTGCCAAATGTATAACCCAGTGCGATAGCGACAGGGTAATCACTTGCCCAGTGCACATTGTTATTATTCATTTGGAAGGAGAGCAGTGATAATAATGTAATACCCGTAGGGATAATCCACGTCTTTTCAGGGTAATTTTTACTAATCACCGTTAATGTCATGGTACCAACTGCTAAATGACCAGAGGGAAATGCATCATAATTGGCAATATCGGCAAAATAATCACTTTGGTTAGGAAAGAAATCCCATTTGCCACCTGATTCAGTTTTGGTGTTCGGGCTTTGGCGCCCTGTAATGTGCTTTATCGTTTGAGTTGAAATGCCAGTAGCCAATAAACCTTCAATCAGTTGGAAACCCACATTGTAAGCTTTATCGTCATCTGTCAGAGCTCCCGTTGCGAGAAAGCCACCAACAAATGCCATGGTTGTCCAACCATCACCGATGAAATACATAAATGAGCCAGTATCTTCGGGTAAGCTCAAAATCTTGATGCCTTTGTATCCGAGAACCGTATTTGTATTGTATTTGGTTCCAATGCCAAGCTTCTTGCCCAAACGTTCAGATTCTGCAATCCATTGCTCATCTAGTGCTAACAAAGCTGCAGTGGATAACCCGACTGTCCACCAATAGGGAATAGCATCTTCCGAAAAAACGCGGTCATATGCGACCTGATAATCTTCATAGATATAACTGGGTAGCTCTAGGAGCTGAGGATAGGGCTCGGGTAGCTCAGCAGGCACTTCATCATTTGCTACGATGAGTGATGGGCTAATGATCAGGCATAAATGGAGAAAGAAGCATCTGGCTAAAGTAAACATTGTTCGAATTAAAACTCTCCCCCAGACCTGTTTCTGTGCGACGGATTTATAGAGTTTATCCTTTGGTTTTGCAATTAAAATAACATTGTGTTTTGTGTGCCGACTCAGTATGCGCTTGATCTAAGAGGTAAGATTTACCCTTGGCTGCTCCCCCCCTAAAAGTTAGCTACAAAAACTATCGCTTAACAGTTAGAGGTTTTTCTGCTCAGCATATCTTGGTGAAACTAGCTAGCAGCGCCATCGCGACTAACCACAATTATTGGTGAAATAGCCAGGGTCAGATGTTAAATAAATGGAGTAAAAAAGGACGGCTTCAGGAGCCATCCTTTTTATTATCATTTTTCTATGTAAGAAGGCCTACAGTTTGTGCTGTAAAGGCGTTTTTTACTTATTAATCAACCTTTAGAATCTAAAGTAAAAACTTATGGCTGCTGAGGCTGCAGTTAAAGTAAACCCAGTACCTGACACTCCAAGCTTATCTTCATAGTCTTTAACATCACGGACTGAACTCGTTAACGCAAGACCGGCACTTTCCCAATTGTAACCTAGGCCTAGTCCAGCTTGTGCGCCGGAAAAATCCATTGTATCAACGGTGTCATCCCATGTTTCACTAAACATACCCAGTGCTAAGAAGAAATTGAAACCATCCCCAACAGGACCTAATCGTAATGAAGCGTCATAACCTTTTGATGTAAAATCGCTATTAGTATCCTCCGTTAAAGAATATAGATTCGCATCAATTGACACATAGTCATTGAATTCCGCACCTAAATTTAGAGCTGGGCCAGCAAATTTAAGCGAAGTAGATCCTGGAATGTCTATTGACAAATTCGTTGCATAAGAGGCTAGTCCAATATGGCCTCCCGCTAATGCTGGTGTCGCAAAGAATGAAGCTAGAAACAATGCCGTAGCTAATTTTGTTTTTCTCATTTTATTCCTCCAAGAATAATCGATCTTCTAAGATTATAGACTACAGGAAGTGAGCTGCAACTTTTCGTGATTTGACGCCCTCTGTTTCGGAAAAAAAGAAATTTTGAGAGTTTGAACGCACTGCTGCTTGGCAATCTGTATCTGGTTTCATGCCGACTTCATGAGGTGACAGTGGAAAGCAACCGGCCAAAAAGGCAAGAAAAAAGCCTGCAAACACAAGGTTTACAGGCTCTCTTACTACCTTATAAAAACTAAGGTGATGGGTTTACATCATACCGCCCATTCCACCCATGCCGCCCATATCTGGAGCGCCACCAGCAGGAGCTGGTTCTGGGATGTCTGCAACCATAGCTTCAGTGGTGATCAATAGACCAGCAATAGAAGCTGCGTGCTGTAGAGCAGTACGTGTTACTTTAGTAGGGTCAATGACACCCATGGATACCAGGTCACCATACTCTTCAGTACCAGCATTGTAACCAAAGTTAGCTTCAGTTGATTTAGAGACTTCGTTGACTACAACAGAAGGCTCACCACCACCGTTGGCGACGATTTGACGCAATGGTGATTCAATTGAAGAACGAACGATGTTGATGCCAGCATCTTGGTCAGCATTGTCACCAGTTAAGTTTTCCAATGCTTTGCGTGCACGAATCAGCGCTACGCCACCACCAGCTACGATGCCTTCTTCAACTGCAGCACGTGTTGCATGCAGTGCATCATCAACGCGATCTTTCTTCTCTTTCATAGCAACTTCAGTTGCAGCGCCCACTTTAATTACGGCAACACCACCAGCCAATTTGGCCAATCGCTCTTGCATTTTTTCTTTGTCGTAATCAGAAGTGGTGTCTTCCACTTGCTTGCGAATCAAAGTTACGCGTGCAGCGATGTCTTCTTTGCTGCCAGCACCATCAACGATGATGGTGGTGTCTTTGGAGATTTGGATGGTTCCAGCTTGGCCCAAGTCTTCTAAGGTGACATTTTCCAATTTAAGACCCAAATCTTCAGAGATGACTTTACCACCTGTCAAAATCGCCATGTCTTCCAACATTGCTTTACGGCGATCACCAAAACCAGGTGCTTTAACAGCAGCAACATTCATCACGCCACGCATCTTGTTCACAACTAAAGTTGCAAGTGCTTCGCCTTCAATGTCTTCTGCAATAATCAATAGTGGTTTGCCAGAGCGAGCCACAGCTTCCAATACAGGCAACATATCGCGCATATTGTTGATTTTCTTTTCGAACAACAATACGTATGCGTCTTTTAGTTCGACTTCCATGCGATCAGCATTGGTCACGAAATAAGGTGATAGGTAACCACGGTCGAATTGCATACCCTCAACTACGTCGAGTTCAGTTTCTAAGCCTTTGGCTTCTTCAACTGTAATTACGCCTTCTTTACCTACTTTTTCCATCGCATCAGCAATGATTTTACCAATTTCAGCATCACCATTGGCAGAAATGGTGCCAACTTGAGCAATCTCTTCCTGATTTTTTACAGGATTTGAAAGTTTTGCCAATTCAGCAGTCAAAGCCTTTACCGCTTGATCGATGCCGCGTTTCAAATCCATTGGATTCATGCCAGCTGCTACAGCTTTGTTACCTTCTTTAGCAATCGCTTGTGCCAAAACGGTTGCTGTGGTCGTACCATCACCTGCTATATCAGCAGTTTTAGAGGCTACTTCTTTCACCATCTGTGCGCCCATGTTTTCAAACTTGTCGGCAAGTTCGATTTCCTTGGCAACAGAGACACCATCTTTGGTGATTGTTGGAGCGCCCCATGATTTATCAAGCACTACGTTGCGGCCTTTGGGACCTAATGTTACTTTTACTGCATCTGCAAGTTGGTTTACACCGCTCATCATTTTTGCGCGAGCGTCTTCACCGAATTTAATTTCCTTAGCCATGTTTCAATTTCTCCGTGGATAAAATTAGTTTGTTTATATTGTATTTAAGTTATTTGGTGATAACGCCAAGAATGTCATCTTCGCGCATAATCAAAAGTTCTTCACCATCAACTTTGACAGGTGTGCCAGCGTAAGTTGAGAACATTACGATATCGCCAGCTGCAACATCCAGTGCGCGAAGGTCGCCGTTATCCAACAACTTGCCTTTACCTGTTGCAATGATTTCACCTTGTTGAGGTTTTTCTTTTGCAGAATCTGGAATAATGATGCCGCCTGTAGATTTTTGCTCTTCTTCTAGACGACGGACGATTACACGGTCGTGTAAAGGACGAATATTAGTTGCCATGGGTGTTTTCTCCTATTCAGATGTATAATGAAATGTATACGCTATATAAGAACGCAGATTTTCGAATTCAAGCCCCTAAAATAAAATTTTGTTTTTATGGTGCCTAGGCCAGTCAGCCCTTTATGTTTTTGAAGGTGTTTGGGAGCGACAGAACGCTTTGAAATATGAACGTTTTTTTCGTTATTGGCGAAGAACACCAAAGCGCTAGACAACAGTATTGTTGATGCTCCAGACTACTGCTGTTTCCTGTTTAAAAGTCAGTTTGAGGGTAAATCATGTTGGGCATATTTTCTGAGCACAGTGCATTTTTTGTCATGGTTGGTTATGCCATGTTTTGTGGTGCTTTAATTGGCATTGAGCGGCAAGTTCATGGAAAACCAGCAGGCATGCGAACCAGTATGTTGGTATGTTTGGGTACAGCAGTATTTGTCAATCTCGGTGCTACATTATCAGGGGAAGCTCTTGATCCAGCTCGTGTGTTAGGCCAAGTGGTCACGGGCATTGGATTTTTAGGTGCGGGTGTGATGTTTACCAATGGTGGTTCGGTGCTTGGAGTGACCACTGCGGCGGTCATTTGGATGTTGGCTGCTATTGGTGCAACGGTTGGGCTTGGTATGCACCAACAAGGATTGTTGCTGGCTCTGACCACACTTGTTATTTTAGTTTGTACTGAGTGGCTGGAGAAAACTTTTGTGATGCTTAGGCGTGGTGCTCATGCTCTTTACCAGAAAAACTTAAGCAGAGAACCGCTTAGGGATGAAACTCAAGTTGCTGACCCACAACATGAAGAAGTGAAGTCAGCAAAAGAGTAGTTTTTATTATAAATGGCGAAGGGTTGGTCCAACATACAGTTGTTGGGGGCGTCCAATTGCAGCGCCTTTTTCTTCTTTTAGTTCAAGCCAGTGACTAGCCCACCCTGCTGTGCGTGATACAGCAAAAAGTGCTGTAAACATACGGCTTGGGAATCCCATAGCTTTAAGCAAAATACCTGAATAGAAATCCACGTTGGGGTAGAGCTGCTTTTCAATAAAGTATTCATCATTGAGTGCTACTTTCTCAAGTTCAAGAGCGACCATCATCAATGGATCACTTTCCATTTTTAAATGGCGTAACACAGATTTGGTGGTGTCACGAATAATGGCTGCGCGCGGATCATGATTTTTATAAACCCGATGTCCAAAACCCATCAGGCGGTATGGATCATTTTTGTCTTTCGCACGTGCAATAACTTTGGGAATATTTTCAGGCGTGCCAATTTCCCTAAGCATTTCCAAGACTGCCTCATTGGCACCTCCATGGGCAGGTCCCCAAAGTGTTGCAATACCTGCAGCGACACAGGCGAAAGGGTTGGCCCCAGACGAAGCGGCCATTCGAACGGTTGATGTGGAAGCGTTTTGCTCGTGGTCAGCATGCAGAATTAATAGCAAGTCCATGGCTTTAGCGAGTACAGGGTCAACGACATAAGGTACATTGGGTTTACCAAAAATCATTTGAAGAAAATTACTTGAGTAATCAAAGTTATTGTCGGGGTAGCGAAATGGGCGACCAATGCTGTAAGTATATGAGGCAGCTGCTATTGCAGGCATTTTAGCAAAAAGGCGAATGGCAGCTTTGACCCGCTGTTCAGGAACATTGTAGTCCTGAGAGTCTTGATAAAAGGCAGAGAGCGCACCCACTACACCAACCATGACAGCCATAGGGTGGGCATCACGTCTAAAACC
>Ga0316191_10000748_pt1 | contig 21586 bp, 13 predicted proteins | sample Eddworburr2cm_MG_FD_204928 | JGI IMG/M metagenome (GOLD analysis project Ga0316191, IMG submission 204928) | Coastal sediment microbial communities from Maine, United States - Eddy worm burrow 2 cm | ecosystem: Environmental > Aquatic > Marine > Coastal > Sediment | place: USA: Maine... | reverse complement strand
AGTAAATAGGTCACAATTATAACCAGCGTGTTGCTAGTGGGCTGCTTGGTAAGTTCGGTCATACTCAGCCGATCCACGAGCGTCATCGGCAAGGCTCGCGAGCGCCGGACTAGCCGTTGCTAATTCAAGCGAGCGGGGCTCTGGGAGTAACCGAACTTACCAAGCAGCCCACTAGTAGGAGAGTAAGGCTTTGCCCACATCCCGCCGGCACCGTACAGCACCATGAGCAGCGGCTCACTGATCACTCCGATTCACACCAGCATCGCGGGTCGCGCACGCCTCGAGGTCAGCGGGCTGTATCACTCGGCGGCACGGAAACGGCGGCTTGAGTCCGCGCTGTCGGCCGCCTCCGGCATCCGGTCGGCGGAGGCCAACACCCGTACCGGCCGCCTGCTGGTGGTCTTTGTCGCGGATATACCGCTGTCCGACATCGTCGATTTGATCGAGCAACAGCTGCGCGGGACGTCGGCGCGGCAGCGACCCGCAGGGCCACGACGGCGATGGCCGATTCCAACGCGGCCTCGACCGGGGAGCAGAAGGCACAACAGGCGATTTGCCTCTGGCACCTGCTGGGCATCGATGAGGTGCTGCAGCGTCTCGAGGTATCGACGGCGGGGCTGGAAATCACCGAGGCGCAGGAACGCCTTATGACTTGGCGCTCGACTTTTTCTTGGTCGTTGCCTTTTTCTTTGCGGCCACTTTCTTTTTCGTGCTCGCCTTCTTCTTGGTAGCCACCTTTTTCTTTGTGCCTGCTTTTTTCTTCGGCGCCGCCTTCTTCTTCGCTACGGCCGTTTTCTTCTTCGCACCTGCTTTCTTCTTCGTAGTTGCCTTCTTCTTCGCGGTGGTCTTCTTCGAACTCGCGGTTTCGTCGGCGACCTTGCCGCGCAACTGATCCAGTTTGTGACCGACAGCATCGATTAGCTCGCTGCCGATTGTCTCGACCTCTTCGATCAGGCTCTTGAGTACTTGGGCGGCCTGGGTCTCCGCTACGGTCTTGGCTGCAGCCGAAATCCTGTCGGTCACTGCGCCTACGCCGTCTTTCACTTCACCGATCACGAGCTCACCAGCCTTCTCGACCTCGTTGATGACAGTCGAAGCCGTTGTCTTGACGGTCTTTGTGACATCGCTTTTTTTCGCGACATTCTTCTTACTGGATTTCTTGGCCATCCCCGCGCGCCCTCATAAGTGTGATATCCCACAAACAAATATAGGCGCTTGATTTTTCATAGCCATCAGAAATTTGCATAAAGTTGACCGGCGTAGAACACAGCCGACGCAGCACGCCACAGCGGATCACATGGGGGTGCTTATCGCCCGTTTCGCCAAGCTGCGAAATTGTATCTATCAATAGGTCGCTGACGTCTGGACATCGATCTGCATCGTTCATCGTTTGCCCCATTGTGGGGGAGATGGCATGCGACGCATCGCGCGTACATAACATCGTCATCGCATCGCCTCTTGAGGACCTTGCTTCGAATGCCGGCCTTGCCGATGCATTGGTGGAGCGCATTGGTCAGCACCCGATTTCGGTGTGCGCCCGAGCCGTTTTTCGCTGCCATTCAGCTCCGGCTGCTTCTCGGCAGTCACAGTAACCGCTATGATCGATTGTCTGGTTGGTTGAACTTGAGTTCTTCGGCCTCATGGATCCACAGCGGACAACATGCAAAACAAGACATACGATTCAGCGCGTTCGATGGCCGGGGCATTGGCCAATAATAGCGAGCAACTGAATTTGAGTATCATTCAGAGCATCGGCGATTGTGTTCAGGTGCTCGATATTGATGGCCGCCTCCTTTACATGAACGAGGTTGGTCAGCGTCTCCTCAATATCGAGGATATCCAGCCGCATCTCGGGACTCTCTACGCCGATTTCTGCGAGGGGCGGGATACCGATGAAGCGAGAAAGGCTCTCGCCGAGGCGCAACAGGGTCGACAAGGTCGATTCGTTGGGTTTGCGGCTACAGCCGATGGAACCCCCAAATGGTGGGATGTCGTCATTACGCCGATCTATGGCGATGAGCATATCGTCGAGAGGCTTCTGGTGATGTCCAGAGACATCACCGATCAGAAAAAGGCTTCAGAGGCGCTGGCAGAAAGGGAGCATCTTCTTCGTCAGGCGCAATCCTATGCTCACATCGGCAACTGGAGCTTGGATGCGGACAGCGTCACGGCGAGCTGGTCTGAGGAGATCTACCGGGTGATGGGGCTGGACCCCTCCGCGGTGCCCGGCCCCGTGACACTCGAGAAAGCGATCCACCCTGACGATATGGCCGACGTGAAGACGTCGTTGCTCAGGTCTTTGAAGACGGGCGTGGAACACAAAAAGGAATATCGGGTAGTCCGGCCGGATGGCGACATAAGGTGGGTGGCCTGCAAGGGCGCGCCAGTTTTCGATGACCGGGGAACGCCGGTTCGACTGCTGGGTATCTTTCAGGATATTACCGAGCGGAAGCTGAACGAAGAGCAGGCGAAGGCGGCTGTTCGGGAGAAAGATGTATTGCTTCGTGAAATCCATCATCGGGTGAAGAACAACCTGCAGATAGTGTCCAGCCTTCTCTCGCTACAGGCCATGAAGACGCAGAATACGGAGGCATCCAACACCCTGATGGAAAGCTGCCGCAGAATCCAGGTGATGGCGGATATTCACAATCGGCTCTATGGATCGCGCGATATCGCGCAGATCGAATTTGACGATTTTGTGCGTACGCTTACCAAGGGTCTCGTTTCCGCCTATTCGCCGGAGGCTATCCGTATTGAAATCGTGCAAGATCTGGAATCGATCACACTGAATATCGATGTGGCGATCCCCTGCAGCCTGATCATCAGTGAACTGGTATCGAACTCTATGAAACACGCTTTCCCCGGCAGATCCGAAGGGACTATAGCTGTTACGCTCAAGCGGCATGGTGACAAGCTGCGTCTTCGCGTCGAAGATAACGGCATTGGACTGATGGAAGCACAAGGCTCACAACCCTATGGGTCCCTGGGGCTGACACTTGTCGACGCGCTCGTTGAGCAGTTGGATGGAGACATCGTCTATTCGAATGAAAAGGGTGCTTGCACGATCATCACCTTTGATGAAAAGCGAGCCGCGTAATGCGCTCCATTCTCATCGTCGAAGACGAGAAGATCTCCAGCATGTTGCTGGAGCATCTGGTGTCACAGTTGGGCTGGAATATCGTCGGGTCGGTCAGCACAGGTGAAGAAGCGATTCGATATGCGGAATCTGCTCAACCCGACCTGATCATCATGGATGTCGGCCTGAGGGGCGATATCAACGGAATCGAAGCGGCGAACGCCATCTGCCAACGAAAACCCATACCCGTGCTGTTCCTTAGCGCATACACCTACGACGAGATAATCAAGCATCACGAGCTTCCGGAGTTCTTTGAGTTCCTCTCGAAGCCGGTCATGATCGATGAACTTAAAAAAAAGCTGAACGAGATGTTCAGCCGCGTCGAATGATTTTCCGCCCGAGCTGTGCCGGCCTGATGAAAACAGGGGTCGCTACCCGCCATTAGCGGCCATGCCCTCCAGACGTTGGTGTCTACGCTACCTTCGGGAGCGGGCGTACCGGACGATTCGCCGCGTTCGCTATTGATCGAAGTTAGTACTGGTAGGGGGTAACCGGCGCTATTTTCCGTCCGCTGAGCGAAGCAAAATTCACGCCTTCCGCATCGAGCACTCCGAATGACGTGGTAGAGGTTGAGCCAGGTCATCGCCGCGGTGAATTCATGGCCGTATGGCTGACCGCATCCTGCACCAGCGGCTATTTTTAAATCAGGGACGCCCCGAAAGGCCACAAAACGCCACGGTTCCACCGGTCATTGTTGAGAGGGCATGAGGCTCTCGGGGTGTCCACAGGATGACATGTTCTCTCGACCCTATCCGGGGGTGAACTGTGGGCGCAGATTCATCTACGGAGGGATTGACCATGTCGAAGCGAATACACCTTTTTACCGTACTGTTGATCGCAGCGGGCATGGCGGCTGCCGGAGGCAACGCCAGTTCGGACGACGCCCGCTACTGCATGGATGTCAACATCGAGCCCTTCCACATGATGCCCGGTTTCATGGATTCGGCTGGTGCATGTGCGGTCAGGGACTATTGGGATGGAGAACTCCAGGAGGCGTTCTACCCCTTTACGAGCGAGGATCATCTTTTCAACTGCGAGTATTTTGGGGACATGGCCCCGTTGCCCACCGGCGATCTGGTGCCATCGTCGGTAGTGAGTCAGGACCTCGTCAATGGCACGATAGGCGGACACCCGTTCTCCGCGAGGTTGTATTGCGCCAGTCTGACCAACTGGTACCAGGAATCCTGCGCCGACCCGGAGGATCCTGCGACTTGCAGTGTGCAACTCGCGCAGCCCTTCCTGTCGAAGGGGCTGCCATTTCCGCGCGTTACCGAGGTTTCTGTAATTGACGGCGAGATAATGGTGAAACGTGGAAGGAGGACTTCGGCGGTGCCGTTCCTGATGGCGACCCGGGCCGCCGGCGTCACGCATATCGAATCGATGGACCCTGAGGCATCACAAGTCGGTGCCTCGATAACGCACAGCGCTCTCGGCATGGTCGCCTATGGCGAGGACGGAGATGATGCCCGGGTTCTGAACGGCAGCCTCGATCTGCTGTTGCAGGGGCACATCTTTTATCCGGGCCGCGTCGAAGACGATCCGGGTGCCGCCACGGTTCAGGGAACCATATGCAGCAAGGCGCTGTACAACATGCTGAACCGCAGGCATATGAGGGCGTGGGGCGGCAGGCATGAACATCACGACGATGACGACTGATCGTCCGTCGCTATTGCGGGCTAGCAGAGCGGGGCGCCGGAGCCGGTGCCCCGCGGTCATGATCCGATGGCATCCCGTTGCCAGATCGGCTGCAATACGCTGGGCGGGGAATGCTCGAGCCCCGCTGGAAAGGTTGGCTGTCAGTCTTTAGAAAAGCCAGATCAGGCCAGTATTTTTTAGCATCTTGTAGCGCCACCTCTGGGAGCGCGTGGTAAAGCCCTTGAAACCGCCAGACTCGACCAGCCTCTTCCTCATCTCCAGCCATTCGGGGCTGCCCCAAAGCAGGGACATGGCCTTGAGTTCCTCGAAGACCCGATTCAAATCCCCGCTCAACTCGGGGTCGACAAAATAGAACCCCATTTCGTTGTTGTAAAGACGTGATCGATAATCGAAGTTCGAGGTGCCGACAAAGCCGAAATCATCGTCGAAGAAAAATTTCGCATGCAGTTTTCCGTAGCTCTCGGTGCCGCCGATCAGCGCAGAGTCGAGCTTTCCTGTCTGGTAGATCCGGATGCGTGGATGATTTATCAGGCGCTTCCATTCCTCGCCATTGACGAAAGCCGGATTGAGTTCACTGTCCTTTCTGCTCTTCAGCCAGACGTTCTGCATCTCGGCCGGCAGCAACAGGCGCGGCGCGGTATCCATGTCGATGACACTCTGGGTGAAAAAATTGTCGCTGGTCAGCACCGAGTTGGTGATTATTTCGAAGGACAGGCCGGGATATTCTTCCAGCGCTTCCAATGCCATCTTGGCCCCATCATGAATGATGCGACCGTCCTTGTCCTGATACTGGGCAACGAAAAGGTAGGGCGACACGATACGAAAGCGCGCATTCATGTCGCCGCTGCGTGATGCCTGCTCGATCCCGTTGGCCAGGATGGCCCCAATGGAATTCAGGTTGCGAGCCTTGATCTCCGCGAAACTGCTTACCACGTCCTCGCTCGTCAGGTTACCCATCTCGTGGGCCAGACGAACTTCGGAGCTACGGTAGCCTTGCGAGAGATAGGCAGGCATCTCCGCATAGGCGCCTTTGACCGCAGGCACGCTTTTGACGAACGCCAGCGCATCCTGGGCCTTTTCTCGATCTCTTTCATAGTCATCCGGCAGGATGAGATCATAATCGCCGTCCTTGCCAGTGACGGGGAAGATTCGCCGGTTGCCCTTGTGCAGGAACAGCAGCGTGTAATAGGAACTGCCCACCTCCCCAACCGTGACGAGGCTGCTTGAATCGCCGCTGTGCTCCGGCGACCTGAGCAGGATCTCCAGGTCCAGGTAGGTATCCTTGTTACGGCTTCCATCCTTGTTGATGCCGTAGTAATCGACTGAGATGTTCCGTCCCCCCGTCATCAGCATGTCCTTCCCCGGGAAGCGGCCGTCCTTGATTATCAGCTTGTCGTGGGAGCGGCGGTTCGACCAACTGCTCCAACTGGTCAGCGCGTTGATGATGACAAACTGAACGCGCGCCCTGTAATCGGTCTTTTTGCCTAAGCTATCAACCATAAATCCCGCATCCTCTGCGCACGTCTCAAGCGCCCGGATGGGTGCATGGCTGAGATGCATCGAGCCCAGTGAGTCAACCATGATGCGAACATCCACGCCCCTTTTTACCGCATTGCACAGGGCGCCCAGAATGGCGTACCCGCTTGGGTCGTACTTATAGATGTAGTAGGTCAGGTCGAGCGTATGTTCGGCATGCTCGATCATCCACAATTTCGCAGCGAGGGACCGTAGTGAGTCCTGGTAAGAAGGACCGATGATCTTGGTGCGGGCGGCGTTGATGGGTGACTCTGAGCGTTTGGCCAGCGCGACGGTCTCGTGTTCGAGTTGCTGGTTGGGGACCCAGGTCCTGGCCTCGTAGAGAAGGCGCATTGATTCCTGCTCGTCATCCATGATCCCAAGGGACGAATGCTCCTCGATCGCCTTCAAGGGGGCGGCGGTGGGCGGCATAGGAGTGCTCGCGCAGGCGGACAGCAGCAGCACAACGATGACGGTATAAACGCTCTCGATCGATTTCATCAGTCCCAGCATCCTCGCTACTGTCATGGCTCTATGCCACTTTTCAATGCTCATCGAAGGCCTATCTCGGCATAGACCGCATGATGATCCGAGACAAGATCGGTCGACACCCGATAATCCAGGAACTCGAATTCCTTTGAGATCAGGATCCAGTCAAGGCGTTTCGTGCCGCCCTTGTAGGTGCCAAGATTGTTGGCCTCGGGTCGGTAGACCTGAAATCCCGCCTCCTCAGCCAGTGCCTTTACGGTTGACGCCTCAGAAAACCATTCACTGTTGAAGTCTCCGAGTACGATGCTCGGGTGATGTCGTTCACTGAGTAGCTTCACCATTTCCTCAATCTGCTGTTCGCGTATCTTCTGTCGCGAGAAGTCCAGGTGAACCGACAGGATATCGACGAAGTGAGTCTTTCCCGTCTCATTCTCACTCCGCCAGGCTATTTGTGCCAGTAGCAGGCCCTTGTTCATGGTGGGCGGAGATGGCTTGAAGGTGTAACTCAGCACCTCTTCGAACGGCTGGCGGGACAGCAGCGCGGTACCGTAATCGAACAACCAGCTTTGCGCATGGCTGGCACGTTCGAACCAGGGGTAGCCGGCGTCCTCGGCGAGCGAAGCTACATGGTCGATTCCGCCGCTCCAGCGTGAGGGTCCGTCGGCCTCTTGCAGCGCAACCACATGAGCATCCATGTCTATTAGGAGATCGGCTATCCGACGGAGATTGTCTGCGAAAGCGGATTTGCTCAGCAAAACTTGGTTGAGGGCGTCATTCCTGCCGTGAGCTATGTTGAGGCTTACCAACCTGAGACTGCCAATGTGTGGCCGCGCTGTCGGCGCATAGACTCGTTGATCCGGCGGTTCTGGCTGTGCGCCCGGGCAGCCAAACAGAAGCGCCAGCGAGAGGCCAACAAAGATGCATTTTACCGGCAGCCCACGCATCCCCTGAGGGTACCAGATTCGACTGCCCAGGCGCCGTAGACTTTTTCGCTCGGGTATTCGGCAGATTGCAGCGCCACGCGTTACAGTCATGAGGTCAAGGCCAACAGCTGCTGACTGCCCCGCCGACGATGAGGCCATCGCGGCCATTGCGATGTTGGCCTGGCGCACGCCCATCGCAACGCCACATCCGGTCTTTTCCGTCCGGCTTTCGGGTGGGCTGTTCATCTGTCGTATCGATCTGTGCCCTCATGGTACATTGCATCCTCCGAGTAACATGCCTTTCCGTGGGTGATGAACCCCTGGTTTAAACGAATCATCGTCGCCGTTGTTGCCATTGAGCTCGTCTACCTGGCCCTTGGCAATCTTGCTTTACGACTGCCGGTTACCCAGACGCTGCTGAACGGCCTGAGGCCGGACAAGTTCGAGGTGGCCTGGGAGGAGGCGTGGACCTTCTACCCATTCAGGGTGCACGTTCGAGGTCTTGCCGCGAATGGGCAGAGTCGCCGACAGCAATGGCAGTTGGAAATGCACCAGGGTTCCGCCTCGATTTCCTTGCTTCCGCTAGTACTCAAGCATGTGAGTCTGCATGACGTGGTGGGCGAGAATGTTCTGTATTATCAACGCCCTCGCCGCAAACCGGATAATGACTACGCGGACACGCGGGAGTTTTTTCCGCCCATCAGGAACCGTGTCCTGAACGATGCAGAGCCCTTGCCCACCGGCAAGCGTCCGTGGACGGTCAGTGTTGCGAATGCCAGCGTTCTGGGGAGGCATACCGTCTGGCTCTATCAGCTGCGTGCAGTTATGGAGGGTGAACTTCAGGGCAGTTTCCGCTACCGGACCCGTGGCGGTCCCTTCTCGCTTCGCGACGGCAGGGTCGATCTGGTCGCCGATGACGTTGTCGTCAATGGCAATCGTGATGCGTTTAAGAATATCGTTTTCCGAGGGGTAGTCGAGTTCTCGGAGTTCGTGCCGAGGGAGAACAAGGGCGTTGATGCGCTGCCCTTCCTGACCATGGATGCTGAACTGGGTGCGGCTGTTAACAGTCTGGCGTTCCTCGATTTTTACCTGCGCCATTTGGAGGGGATGCGGCTCGATGGGCGGGGTCTGGTGTCAGGGCGGGTGAATGTCGACAGGGGTACCCTGCGAGCGGGTACGCGGCTCGATGTGATTGCGCCGGAGCTGTCGCTGGAATTGCTCGATCATCGTGCGTCGGGTAGCGGCACTGTTCGGCTTGATGTCGACCCGGATACTCCAGACAGGCTTAGTGTCTTCGTGGAATTCTCAGAGCTCATCGCAAGGCGTCTCGGTGACGACAGACCCCTGCTCGTGGGCAGCGGGCTGGTTGTTGATGCGAGTGGCCATGCCGATGTGTTCGCGACCACCGATAGCATGCGGCAGGCCAGTCAGCTGGCGGTCAGCATCCCCGCGGTCAGGGTGCCAGACCTTGCCATTTTCAATCATTACATACCGGATCATGTCGGCCTGCGACTTCACGCCGGCGAGGGCGTAATGCGTGGTTATGGGAGAATTGACGCCACGAGTTTGAACGTCGATCTGAAGCTCGACGCCGATGACGCTGATGTCGGCATCGACGAGTATCGTTTTCAGTCCGATGTCGATGTCGCACTACTGGCAAAGACACATGCGGCAGGCCGCGAGAGTATTGATGTTTCCGGTTCTTATATAAGGCTTTTCGATGCCCATCTTGCGAACAAGAACCGTGACGTTTCCGATGCATGGCAGGGACACCTGGCGGTGGATCAGGGAGTGTTCAGGTTTCCTCGTCGGGAAGAGGCGCCAGAGGGCCGGGGCATGCTGCTCGTCCAAGAGCACGACCTCGCGGAGTTGCTGGAAATCGTCGATGGGGAACTGCAGCTCAACGGTAGTTTGTCCGACCTCGCATGGCTGAATCAGCTGATTAAGAATGAGTATCGCGCCCAGATCAGGGGGTCCGGAGATCTGCAGGCCCTGCTAGTCCTTAAGGGGGGGTGGCCAGCTGCAGGCACGGAGGCAAAGTTAATGTCCGCTGATTTGGCGGTTGAAATACTGGACTATGTGGCTGCGGGCAGGGGCTCCGTGATGCTGAGACTGGCAAAGGGCGGCAGGCGACCGGATGCGAATGTCGATGTGCGATTGAACGAAGCCTCTTTCAAAAGACAGAATGAAGACAAGCCGTTCATCAATCAAGTCGAGTTGCAGTTACAGGGCGTGGCCAAGGGGCTCAGTTATCAAGGCCCGACGGAGGATCTCACCCTGCGTCTTTACATCCCCACCGCCAGAATCACGGATATGAGTGTGTATAACCGGTATCTCCCGGAGAACTTTCCGCTGCGTTTGCTGAGCGGGCAGGCGGACCTCGTTGCCGATATTGAGCTGGAACCCATGACCGCCAGCGGTTTTGTGACGCTGAAGACGAACAGCCTGCGCAGTCGACTCGATCAGCAGGAGCTGAGCGGCGACTTGACGGTCCACATTAATGTGGCTGATGGCGAACCCCGAAATATGGATTTCGATATCTCAGGTTCGACCCTCTCGCTGGACAATCTTAGGATCGAGGGCGATACAGAATCGCAGCGCCAGCCGGACTGGAGCGCCAGGGTCGAGTTAACGCGCGCGAATACAGTATGGAAGCGACCGGTTCGTATAGGGACGGAAGCCGATATTGAAATGAAGGATTCCACGCCTATCGTTGCCATGCTGTCCAATTACAGGCAGAAAAATGGTTGGATAGAGAAGCTGCTCACCGTTGGCAAGATCAAGGGCGAGGCAAGGATGAATATGCAGCAGAATGAGGTTGTCTTTCCCTATGCCTTCGCCAGTAGCGATGAGATCGATATCGGTGCCAAAGGACTGATTGGCGAGCACAATCGCGAGGGTGTCATTTTCGCTCGCTACCGGAAGCTGAAGGGTCTGCTGAAGATCCGTGACGGTAAAAGTAACTTCGACCTGATAAGGGCGCAGAAAAAGTTCGATGCCTACTCTCCGGAGGCATCCACCAAATAGGCCTTGCTGTCCTGTCTCGCCAATGTGCCATCCTCTGCGTCACATTGATTTCTGTGTAGCTCGTTGCGTCCAGACGTGCCGCGTTTGCGTTGCATGATTGGGTCGCGGTTGGGCGATTGCGGATGAGGCAGCGCATGGCCTGGTCAAGGTGCTCACCGTGCCGGGCGAGGATACGATACTGGGTGCGACCATTGTCGGTGATCACGCGGCAGATACGCTCAGCGAGTTTATCCTTGCGGTGCGCCATGGCATCGGCCTGAACAGAATCCTCGGCACCATCCATACCTACCCGACCTGAGCCGAGGCGAACAAGTAGTTCGCGGGCAATTGGAAGCGCACGCATGCGCCGACATGGCTGTTGAACTGGGTGGCACGGTATCATGCCTGGACGCGCGGTGGCTGAGCAGCGTCGGGCGTGTGGTGTTGCGACGGGAGGGTCCCTGCGATGGCCGATATTTCACCGATGTCTTGCGGGCGGTCCAGTCAGCGTTGTGCGATATTCAGCCTCTCGACTGAAATCCTTACCTGGAGCGCCGTGCGGCTAACGCCATGGCGACACGAACGAATGAATAGCGATGATGCTTTTGCCAACGATATCTGCCGCCTTCGCCGAACGAGGCGAGGGCCCTGCGGGAATGCCCTATGGCGAGGTATTGTTGCGCTGGCATTGGCGACAACCCTCGGTGCCTGTTCTACGCGGCCGCTCATCCCCTATACGGAAGTGACGCCACCCCTGGTACTTGTGCCGGCCTCCCAGGCCGGAGTGCAGGACAAACGGGCGCGCTTCCGGGAGATTTTCTGCGAGGTCCTGGAGGCCCGTGGAGATTCGCTGCCTGATTATCGGCCGTGCGACGAGGCGCTGGTGCGCGTTGGTGGCGAGCCGGACGGGACCGGGAGCATCGTAGACCTCGGGCCATCTCAAAGAGGGCTTGTCGCCGTCGTAGTCCCTGGAGTCGGTTGGGACTGCTTCTCCGACTGGCTCGGCGATACGAACATCATCGACGCCCATATCCTGGAGTTCGGCTACGACCGTAGCGTATTGGACGTAGACGGGCTGTCGAGCAGCGCGAACAATGCCCGCCAGATCCGCGATGCGATCCTGCAGATGCCAACGCAGGGGTCCGAGCCGCGACTGGTCCTGATCGGCTACTCGAAGGGGGCGCCGGATATCCTCGAGGCCGTGGTGTCTTACCCCGAGATCCGCGAGCGGGTCGCCGCCGTCGTCAGTGCCGCGGGTTCCATTGGCGGCTCGCCGTTGGCGAACGACGTGAAGCAATCGGAGCTGGGATTGCTGACGCACTGGCCGGGCGCCAAGTGCACCGCCGGCGATGGCGGCGCCCTCGACAGCCTGCGCCCGGCGACACGCAAGGCCTGGCTGGCGCAGCATCCGCTGCCGGCGGATTTTCCGTATTATTCCCTGGTCACCTTCCCTGAGCCCGAGCGTGTCTCCTCGGTGCTCAAGTTCAGCTACAACAAGCTGAGCCGGATCGATGCGCGCAACGACAGTCAGATGCTGTTCTACGATCAGGTGATCCCGGGCAGCTCGCTGCTCGGTTACGTCAATGCCGATCACTGGGCGCTGGCGGTGCCGATCGCCCGCTCGCATGACATCCTGGGTTCTACGTTCGTCAACCACAACGACTTCCCGCGCGAGGCCTTGCTCGAGGCGGTGTTGCGCTTTGTGGAGGAGGATCTTGCCGCTTCCATGCCGTGACGGCGGCCTGAAAACTATTTCATGGACGTCCTGCGGACCGGCTGCGCCGCCGAAGGGATGTCAGCAACCGCCCGTGCTGCCGGATCACCATGAGGGGGTACCCGGCGAAGCGCGCGCAGGCCTCTAAGGTGCCGTTTCGGCGTTCGAGTGCCTGTCGATCTCTCCGAGCGCGTTGAAATCATCCAGGATGCAGTAGATCGCCGGCACCAGGAACAGCGCGATCAGCGTGGCCGACATCAGGCCGAAGGCAAGGCTTGCCGCGAGCGGGATCAAGATCTGTGCCTGCAGGCTTTTCTCCAGCAGCAGAGGCGTCAGCCCGGCGACGGTCGTGACCGAGGTCAGCAAGATCGGCCGAAAACGCGCGATCGCAGCATGGCGTGCCGCTTTCCGGACCGGGATGCCTGCCGCGCGTTCGTCGCGGATGAACACCACCAGCAGGATGGAATCGTTGACTACCACGCCGAACAGGGAGGCCATGCCGACGATGCTCGGCAGGGTGAGGTCGAGCCCCAGTGCCATATGCCCGAAGACCACGCCGATCAGCGCGGTGGGCATTACCGACATCACGGTGATCGGCGCCAGATAGCCACGGAACTGCAACGCCAGCAGCATATAAACCCCGATCATACCGAGCAGGACGTTGCGCACGATGGAACCCCCGGTCTTGGCGGATTCATCGCTCTGGCCCTGGATATCGATGCGGACCGAAGGATGGCGTTCCAGCAGCTCGGGGAAGATATCGGACTTGGCCGCATTGAGCACTTCCTGCGCGTTGGCGCGGGCACGATCGACGTCACCCTGGATGGTAACGGTACGGCGGCCGTCGATGCGATTGATCCGCGCCCAGCCACGCGCCTCCTCCACCCGGGCCACCTCCGGCAGCGGTATCAGCTTGTTTTCCGGGCCGACGACGGTCATCTGTTCGAGATCTGAGATGTCATTGCGGTCACCGGACGCCATGCGCAGCTCCACCTCGTAGGTCTCGGGGCCGAGCGGAAACTCGTCCGTTTTGAATCCCTGAAAGGCTGCGCGCACCTGATCGGCGACATTGTGGGCGTCGAGTCCAATTACCCCGGCGCCGTCCTTGAGGTACAGGCGGTATTCGCGTTTGCCCGGTCGCAGGTCGTCGGCCAGGTCGATAACGCCGTCGAAGTCACTGAACCATGTCTTGAGTTCCAGCGCTGCGGCCTTGATCTCATCCAGGTCCGTCCCGATCAGACGGATATCGATGGCGCGCCCTCCCGGGCCGATGGCCGGTTCCGAGAACTTGAGTGCGATGACGTCGGGCATGCTGCCGGCCCGGTCGCGCCAGCGGTTACGAAAGTCGTCCAGCCCGGTGTTGCGCACCTCGGCGCTGAGCAGGTCGACGACGACGCGTGCCACATGGGGGCCTGTCTCGTAGGCATCCGGGTTTTCACCGAAAATCACGGTCAGGTTCTGAACCAGGTCTTGACCCTCCGGCTGCTGCGCCTTCAACTCTTCATTGATGGCCCACACGGCGGCCTGCAAGTGTTGGACGATGCCTTCCGTTCTTGCCAGCGGGGTGCCCTGCGGGAGCAGCACGCGCGCCTCGACGACGTCGCCTTCGATGTCCGGAAAACCGGTGAACTTGAGTTTGCCGCCTACTGGCATCGCGATGGCGAAGAGCATCAGCATCAATACCAGTCCCAGGGTCAGGTAACGGTACTCGATGGACTTGTCCAGCACGGCGGCGAATCGGTGGTCACGGAAGTTGGCGAAACCGCGTTCGAACGCAGACCGAAAACGGCTCGGCTTGCTTTTGCGCATGTGCACCAGTGAATGGCCGAGATGGCTGGGCAGGATCAGGAAGGCCTCGATCAGGCTCACCGTGATGACCACGATCAACACGATCGGCAGGATCCGCAGGATCTGGCCGATCTCGCCGGTGATGAAGGCCAGTGAACCGAACACCAGCAGGGTAGTGGCAAAGGACGAGGCGATACCGGGCAATACCTGCGTCGCCCCGATAATCGCTGCCTGCAGGGGCGCATCCCCCTTGTTGAGGCGTGAGGCAATGTTCTCGGCGATCACGATGGCGTCGTCCATCAGCAGGCCCACACCGATCAGCAGTCCCACCATCGAGATCATGTTGATCGTCACTCCCAGCATGGGCAGCACGAACAGCGCGCCGAGAAATGACACTGGCAGTCCCATCGTGACCCAGAAGCTGTAGCGGAAACTGAAGAACAGCCACAACACCAGAAACACGGCGATCAGGCCCTGGACGCCGTTGCGGGTGAGCATATTGAGACGGTCACTGACGATCGACGAGCGATCCTGGGTCAGGGTGAGCCGGACGCCCGACGGGACACGCCGGTTCTCGGCAGCAACAAAGTCGCTGACCGCGGCATAGGCGGTGAGTATGTCCTGCGCACGGGTCTTCGTGATGTCGAGGATGGCCGCACGTCTGCCGTTGAACAGTACCTTTTCCTCGTCACGATCGAAGCGGTCGCTGATGGTCGCGATTTCACCGAGACGGATCGCCGCTCCGGTGTCGCCAGAGATGATCACCAGATCCTCGAACTCTGCGCTGGTCTTGCGCTGGTCATCGAAGCGCAGGAGCACGTTCTCCTGCTCTCCCAGCAGTTCGCCGATCGGGCTGCCGACGCTTTGTCGTTGCAGGGCATTGGCGACATCGGCGGCGGACAGCCCATAGCGGCGCAGCGTCGGTGCGTCCACCTCGATGCGGATCTGGTGGGTGGAGAAGCCCTTGATGGTCACTGTAGAGAACTGGCGCAATGTCTGCAGACGCGATTTCACGTCCTCCGCATAGGCCTTGAGCACGACCGGGTCCTCGGGCCCGGTGATTGCTATCGAGACCACCGCGTCGGTGCGGCCGAGCTCCTCGACCACCGGTAGCTCGGCCTGTTCCGGGAAGTCGTCGATCGCGTCAACTTCTGATTTCACGTCATCGAGAAAGCGCGTCATCCGTGCGCCTTCGCGCATCACCGCGGTGGCGATGCCGAGGCCTTCGCGCGCCTCGCAGCGCGTCTCGTCGATATCACTGATGCCGTCCAGCGCATCCTCGAGGCGGCGGCAGATAGCGTCCTCGACCTCGTCCGTGGTCGCGCCCTTGTAGACGACCCGGATCTCAACCTTGTCATTCTGGATCTCCGGAAAGGTCTCGCGCTGCAGGCCAGGCAGGGCGACGACGCCAAGGATCATGATCGCGGCCATGAACAGGTTCGCCGCGGTCGGGTGACGGGCAAACCAGGCGATCAAGGCGTGCCCCTTGCCGACGCCAGAATCTGCGACTGCAGCGCCTCATCACTCACCGGGTTCAGCAGCATGCCCTCCACAGCGGGTATCGGGTCGCTGACCACGATCTGCTCGCCGGCCTTGATGCCGCTGTCGATGACACTCAGCGGCCCCTGGCTAAACAGAACGGATACCGGGCGAATCTGCAGCCGTTGATCATCGCCGACGACATAGACCCTGCCTGCCCGAATTGCGCCACGCGGCAAGACCATCCGACCGGGCTGGGTGTGTCCACGGATGATCACCTGCACGAACATCCCTTTGGACAGCGGAGGGCGTTTGCCTGGAATCACCTTCTGGAAGGGATTGTCGACGCTGATCACCACCCCGATGGTTCGCGTCTGTGGATCCACCCGGTCGCTGAAACGAACGAAGCTGGCCTCCCATTCGGCGACCTCCTGGCCCATGCTCATGCGCACCACCGGCCGGAAACCGGTGAAGTCCTGCAACTCGCCCTGTTCGCTGCCTATCGGGGGTAATGGCTGCTCGCGTCCCGCGAACAGGTGACCTAGCGAGGAGATGGCGACCTGGGCCACGATCTCGACGCGCTCGACTGCATCGCCATTGAACAGCGTCTGACCGACACCCACATACTGGTCTTTCTCGACCGCAAGATCGGCGATGCGCAGATTGAAGGGCGCGCGGACGGTGGTGTTGGCGAGATCGCGCTCGGCCTGACTTACCTTTGCCTCGAGCAACCGATGCTGCGTCGGCAGCAGCGCGAGCATGTTGGCGGTATTCTGAACTGCCGTGCGCGCTTTCAGCATGGTGCGTTCGGCATTGTCGACGTCGCTCTGCGAAGCGGTCCCCTTTTTCGATAGCTTGCTGAGCCTTTCCCTTTCTCGCTGGGCCAGGCGCAGGTTGCTCTGGTCGATGGCCAGCGAGGCCCTGGCGTTCTCTTCCTGCACGTCCAGCTCGGCCAGCTCGGCGCGGGCCTGGGCGAGCTTCAATTCATAGTCGACCGGGTCGATACGAAACAGCAGCGTACCCTGCGGGACGATTTCGCCGTCGCGCAGACGAGGGTAGGTATCGATAAGCCGCCCGGCGACCTGGGCGACCGCAGCCCAGACCTTGGCCGGCTGCACCTCGCCGTAACCCTTGACCTCCGGCAAGAGCTCCACGGTCATCGCCTCGACAACACGGACCGATTGCCGGGGCTCGCCATGCTCGGTCTTGGCCGGTGGTTGCTTACCGCTGGCCATGAAGAAGATGGCGAGGATGCCTATTGCCAGGGGAGGGACGGCCCAGAGCACGCGCCAGCGCGATTGCGTGGTTTCTTTCATGAGGCATGTTTCCGTTTGCGGCCGGTCCGCAAGGCGTTCAGGGTCAGCTCGCTGATCACGCCAGCGATCTCGCGCGCATCTTGGTCGGAAAAATCGGCCTGACCCAGTCGTCGCAGCACCGTCGTGCGCGCTGATCGAAAGGCGAGGATCTGTCCCATCAGTGCATGCGTGATCAGGATCTGCCGACGACTGCCCGGTCCGGTTTTCCCAAGAATGTGAGACACGAGCAGTTGACAGGTCTGCTGAATGGGCCGCATCAGTTTTTCGTAAAGGATGTCGAAGGCCGCCGTCGGCTGATGCTGTTCGCGCAGGATAAAGCCCGCTGCATCCTCGCCCAGACGATCCATGGTCAGGCTGTGTACCAGCCGCCCGATCATCTCTTCGAGCATTCGGCTTGCCGCTGCGCGGTCTGCGCCTTCTATGTCCGCCCCGATACGGGCGAGTGTCGGGCCGAGTTCGTCGTGCATTGCATCCGCAAGGAACTCGGCCGTGGCCAGGTAAAGGGCCTGCTTGCCGCCAAAGTGATAGGAGATCGCGGCAATGTTTGCGCCTGCCTGATCGACGATTTCACGCACGCTCACGGCGTCGAAATCGCGATGCGCGAAAATCGTGAGCGACGTCCGTAACAGGCGTGTCCTGGTGTCGGTCTGGACGGCACTGCTGTTGCCTGTCGCCATTCCTCGCCCTCCTTCGATCGCGGGCCTGGGCGGACTCTAGCCCCCGAGGAGAGAAGAATCAAACGTTTGTTTCACCGCGCCCAGGCGAGACCTGGCCGTGGCTGCTGTCGCGAACAAAGCAGTTCTTGGCGCACCGGGATCGCCGCCTTGCCAGCTGCGGGTGTGTGCAGACCTGGGAAACGGGTGTTGAAGCTGCTTATACTCTTAAGCTGCATACCTGAGGGCCGCAAGGAGACACAGTGGGCAAACTTTTCGGCAAATTGCGAATCGGGGAAAAGATCGGGCTCAGTTTTGGGTTGGTGGGCCTGCTGTTTCTGGGGGTAGTCTGGCACTATCACGACAGCCTGAATCGGGTGTTGGCCGGGTACGAGGGCCTGCATGATGTCTATGAAACACGCAAGTCCCACGCGCTCGACATCGAGGTTCAACTGGCCGAGACCAGGCAGGCCGAGAACGACTTTCTGATTCACCGCGAAGCGCGCTTCGCCAGTGCGGTGGACGCCAACGCCAGCGCCCTGCTGCAATCCTCTGACGCCTTGGCGCAGGTCGACCAGGACTCCCGGCAAACCGCTCAGGAGATTCGCCGGCTCACTGAAACCTATCTCGGGCGCTTCCGGGACATCGCTGAAGCATGGCAGGTGAAGGGGCTGGACCACAATGCCGGCCTGCAGGGGGCCTTCCGCGACACGGTCCACGAACTCGAAGATCGTGCCGGCAACTTCAAGGCCGGTCGGCTGTACCTGCAGCTATTGCAGATTCGGCGTGGCGAAAAAGACCTTGGGCTTCGGCGCGAAACGCTTTATCGAGACAAGGTGCGCGGCCTGATCTCCGAGTTTCGCGGTCTTGTTCAAAGCTCCGAGCTATACCCTGAGGTCAAGGAGTCGCTGATGGCCGAGATCGACGTGTATGCGCGCGCCTTCGAGTCTTACTCTGAGATCGTGCTCAGCGGTGGCGAACTGCGCGGCGGCAAGGGTCCGTTCCGCGATTCCGCCCACCGCCTCGAGGCACTGCTGGAGGCGCACTATGTGCCCGACCTGGAGACCAACATCCTGCAACTGCGGCGCCGTGAAAAAGATTATCTTCTGCGTAACGACCCGCAATACGTGCAGATGGTGCAGGGCATAGCCGATACCATTCGCGGCCAGGTCGCCATCTCCCCGATCTCCGATCCGGACAAGGTCCTGCTCAGGGGCCTGCTCGGGGACTACGAACGGGATTTCAACGCGCTGGTAGCCCAGAACGACCGCATCGAGGACTTCGCCGCGGCAATGCGCGAAGCGGCGGAAAACATCACGCCCCTGGTCAAGCGGAACGTCCAGGAAGCAGACTACCTGGCCGGCGAAAAACGCCTGGAGATTGCCGAGACGTCACGCAAGAGTTCACGGCTGAACCAGATCATCGCGCTGTGCGCCACCCTTCTCGGGATCTTCTTCGCTATCGCCATCACGTCGCGCATCGTGCGTCCGGTGCGCGAAATGGCGGGTCTGCTAGAGCGGCTGACTCACCAAAACCCAAAGGAACGCATCGCGACAGTGCCCGGGTCGCGAGACGAGATCAATGCGATGGCGGGGTCGGTCAACACCATGGCCGATCACCGGGCGACGTTCGTGAACTGGTGGCAGGCCTCGATGGATGAGGCCATTGCGCTGCGTGATCTGCACACCGCAAAAGACCTGAGTGCCCGAAACGAGGCCACCGAGGAACTGCGGCTGGCATCACTTTCCAAGGTTCAGCAACTCAATGGGATCCGGGTACAGGTCCAGAGACACACGGCGCGCATCCTCGAGGTCGCCAGTGGCATGCGAAAGAAAGCGCGGGGTGGCGCAGACGATCAGGACGCGCTGACCATCGAACAGGCCGCTCAGGGCATCCAGACGCTGATCACGGTCACTGAGGAAAGGACCTGAAGCCGGGCGCGCAGGTTCATGGCGCCTTACCGGAGGTGTTCGAGAGGTGGTGCTGCGCTGCGGGCAGCGGCGGCTCTCTGCCAATTTTGCTCCTCGACCGGGCCCTGTCCAGCGCAGGAAGCTGACTATGCTTGACGGTTTCGCGCACCGTTGATGACCAGGTTCACGAACTGCAGCTTCGGGACAACGGCTCGCGACATCACAAACGGGTAAGAATGCCGAACGCGAAAGCAGGGGACTTCCATGGCGGGAGAGATCGGAGACATCTGGCGAGCGGTGCTGCAGCGCCTGGGGCGGACCTGGCAGCAGGTCTTCACGACTCACCTGGCCTACACGGCACTGAGTTTTGTGCTGCTGGCGCCGCTGGTGAGCCTGGTCGGCCGGCTGCTTCTCAAGCTCTCGGGGCGCACGGCGCTGGCGGACCAGGACATCGCCTATTTCCTGCTCAGCCCGCTGGGCATGACATCGTTGGTACTGATGGCTGGGCTGTTGATCGCCATCCTCGCCTTGGAATGTGCCTCATTGATGGCTATCGCTGCAGCCACGGCCCGAGGGCGCTACCTGGGCACGATCGGCGCCCTGCGTTTCGCTGCGGTGCGCGCCCCGGACATTCTGTCGTTCGCGGCACGGCTGGTGGTGCGGGTGCTGATTACTGTGCTGCCATTTTTGGCGGTGGCGGCGGCAGTGGCCTGGCTGCTGATCACAGACCATGACATCAACTATTACCTCGCAGAGCGTCCGCCTGCGTTCTGGTGGGCGGCGGCTGCGATCGTGCTGGTGCTGCTCGTGATGCTGGTGCTCCTGGTGCGTCGGCTGCTCGGCTGGACGCTGGCGTTCCCGCTGGTGGTGCTCGGCCGGATGCAGCCGGCGAGGTCCTTTCCGGAAAGCGGGCGGCTGACGGTGTCGCGGCGGGCCACCATGTTGGCCGCCTGCCTGGTTTGGGGCGCCGCGACGCTGGCCCTGGGCGTCGCGCTCATTGGCATCGTCGATCTGTGCGGTTCGTGGCTCGTGCCGCACTTTTCTGGCTCGGTGAAAGCATTGCTGCCGGTGCTGGGCCTGCTGATCGTCGTGTGGTCGGTGGGTAACCTGTTCGTGTCTGCCTTCAGCATCGGCAGTTTCGCCTATCTGTTGGAAGGGTTGTTCGAGCGCTACGGGCCCGGCCCGCAGGAGGCGATGTTCGAGGGCGAGCGCCTCAGCGAGAACGTCCTGGGCTGGCAGGTGACGCCTGCGCGGCTGGGAATCGTGCTGATCGGTGTGGCCGCCATCGCTGCGGGCGCCGGGGCATGGCTGCTCAATGGCATCCAGACCCAAGACAAGGTGAGCATCGTCGCCCACCGGGGGGCGGCGGGAAAGGCGCCGGAGAACACGCTGGCGGCGGTGCGCCAGGCCATAGAGGACGAAACGGACTGGGTGGAGATCGATGTCCAGGAGACTGCCGACGGGCGTGTCGTCGTGGTCCATGACAGCGATTTCATGAAGCTTTCTGGGGTGCCGCTGAAGATCTGGGAGGGGTCCTTCGAACAGGTGCGCGAGATCGACGTGGGCAGCTGGTTCGGCGCCGAGTTCGCCGATGAGCGGGTGCCGACGCTGAGAGAGGTGCTGGAGGCGGCCCGGGGCAGGGCGGGCGTGGTCATCGAGCTGAAGTACTACGGCCATGATCAGGAGCTGGAGCAACGGGTCGTGGATATCGTCGAGGACACCAACATGGTGTCAGAGGTGGCCGTGATGTCGCTCAAGTACGAGGGAATCCAGAAGATGCGTAAGTTGCGTCCCGACTGGTCCCTCGGCCTCCTGTCGGCGACTGCGGTCGGTGATCTCGCCGGACTGGACGCGGACTTCCTCGCCGTGAGCACGGGGATGGCCAAGCCCGGCTTCATCCGTCGGGCCCATGCCGCGGGCAAGCGGTTGTTCGTCTGGACTGTGAACGACCCGGTCGCCATATCGCGGATGATCTCCTTGGGTGTGGACGGCGTGATCACC
>Ga0316191_10000747_pt1 | contig 21586 bp, 15 predicted proteins | sample Eddworburr2cm_MG_FD_204928 | JGI IMG/M metagenome (GOLD analysis project Ga0316191, IMG submission 204928) | Coastal sediment microbial communities from Maine, United States - Eddy worm burrow 2 cm | ecosystem: Environmental > Aquatic > Marine > Coastal > Sediment | place: USA: Maine... | reverse complement strand
AGGACGCCCTCGGCGCGCTGCCGTGCAAGCGGCTCAAGAATCGCAACGAAGCTCGCGTGCTGATCGGCGGCCTCGGCATGGGCTTCACACTGGCGGCCGCTCTCGACGCGCTCGGGCCGCGTGCCGAGGTAACCGTGGCGGAGCTAATTCCCGAAGTAGTGGAGTGGAATCGCGGCCCGCTGGGCGAGCGGAGCGGCCGGCCGTTGGACGATCTGCGGACCCGCATCTACGTGGGCGATGTCGGCAAACTGTTGCGCCGCAGCCCGGCCAGCTTTGACGTGATCGCGCTGGATGTCGACAACGGCCCGGAGGGCCTGACGCGCGACAGCAATGACTGGCTTTACTCGTTCGCCGGCATCGCCGCCACGCAGAGAGCTTCGCGCCCTGGCGGCGTCATTGCCTATTGGTCGGCGGGTCCGGACCGCGACTTCGAGGACAGCCTGCGGCGCTGCGGCTTGCAGGTCGAAGAGGTGCGGGTATACGCCCACGGCAACAAGGGCGCGCGGCACACCATCTGGCTGGCTAGTGAGTCCGCATGACCCAGGCATCGAATCGCGTCAGCCCTCGCTTTCGAGTTCATCCCAGCGCGCGAAGGATTGCTCGAGCCGTGCAATCACGTCCGCAAGGTCCTGCGTGACTTGCTGCACTTCTTCCGCTGGGGACCGGTAGAAACCTGGAGCCGACAAGGTCTGTTCCAAACCTGATTTGCGCTGCTCCAGCGACTCGATCTCCGCCGGCAAACGCTCCAGCTCTCTTTGTTCCTTGTAGGACAATTTGCGTTTCTGCTTTGCCTGGGGTTTTTGCTGGCCTGCGGAGTTCGGCTTGGCCTTGTCGTCGGCCCCGGCTACAGGCCGTGGCTGCCCCTCGGACAGCCGGCCCCCACGTGCTTCCCAATCGCTGTAGCCGCCCACGTGTTCGCTGATGTTGCCGCGGCCGTCGAGCACCAGCAGGCTGGTGACCACGTTGTCCATGAAGTCGCGGTCGTGGCTGACCAGCAGCACGGTGCCTTCGAAGCCCAGCAGGATTTCCTCGAGCAACTCCAGGGTTTCGATGTCGAGATCGTTGGTGGGTTCGTCCAGGACCAGCAGGTTGGCCGGTTTGCTGAACAGCTTGGCCAGCACCGCGCGGTTCTGCTCGCCGCCGGACAGAGCCTTGACCGGCATGCGCACGCGGTTCGGGGCAAACAGGAAGTCGCCCAGGTAGGAAATCGCGTGCCGGCGCCGGCCGCCGATGTCGATGAAGTCCTGCCCCTCGCAGACATTGTCGATCAGGTCCTTGTCGGGGTCGAGATGGCCGCGCAGCTGGTCCGAATAGGCAACCTCCAGCTTGGTGCCCCGGCGGACCAGGCCCTGCTCCGGCTGCAGCTCGCCCAGCAGGATCTTCACCAGTGTGGACTTGCCGGCGCCGTTGGCGCCGACGATGCCGATGCGGTCGCCGCGGCGGATCTGCATGGAAAAGTCGCGGATGACCTGCTTGCCGTCGAAACCGTGGCTGACGTGCTCCAGTTCGGCGACGATCTTGCCCGAACGGCTGGCGTCATCCACGGCGAAATCGGCCGTGCCGCCGCGCTCCCGCCGCTGGCTGCGCTCCCGGCGCATCTCCTCGAGCGCGCGCACCCGTCCCTCGTTACGGGTGCGCCTGGCCTTGATGCCCTGGCGGATCCACACTTCTTCCTGTGCGAGCTTCTTGTCGAACAGTTCGTTGGCGCGCTCCTCGGCTTCGAGTTGTTGCTCGCGGTGCCGCAGAAAACCCTGGTAATCTCCCTGCCACAGGGTCAGGTGGCCGCGGTCCAACTCGGCCATCCAGTTGGCCACGTTCTGCAGGAAGCGCCGATCGTGCGTGATCAGCACCAGGGCTCCCTGGAAGCTGCGCAGCTGCTCCTCCAGCCAGCGGATGGCGGGGATGTCCAGGTGGTTGGTGGGTTCGTCGAGCAACAGGACGTCCGGCTCACTGACCAGCGCCTGTCCGAGAGCCACGCGCCGGCGCCAGCCGCCGGACAACTCCGACATCAGGGCGTCCCCTGGGAGCTCCAGTTGGCTGATGGTTGTCTCCACCCGTTGTTGCAGTTGCCAGCCATCCAGCGCCTCCAGCTTTTCCTGGACGCGCGCCAGCGCGGCCATGTCTACCTGGTCGCCGGCCTGCACCAGGTGGTGATATTGCGCCAGCAAGCGGCCGGTTTCCGCCAGGCCGGAAGCGACCACGTCATACACTGACTGCTCATCCGCCTCCGGCAGCGACTGCTGCAGCCAGGCGATCCGCGTGCCCGGCCGCAGCCAGCGCTCGCCGGTGTCCAGCGCGATGTCGCCGGCCAGCACCTTCAACAAGGTGGTCTTGCCCGCGCCATTGCGGCCCAGCAAGCCGATTTTGCGGCCGCGGGAAATGACCAGGTCGATGGCGTCCAACAGGACCAGGGGCCCGTAGTGCAGGGATGCGTTGTCTAGGCGGAGCAAGGGCATTGCGGCTGGTCGCGATAGCGGGGCGGGTGGCGAATTCTACGCCTTCGCGCCGAGCCTGGCCAGCGCGGGCGCACCGAATCGGCGCAGGCGAACGGGGCGGGTGGAGACACTTCTCCGTATAATCGTCGTATTGGCCGAAGCCCCTTCAGCGGGCTGACTGGTGGTTGGGAGACACGCCGTTGAACAGATCTCGTGCAATCGTTCTGTCCGCATTGATACTGGGCATTGCCGGTCATGCGCCGGATACAGCAGCGCAGGAATCGGGCGGCGGCGATCCGGTGTCCTCAACCCCGGTGAAGCAGGACAGGAGCTACGAGCTGGACTACGAAGGTAGCTTCCAGCCGGAGCAGGGCACGGTCCGGATGGCCGTGAGCATTCGACAGCCGCGGGACCTGGTGCGCCAGGTGCGTCTCCGTTTCGATCCATCTCGCTACCGCGATTTCGAAGGTGATGGCGAGGTAGCCGTGGAGGGCAACGAGATGACCTGGCGGCCGCGCGTGACCGGCGGCACGCTGCGCTTCTCGGTTGGGCTGGATCACCAGCGCAAGCAGGGCGGCTTCGACAGCATGCTGGGGAACGACTGGGCTGTTTTCCGGGGCGACGACCTGTTGCCACCTGTTACGGTGACGGCACTGAAGGGAGCCCATTCAGAAGCGCGCCTGCGCATGACCGGTCCGGACGGCTGGTCCTTCATCAGCGCTTACCCCAGAGCGGAAGACGACTCGGACTGGTTCGTGGTGGAGTGGGCCGACCGCAAGTTCGATCGCCCGGTGGGCTGGATGGCGGGCGGTCGCCTGGGGGTGCGCTGGAGCAAGATCAGCGAGCGCAGCGTGGCGGTAGCCGGCCCCATGGGGCAGGGTGTGAGGCACCTGGACCTGCTGGCGTTCATGCGTTGGAATTTGCCCGAACTGGTAAAGGTTTTTCCTGAGTTCCCCCATCGCCTGCTGGTGGTTTCCGCCGGTGACCCCATGTGGCGGGGTGGTCTGTCCGGCCCCAACTCGCTGTATATCCACGCGGACCGGCCGCTGATCAGTGGCAACGGCACCAGTACGCTGCTGCATGAGCTGGTGCACGTCGCCCAGGGGTACCGGGCTGCCCAGGACGAGGATTGGATCGTAGAGGGCATCGCCGAGTACTACACGCTGGAACTCATGCAGCGCTCCGGTACGATTTCAGCTGCGCGTCATGAACGCGGCTTCGACAAGCTGGACCAGTGGGCTGCGGGGACCGACGGGCTGGCGGGGTCCAATTCGACGGGGCCGCGCACCGCCCGGGGCGTCGTTGTCATGCGTGCGCTGGACGCCGAACTGCGCAGCCGCAGCAAGGGCAGGTACAGCCTCGACGACGTGGCCCGGCAATTGGCCGAGGACGGCAGGCCGGTCACCATAGAGCGCATGCGGGATGTGGCCGAACACCTCGCCGGCGGGCCACTGGACTCCATTTCCCCCGAGCGACTTGAATCCGGTTGATTCAGTCGGACTCCTGGCGGTTGACCCGCCGCGCACCTATCTGATCTGCGTCAGCTGCGAATTCAGTCGGCCTTGCCAAGGAATGGCGCGAAGCGCTCACTGCAAATATCCCCAGAGTGTCTGGTTTTGGAGATATTTCAATGAAGGCGCTCAATCTCAAGCCGTGGGCGTTCCTGCCGGTTTTCCTGTTTTTTTATGCAAGTCAATCGTTAGCGCAGTCGATCTGCGACGCACCGGAAGTAAAGCTGGGCAACAACTTCATCCAGATCGCACCCACCGGGGTCGACGATACGCAGAACATCCAATGTGCGCTCGACCTCGCCGTTGGGCGGAACATTCCGGAAATCCGCCTGGCTCGGGGTGAATTCTTCATCAGTTCACTGTCCGCGCGGAACTTCGTCGGCACCTTGCAGGGAGGCGGCAGGGACCATACCCGGCTGAACGTGCTGGACCAGTCGGTCGACTGCGCTGCCATCGAGGCCCGCGGTGAGCTGCCGGCTGCCATCAAGTTCGCCGGTGGCGAGCCCCGTATCCGCTGGCTGACCCTGGCTGTTGACCCCCACTTTCTGCCCTGCGCCACCGGCGGGAGCTGGGGTAGCCTGACCGCCATGGTCCACTTTACCGGCCACGGCGGGAGCCCTTCGGACTGTACGGCTGACGTAACGTACGGGACGATCGACCGCGTCAACCTGGAAGGCCCGAGGATTTACTCCGTGGTCCCACAACCCATTGACACGGGTATTTTGGCTTCGCCAGAGGAAAGCGGTAAGCCCGAGTGCCGGAACAGCCTGCTGGGCTCGATCAGGATCAATCGGTCGCTGGTCGACGGATTTTCCACCGGAGCCCGGATCAACATGCGTGGAGACGCCCAGGTCAGCGTTCTCAACTCGGACTTCGCCGGCAACCATCTCGGCCTTGGCATCATCGACTCCAACGCCGTGGTGACCGTGTTCGGAAATCGCTTCGCCAGCAAGGCTCCCGGTTCCTATTCATGTTGTGAAGGAGGTGGCATTGGCATCGGCGTCCACAATCACTTCGCTTCGACGGGCGCAACGCGCCTCGACATTCGTGGCAACACCTTCAATATCTCCTCGGGAGGCTTTGATTCAGCCTGGGGCGTCCAGCTGACCGGAAGTTCCGGTGCGACGGCCATGGGCTGCTTTATTTCTGATAATCGCTTCCAGCTATCCGGAGGGGAGGTTCTGACCGGGATTTCATCCTACGGAGTTTCGGGAGGCATCGTCAGCGCCAATCGGATCAGCAGTTACATGCAGACCGGCGGAGTGTTTTTCGACGTGAATTCAGGTGTCATGGGAGAGGCCGACCATTGGACTGTCGTGTCAAACAGGGGTTTGGCCGACGTGCAAAGTTGGGATCCCGAAGCCGCTGATATCTACCTGGGTGCGAACTCGAGCCATGTTCTGATCGGTCCGGGCCAGGCTGCGGTCGTGCGAGATGAAGGTGTCGAGAACATCGTGTTGCCGCAGTAAGGCGGCGAAAGTGGCTCAGTAGACTTACTCCATGTACACCGGGTTGTCGAACAAGGGCTCCAGCTCGCCATGCGCGTGTTCGCCAGTTTCCGTTTCGCGGTCGAGCAGCGCTACTGTCCGGCGGAACAAATCGTTCGCTTCATCGGGGCTGTTGCCGATACAGGTCATGCCGAGTTTGCCGTACTGCGACAGCGCTCCGATCATGTAGAACAGCACGCCGGTGCCGCTGTCGGGCTGGTACTGGATCTTGTTGCGGATGATGATGTCGAACAGGTCTTCCGGCAACAGTCCGCGATAGGCCGGGGACTTGAGGTTGTCCGTGGCGCTGTAGAATTTCTCCTGCCCGGTCGGGGCGCAGAAGATGCCGGTCTCGGCGTTGAGCGTGCCGGAGGTCAGGAACTCGAGCGCGTGGAAGGGCGGGGTGGTGCCGCCCATGCGCAGGTTGATTTCCAGGGCGTGCGCCTGCCAGGGCTGGCCGGCCGAACGGGTCAGCAGGAAGTCGATGCCGAAGCGGCCGATGACTCCCTTGCGGCTCAGCACCTCACCGATGCGCAGGGCGTGATCCTGGATCATCCGGCGGTAGTCTTCGCGGGCCGGGAAGCGGCAGCCGAGATAGACCTGCCCGGTCTTGCCGCCCAGGACCTGTTCGTGGCTGGACACCAGGACAGCCGTTCCGTCCGGATGGATGCGCATCTGCACACTGGGTGAGCGCACCTCTTCAGCTTCGACCATTTCCTCAACAATACCACCCATCTGTTTGTATTTTCGGAGAAATGATTTGATATTCTCCTGGATTGAGGACCATTCCAGCGCCTGCAGCGACTGCCGGATGGCGTCCGGGTCGGTCTTTGATTCAGGGTAATTGAACACGCCGTTACCCTCGCCGGAAAACCCTTCGTTGATCTTGACCACGGCGCGGCGGATCGCCGGGCGCAGTTCGGCCAGCCGGCACAGGGCATCGACGATGTCGTCTACGCTGTGCAGGTCCTCGAAGCCCGCCGGGTGGGGCACACCGGCGGCGGCGAAGGTCTGCCGGCTGCCCGACTTGGTGCCCAGCGGCAGTAACACCGGATCGACCCCGTTGAGCGGGATGTCGAGTTCCAATGCCAGGCGCCGCTCCAGCATCGTGGTGTTGTAAACGGTCAGGTAGGCGGGGCCGTGCTCGGCGATCCACTCGCGCAGGCGCTTGAGTACCCGTGGCCGCTCCAGCACTTTCTCGGTCAGGGCCCGGGGGCTGTCGTCGTAGAGGCACAGCATCTGCAACCGGCGCTTGGCATGCGCGGCCGGCACGCCGACCAGCAACTGCAGGTAGTAATCCACCACGTCCGGATGCACCGGCTGGCTGGTCACGTAGATCAAACGAGCGTTCGGGTTGCGCAGACGGATCAGCGCAAACAGCAGTCGTTCCTCGTAGAACGAAGCGCCTTGTACCTTGCTGAGTTCCTCCTGGTCGACGCTCAGCGACGGCACGATCAGCGAGGTGTGCGAAAACGAATCGTTATCGCGTACGGAGGTCCAGATCGACTGCAACTGTTCCTGCAATTGCGCGAATGCGACATTGCTTTCAGGCGGCATGGACTTTCACCGTTTTTCCGATCGTGTCCATGATGTCGCGCAGGGTGTCGTAATCCGGATGCCGCAAGCGCATCCATGCGTTGGCCATGTAGCCGCCCTCGACCGGCTGGGTGGGGCTACCCACCGGCGGCAGGTGCGCAGCCACGATGCAGTCGCCATAGCGTTGCTGTATTTCGTCCAGACCTGAATAGCCCGTGATGTGCCCGTCGCAGGACGGCCGCAGGGCGATCATGCCGGCGGCGTAGCGTCGTGACGGCGCCCGCTGCGGTCGGCCGTGGGTCAGGGCCGAGGCCCATTCGAGGTAGAGGTCGAAGTCGTTGGCCGCGTTGTACACGTCCCACTGGCCGACGCCCGGCGGCCGGCAGCCGATCTCGGAAAACTTGAGTCCCTTGGGTCCGGCAAACCATTCCATGTGGGTAGCCGACGTGCCGATGTCCAGGATACGTATGACGTCGCGGCCCATCTCACGGACTTCGCGGTAGCCGGGCGCGTCGATGCGGTTGGTGGTGACCATCTGCGGCGAGATCCAGCGCTCCCGCATGGCCTGCAGAACGTTCGGGTAGTAATGCGTGATGAACTCGTGCACCACCTCGCCGTCAATGGTCAGGGTGTCGAGATACCCCTCGTGGCCCTCGATAAACTCCTCGATCGCCACTTCCGCGCCATCGGCCAGTCCGCATTCCCAGATGACCCGCTCGAGCTCCTTGCCGTCACGCACCTTCCAGGTGCCCGAGGCGCCGGCCCCGGCCGGCGGTTTCATGATCAGCGGGTAGCCGACCTGCTTTGCGAAATCCCGCGCCTCCTGCGGCTCCCCCGCGCGCGTGGACCGGGCGCAAGGAATGCCGGCCTCGCGCAGCGCCTCTTTCATGGCGGGCTTGTCACGGCACAGGTAGGCCGTGCGCACGGACGTGCCGGGTATGCCGGCTGCCTCGCGGGCCTTTGCGGCAGCCATGATATGGGCTTCCACGGTCGCTTCCAGGCGGTCGACATTAACGCGGCCCTGAACCTGCTGCACGGCCCGCAGCAGAGAGGGCTCATGCACCACCGACTTCACCTGCACGTAGTGGCTCAGCCAGCCCTTGATGTCGTCGGCCAGGTGCTCCTGTGGCCGCTCGCCGATGCCGATGACGGTGGCGCCGGCCTGGTGCAGGCCGCGCACGAATTCCCGTTGATTATAGGGAAACGAGGGTTCGATGAAGATGATGTTCATGCGAGGTTTCCTGGTGGTCGGCCGGCCGATTCAGCGTCCGGTGAGTTGACGGAACACATCGACATACACCTGTCCCTGCCGTTTCCAGGAATAGTCCATGGCCATGCCGTTCTGCATCAGCTTACGCCAGCTGCGCTTGTCCTGGTACAGCTGTAGGCCGAAATCGATGGCCCAGCGCAGGCCGGTGGCGTCGTAATGGTCGAAGACGATGCCGGTACCCTGGCCGGTGGCCGGATCGAACAGCTGCACCGAGTCGGCCAGGCCGCCGGTCCGCCGGACAATCGGGGGTGTGCCATAGCGTAGGCTGTACATCTGGTTCAGGCCGCAGGGCTCGAACAGCGACGGCATCAGGAACAGGTCGCTGCCGGCTTCGATCCAGTGCGCCAGCCGGTTGTTGAAGCCGCGCCAGAAACAGACCCGGTCGGGAAAGCTTTGCTGCAGCCAGTGAAAAAATTGCTCATAGCGCGTCTCGCCGCTGCCCAGCACGACCAGGGCGAAGCGGCGCTGCTCTAGCATGCGTGGTACTACCTGCTGCACGAGGTCGAGGCCTTTCTGCCAGGTCAGGCGCGAGACCATGCCGATCAGCGGCAGGTCCGCACTGTCCGCCAGGCCAAGTTCCTGCAGCAGGGCCTGCTTGTTCTGTTTCTTGCCGGCGGTGCTGCGGGCGTTGTAGGTGTGCGGGATCAACGGGTCGCTGCGCGGATTCCATTCCGTGAAGTCCACACCATTGAGAATGCCAATCAGCGAGCCGTGGCGCTGGCGCAGCAGTTCCTGCAGGCCCATGCCATACTCGGGGCTCAGGATTTCCCGGGCGTAAGTCGGACTGACCGTGGTCAGCAGGTCTGCGAACAGCACGCCGCTCTTCATGAAGTTGATGCGGTCCTGGGCGAGGTCTTCCTGGGACAGGCTGCCGCGATGATCCTGCAGACCCATGTCGTACAGGATATCGGTACCGAACACGCCCTGGAACGCGATGTTGTGGATCGTGAGAACCGACCGCGTCCGCGCGAACAGGCGGTCCCAGGCATACAGCGTCCTCAGGTATAGCGGCACCAGTGCCGTGTGCCAGTCGTGGCAATGGAAGATGTCCGGTGCGAACGCCATGGCCTGGCACATCTCGATGGCGGCCCGTGACAGCGCGATGAAGCGCAGGTGCTCGTCTGGCCCGCCGGTGTAGACGCCGGGCCGGTCGTACAACTCGGGACAGCGCAGCAGGTAGATTTTTAGGGCCGAGCCGGGCAGGGTCGCGGTGTCGATGGAGTAGCGATAGTGGTGGTTGCCCAGCCACAGGTGGCGGTCCTGCAGAAAATGGACCGGCGTGATGTCCAGGCCAGAGGTGTCGATCGCCGAGTGGAGTGGCATCAGCGCGCGGATGTCGTGACCTTGAGCGTCGAAATACAGCGACAACGCCGCGGCGACATCGGCCAGTCCGCCGGTCTTGGCCAGTGGCGTCATTTCCGATGTGGCCAGGCAGATTTTGAGTGGTTCTTGAGCCATGTGACAGTTACGGCCCCGGTAATGTGAGGCGATCCCTTAGTGGAGTATTCTAACGGTATCCAACCCCCTACCGGTTCAAAAAATGATGAATGTCTTGCTCCTCTCCCCGGGCTACCCTGCCGACATGCCGGAATTTACGCGTGGCCTGGCCGAAGCAGGCGCGCGCGTGTTCGGTGTCGGCGACACGCCGCCGGATGGTTTGCCGCCGCTGGTGCGCCGCTGCCTGGCCGATTACATCCCGGTGCGTTCCCTGTGGGACGAGGACGCGGTGATCGAAGCGCTGCGCCAACGCTTGCGTGGCGACCGGCTGGACCGCATCGAATGCCTCTGGGAGCCCGGCATCCTGCTGGCGGCCCGTTTGCGGGAAACCTTCGGCATCCCTGGCCTCGACGTGGCCCAGGCGCAGCGTTTCCGCGACAAGGAACTGATGAAGCAGGCGCTGGACGCGGCCGGCATCCGCACGCCGCGCCACGTCGCAGCGCAGTCCGTGGCTGCGGTGTGGGAGGCGGCGGAGAAGATCGGTTACCCGATCATCCTGAAGCCCATCGACGGGGCTGGCTCGGCCGACACCTATCGGGTGCGCGACGCCGACGAACTGCGGGCCGTGTTGCCGCGCCTGCGTCACGTGCCGATGGTCAGCGTCGAGGAGTTTATCGACGGTGAGGAATACACCTTCGACACCATAACCGTTGGTGGCCGCATCGCCTACTACAACATCGCCTGGTACCGCCCGCGGCCACTGGTTGCGCGCAGCAACGAGTGGATCAGTCCGCAGGTCGTTGCCTTGTGCGATCTCGACCGGCCCGAACTGCAGGGCGGCGTGAAAATGGGCTTCGAGGTGATCGAAGCGCTCGGCTTCGACACCGGCTTCACCCACATGGAGTGGTACCGCAAGGCCGACGGCGAAGTCGTGTTCGGTGAGATCGGCGCCCGCCCGCCGGGCGCCCACCAGGTCGACCAGATGAAATTCGTCTGCGATTTCGACGTGTTCCGCGAGTGGGCCAACGCCGTCACGCGGGGGCAGATCAGCGACGGCATCACAGCGAAGTTCAACGTCGCCAACATCTACAAGCGCGCTCGCGGCGTCGGCCGCATCTCGGCCGTCGAAGGCGCCGACAAGCTGCAACGGGAGTTCGGCCAGCACGTGGTCTGGAACACTTTGCTGCCGGTTGGTGCGGAACGCCGGGATTGGCGCAAGACCCTGGTCTCCGACGGTTTCATCATGCTGCGCCATCCGGACCTGGCTACGACTCTGGACATGGCGGACAGAGTGGGATCGGAGCTGCACCTTTATGCGAGCTGAGTGCGTTGCGGCAAATCCCGCTTACTATCCGCAGAAGAAGGAACTGGCGTGCCAAGGTTCAACATCGCAAGTCTTTTCGTCTGCAGTTTCAATATCGTTGAGAGAAAAACAATGCAGTTATCTATGAAAAGCGTTCTCGGGATCGTCATTCTGGCCCTTAGCGTGCTCGCGGTGCCCCAGTCGGGTTCTGCCGGGTCACCAACGGTACATAGGGCCGTCCTGGTCACGGGCGCAAGTTCCGGCATCGGCCTGAAGATCACGGAGAAACTGGCGGCCAGTGGCTACCATGTCTACGCAGGAGCCAGGAAGGCCGACGATCTGGAGCGGCTGAATGCAGAAGGCATTGCGAGTTTTGGGGCGGGGCAGCCGGAGCCCGACGCGGTAGCCGCTGCCGTGGAGCACGCGCTTTTTGCTGAATCGCCCAAACGGCGGTATATGGTGACGCCCGACCAGGAACAGGCAAGGGTCACACTGAAGGACGCGATCCGGCGCGTGGCGGAACTCAATCAGGACCACGAATTCAGCTACAGCCGCGATGAGTTGGTCAAAATGATGGACGAGGCACTGGACGCTTTGTAGGAATGCCTCGAACCAGGGCGGCTTCTGGCCGAACTGAGAGCCAGAATTCCGCGCGAATAACAGCTAGGGGAGTGCTGCTTTACTCGCCATAACGGAACTTCGAAAGACTAATTATTCAGTGGCGCTCATGGCTGCCTTCGGCCGGCAAGGGACCTGACGAACTATGCTTGCAGGACACGGTTGAACCTGAGCACAGAGTCCGATGGCTCCATAGCCAAATGTGATTTCCGACACTGGGACATTCGCTCAACTTACCGGCGGCGTTCGATGAACACCAGGGCAATGCCGCCCAGGATGCCCGCCGACGACCATATCAGGCGCAGCGTTAGGCTTTCACCTAAGAAGACGATGCCGCCCACCGCGGTCAGTGCCGGCACGCCGAGCTGAATGGCCGCCGCTTGGGTGGCCCGCAGCGCCGGCAATACGCTGTACCAGATTGCATAACCGATTCCAGAAGCGATCGAGCCCGATGCAACTGCGTAGGCGGCTCCACGCAGGTCCCAGGACGCCCACGCAGCGGAAAGAGCCAACAGCACCGCGGCCAGTGCGACAGCCCCCAGAAAATTCCCCGTCGTCAATGCGACCGGGCTGAGGCTTCGCCGACCCAGCAGCGAGTACACGCCCCAGGCCAGGCCGGAGATAATCATCAGGATCGCCCCCTGCCAGCTTGGGGCGGTCGCCCCCGGGGCCAGCAGGATGACCAGTCCCAGTACCGCAAGCACGACCCCCACGACCTGACGCAGCCGGAGACGCTCGCCTTGCATAAGACCCGCGGAGATCATGCTGACCTGGACGGCTCCGAACAGCAGCAACGTGCCAATGCCGGCGTCGAGCGTTACGTATGCGTACGATAGGGTCGCAGCATAGATGAACAGGCTGATCGCACCGGCCCTGCTGCCCGTCGGCGCGGCGCCCCGGCCTTGCCACTGTAGGATCAGCCAAAGCGTAATGGCTCCCGATGCGAGGCGAATGAGCGTGAAGCTGGCCGGATCCAGATGGGTCCCCACCAATGCCATGCGGCACAGCAGGGGATTAGCGGCGAAGGCAAGCAGGACGAGCGCCATGCTGCCGATCAACCGAATGCGCCCGGTCAGCTTCTCATTTTCCGGACGGCGCAATCCTGACATCCTCCACCAACCCAGCGCTTTCAAGCGTGTTTGCCAGCCGCGTGCCGGCAAACCGGTCCACGGAGGCGATAGTCACGTGTCGCCTCGCAGTTGTTCTATCGTATCGAGCCGGATAGCCAGGGTCGCCCATGCTGAAACCCATTCGTTCGACAAGCACTCACCGGTTTACGCACCAAGGCAGCGTCTCGAGGTAGTCGGGCGTCATGGCGTTGCCCTCCGTTCTGGCGATTCCGAAGCAGATAGTAACAATAATGCAGCCCGCTGCCTGATTCGAGCAGGTGGCGCCGATCGGGTCAGGAGCATTCGCCACTTTGGCTCATGACGCAAAAGTCTGCAAAGGGTTGCGGCTATTAGGCACTGCAGACCTTCATATTCCGCTTTTAGGCAGGTAGCAGTCACTGTTTTTGAGGCGATATAGCCCCTTTCTAAACCTACGCCGAAACCACACCACCGTAGGCAACGCTTGTCAGTTGGGCCATATCGGTCTTGAAGGTCGTCAAATCCTCAACCGTAAGGTCGCCCAGGTGACGGTGCCCTGTAGCGCGTGCCAGTAGGGTCATCAGCTCGACGCTGGCGGCAAAGAAGCGGGCCAGCCGTTCCGCCGCAATACCCACCGGTAAGCTTGCTCTCAGGTGAGCAGCCGACTCCACCATCCGCCGTGCCCCGCAGCTGGGGCAGGAGCCTCTGCGCTTGAAGGAAAAGGCAACGAGGTGCTCGTTGCGGCAACCATCGCACTTCACGCGCAGAAAGCCATGCTGAAGCAGACCGCACTTGTGGTAGTCGTCGAACTCCTGGCGCACGAATGAAGGAAGACGTCCACAATTGGCCTCGAGCGCGGAGACAAAGGCCGGGTAGTGCTCCTGGATGAGTTGATACAGCACCGTCTGTTCCGGCCGGTGACGGTCATAGGCAACGGTTGTGCTTGGCGAAAATAATGAATAAACAGAAACTGATTTGGATAGCCAGACAAGACTTTCCTTTCACCGTGTCTCGGACCGGCCGTGGGGTCATCGGTAAATCGAGCGAGAAGGTGTGAGAAATCGCCGTGAGTGGAGCAAACTTGCTCACTCACAGTCGCGGCTTTTGGTGTCGGCGTATTAGAAAAACCTAACAGACCGCAAAGGGTCGGAGGCGGAGATTAGCACTGAACGTATCGAGTAGGCGGGTCAGTTCAGAGTGGAAAATCCTCGAAAACACCCGGTTTTGAAATTACTATCAGGAGTTGTCTTTTTGGAATTGTGGAAGGGTCAGGCGAATCCCCATTCGAGAGAAGATTTCGAACTATCTGATGTAGAAAACATGAAAAAAAATAATCAGTTCCAAATAACAATAACGTTCACCGTATTATCCTGCTACCTGTTCGTATTCATGGAATGGTTGTTCTTTTTTTCAAAACCGTCGTTTCTCAATAATCTGACGGCATTCGAGCATCTGTTTGTTCTTCTGAGTTCACCACTGCCGATCATCATTTTCCTGGTTATTGTGCTGTTACCGTTTGTCGTTCTGATTTTTCTCTCACCTGATTCAAAGCTGTCCAAATTATTGGGGGTTTGTTCGCTTCTCGTTCCTTCAGCCGTGCTGGCTTTTCTCGGCTTTCTCATGGTCGAAAACTTCACCTACACCCTGTGGGATTTCAATGTTGGCAGTTTTCCCGGCAACGTTCGCTATGTTTATGCAGTTGGAATTGCTGCATTGATTCTTTGGTTTGTTCGCGCCTTGTGGATGTTCGGCGAATCGCCTTCTTGGGCGAAATTTGGCAGGTCGTTGCAACGTAGTGCCTTCACGCTGGTGGCTGTGTCCTTTGCTCTCAGTATTGTTAGCGTCCTGAGAGCAGGGAACGTTGAGATTGGCGGGGTGAAGCTGGGTTTGACGGGTCTGCCCAATATAGTGGTGCTGTCTACTGACGGGCTGGATGCGTCCAGCATGTCAGCCTACGGTTATCGCCGCAAAACGACCCCATTTATCGACAGCCTGCTGCCGCAAAGCCTGGTCGTTCAGAACCACTTTGCAAACAATGCGAAATCAACCGGGTCGATTGGGGCTTTCTTTAGCGGGAAGCTTCCTACGAAAACCCGTGTTATCTATCCGCCTGACATTTTTCGCGGTATCGATAGTTATCAGCACATGCCGGCGCTTCTGAAGAAGATTGGGTATAGCAATGCAGATTTCAGCATCAGGCATTACACCGATCCCTATGATTTGAATATGAGGGATGGCTTCGACCTGGCGAATGGACGCCAAATCGGGCAGCTTTCCAACAGTATTCAGCTTCCTGTAATTCTTCAACGGATCTTTATCCGGGAATCCTATTTCCTCGAAACCATGATGTCTCGTCTGACGGTCAGGTTGCAGCACGCATTGTCGATAAGCGATATGGGGAACCCCTATCTGGAAGTGACCAATCTGGTCGATGCGAAAAGAGCGTTCCCGGATGCAAAGCGGATTGAGCAATTACTGGAGTTCATGGAAAACGCGCAAAATCCATTCTTTGCGCATGTGCACCTCATGGTTACACACGGCACGAAATTTCACCCGCAAAAACGGGTGTTTTCTGCCGGCCAGGAGCAAGACGAGCCCTGGATGACGGATTTTTACGACGACACCATTCTGGACTATGACCAAATGGTGCAGGACGTTGTCGATTTTCTCAAGAAGTCGGGCCTGTATGACAATACGCTTCTTATTCTGACGTCCGATCATGGCGCGGAATGGCGAGCCACCGAGAGAATCCCGCTTCTTCTCCATTTTCCCAAGGGACAATTCGCAGGCGTTCGCCATCATAACGTTCAGCGGATTGATGTCACCGCCTCCATCATTGATTATCTGGGCTTGGAAATGCCGGAGTGGATTGAAGGCCAGTCTTTTCTGGGCGGTGAATTAGAGGCTGACCGCCCGATTTATTTTACTGATTCGATCAAGTGGGGTGCGATGAACAGCGCAGGGTGGCGTGACACTTCAACGTATGTGCCCCCTTTTTACAGTCTGGGGGGTATTGGTTTTATCGTTGCCCAGAAGTGGTATTTCCTGAAGCTGGAAAATAAGCATTTATCATCAGGACTGATTCCGGGTCACACATCGCCTCTTGAATCCAAATTTTTCCCCTCTGAAGAAGAAGCGCGTCAGCAATTACTCGATCATCTGCAGAGCAATGGCTACCCGGTTGCGAATTTGCAAGTGCGCTGATTACTTGGCACTTGGTGTCCAACAAAAACCCATCGACTTTCTGCTCAGTCCGTTGCTCAAATGGCTGAAATCATGCACGCGGTGGGCAATTTCCGCCTCACGGTTGAACCCGCCGCTGGACTGACCGCCCACCGGACATTAGATCAGTTGCTGCAGATGCGCTACAGGGGATGACGGGTAACTGTTTTGGGTCCGAGGCGGCTATGGCGGCACCCGGAAAAATGCCCGTGCGCCGTGCAGTGACCTCAACGCATGCGCGTCGGTGCCTCTGCGCCCGAACGAATCGTCTCGTGGACCTTGCCCGGACGTGGAAAGAACATCGGCACGTGCCGCTGGTATGAGCGATACCTGTCGCCCAGGATTTCGACCAGGTCATCTTCTTCCCAGCCGACCGCGACCAGTACATAAACCGTCAAGCCACCGGCAAACAGTAAATGACCTACGGTCATGTGTGGAGTCGCCCACAGGCCGATGAACATCCCCGTGTAGAGAGGGTGCCGGATCAGGCGGTACAGGAAGATCACCTTGAACTTTGGATGTTGATAGATCCGGCCAGTAAACCGCAAGTACACCTGGCGGAGCCCAAAGAGGTCGAAGTGGTCCGTCATGAACGTGGAAATCAATGCAATCAAGAACCCCAGCGCAAAAACTGCCCACAGTGCGATCTGGAGCCATGCCGAATCCGCCTGCCAGACGGTGGACGGGATCGGTTGCCAGAGCGCGTAGACAATAATCAGAATGGTACTCGTCGCCAGCACATAGGTGCTGCGCTCAATCACTGCCGGGATGAAGCGGGTCCATCGTTTCTTGAACCAGGGCCGCGCCATGATGCTGTGCTGCAGGCCAAATAGCACGAGCAGGAAGAGATTCACCACGAACGGATTGGCCAGGTCGACGGCTGGGCTGCTGTCAATTCCCTTGGGTACGCCAAAGTTGGAAAGAAAACCGATCAGATAAAGAAAGGTCAGGAAGAAAATCAGGTAACAGACAAATCCGTAAGCCAGCGTCAGGAATCTGGTCATTTGGTTGATCCGGGAACTGCGTGTACAGCATTTTCATAAGCATAGCGCATGGCAGGTGCCCTGCTGGTCTCGGCCTGCGATCGGCCCGAAGCGGAGAAAACCCGCTTGAGAGAAACCCGGCTAAATGCCGGGTTTCCTGGTAAAAAGAATGGGTTGGAAATAATCAGGGCGTGTACCAGATGGGGGAGGTATAGGCGCGCTCCTGGGTGGACATTTCCACATCTTCGCCGAACTTGACGCCGAAGCGGACTTCTTCGTAGGCCGTCCATCGAGGGGTGGGAATTTCCAGTACCCGGGCGTAATAAACCGCCGGCAGGGCCGGATCAAATTCGGGATCTTCCCAGACTTTGATTAACTCCACCGACCCGATCGTATTTGTCCAGGTGGCTGTCTCAAAATCAACGGTATTGCCGACTGCCGGCAATTTGCCGTCAGCCCCTCGCTGGCGGTCGCCAGACCAGGCAACGTCAAACACCTTCTCCTGGCGGTTCCCGCTCTTGTCCAGCCAACCTTTGACAATTTGAATGCGGTCCAGGTTGCCCGAAAAGGGGTCCTTCAGGGCTGCTACGAGGAACTTGGGCGCTTCATTTTCTCTGCGTGGCGGCAGGTCCGCCCCCATGGGGACACCCTTCGAATAGCCCGTGTTGGCGGGGAGGCGCGTAAGCGCGTCTGCCGCGGTGAAATCCCAACCGCCAAAGAACCGCACCATCATACGGGGACCGGTCGTGGCATAGGTCTCTCGCCGCATCATCGCGTCAAACAGGGCCTCGCGGGTATTTTCTTGCGCCCACACGGCCGCCAGGCCCGATGCAACCATATCCCAGCTCTCGTAGGTGCCGTTCGCCGTTTTGCCCATGGGATGATGGATGCGTTCCGCGCTGGGCTCAGTTCCGGAGTGCTTGCCGAAGAAATTCTCCTCTTCCGCCGTAGCCAGGCCGGTGTGGGAATCGGTTGAGCCGATCATGCCGAATTTGTATGGGTTGACCCCCAGTTCCTGTTGCAGTTGCAGACCGATCTGCAATGCGCTTCGGGCGTATTCATAGGGCAGCATTTCATCCTTTTTCGCGCTACTGAGATCAAGGTTGCCCTGATCCCAGGTTTCATAGTCGGCGAACTCATCGTTCGGCGACAGGAGCGGATGCGCTTCCCCGTCACCCTTGATCTGGGTTACTTCGTACAGGGGCTCCCATTTCATACGCGTCTTGGCGTAGTCGCGATCGAATTTGCGGTTGGTGAAGGTATCCCGCATCGGAAACATGATGCCGTTCGAGAGATTTCCGTTATGAGCGATAGCCAGCAAGTCGCCTCCCGTCCTGTTCTCGTAACTCTCCATCCAATTCCACAGGTCACGGGGATTTGGACTGCCAACGGGTTCCAGGGTTGTGTAGGGTTCCATCACGCTGGCCTTATTGCCACCATCTCGATAGATGACCACTCGATGCAGGTTGTTGCCGGCCGCGTTGGAGGTCCATTCGTAACCGATAAAAGCCGTAAATCGTCCAGGTTCGTAGAATTCCTCGGCGGCATCGATAGCCGTGTCCCAGGCCGAACTGTAAGTTCGTGTACCGGGTAATGAAGCTGTCTCCATCGGAAACGTTCCTTGCGAAAAGGCTTCGATAATCTCGATGGCAGCGGCAACAGCAGTCTGGCCTCCTTCGTTGACCATGTCGTACCACCGCTTCACTTTCGGGTTGGCGAGCATTTCAGGATTGCCGTCGAATAATTCTGGGAACCAACCCATGTTGTCCGAATGGTCGGCAACCACCAGGAAGTCCAGAGGTTTGCTCAACCGTACTTGCAAGCCGGTCGATGAGGTCACTTCCTCACCGCGCGCAAAGCGGTAGGCGTCCCGGGGCAGCAGTCGTGCTCCGAATGAGCCTGCGTCAAAAGACATTCCTGTATGCAGGTGTGTATCACCCCAAAACACCTGCGTGGGGAAATTGCGTCCGGCGTAAGGTGAAAAGTGTTTTTGTGACTTGAAGGCCTCAGCGCTGTTTTTGTCTGGTGCCGGGAGTCCAACCGTATCCGCCGCGGCCAAATTGATGAACAGGCTGCTTGCGATAACTCCCAATAGGTATGGCATACGCATTCTTGCGATCATGGCAATGCTCCGGGTGACCAATCGCTGTCCAGCATAACATCGTCGAATTCAAGGAGTGGTCAGAATTAGACTGACTCTATGGCATTTTTTGTTTTTGCTGACCAATTACTTTCTCAATGTGGGCAACGAACTCCGACTCAAATAGATTGTTCGATCTTTCCCACCAGCGTTGTACTCCGGGAAAACCAAGTAGTTCAAATTTGGTTTTCTCGGAACTCGTGAAGTAGGATTCATCGACATTGGTACGAGAGACATGCAGAAATGCCTGTTCATAAATCCTGAAAGTCGAATGCAAGTTCATGCTCAGGCGTACTCTATCGATTTCAGGAAGTCCGTCGTAATCGTTGATGCCTCGCACATAAATCGAGCACAACTCCCCGTCTTCAGCCACGCTGTTCATTTGAGCAATCAGACCCCTAGCCAGTTCGCGCGTGGCATTCAGGCGAGCTTCGATGGTCTGCTTGCGAATCTGTAATGCCAGAAAAAGCAGTGTCACAATTACGGCGATGCCGCCTAATAAGTCACCAAGATTACCCAGCTGATTCAGTGTCAATTTGATTTCCTGTTGACGAGCTTTGAACCAATAGTACTGTGGTAGCAAACAAGCCGTCCAGATTGCAGAAATTAGTCGTTTTTAAGAGACCTTCGGTGCACAACTCAAAGGCAGGCGTGATTCACCTTTGCGATGATGTCAGCTTGTGACGGGCTCCAGAGATACAAAAGTATTTGGTGACAAGTTCGCTTTTGGGTCGGAAGCACAAGTAATCCGTTCATCCAGGCCAAGCTCCGCTTCCCGCTGCAAATTGGAATCCGAATCGACAGATTCTCGAGAGTCAGTTAGTTCGGCTAGCGGCCAGAAATAGAACGTGTCGCGAACACTTTCGATTTCCCTCAATTCGCGGCAGAGCACGTCGATGCGAACAGTGAAACAGAGTCGATATACTGATACTCATCCCTTGCGCTTTTTCTGCTCTGACAGATGATCTTTGATCATCTTGCCAAATTGTCTGTCGCGGGCTCTTTTTTCCGCCAGCGTCGCGCTGTTGAACGCCTGCTCTCGCATCAGTTTTCGGAAGCTGGACAGGCGCCGTGCATCCAACTCACCCCGGGAAATAGCGCTTTGCACGGCACACCCGGGCTCACTGCCATGGCGGCAATCAGCGAAGCGGCATTGTGCTGACAATGTTGTTATGTCGGCAAACGTGGTGATCACGCCCTCGTCGCAATCCGCCAACTGCAACTCGCGCATTCCCGGCATGTCCATAAGCAATCCACCGGTTGGAATCAGGTGTAGGGATCGTCCTGTGGTAATGTGCCGCCCCTTGCTGTCGTCCTCACGAATTGAGCCAGTAAGTTGAACAGTCTTACCGAGAAGGGTGTTCACCAGGGTTGACTTTCCCACCCCCGATGAACCCATCAAAGCTACTGTTCTTCCGGCTACACACCAGGGCAAAAGTTTTTGGATTACGTCCTCGTCCAGGCAATTGACGGTTTCTACGGCCAGGAGTGAGTCCAGTGCCTGGACCTCGCGGCGTAAGCTCTCCGGATCTTCACACAGGTCTGCTTTGGAAAGGATGACTACGGGCTCCGCACCCGCTTCATTGGCAAGACTCAGATACCGCTCTATGCGGTTTAGATTGAAGTCTTCATTCAGTGACGTGACGACGAATAGGGTATCCACATTGGCGGCAATGAGTTGTTCGGCCACCTTGGTGCCCGCAGCTTTGCGACGGAAAAGACTGAGTCGTTCCAGCAGGCGACAGAAGTGACCTTCCGGTGTCAATAACAACCAATCTCCCACGGTGATCGGCGGCATTCCCGGAAGCAGGTCAAGAGCAGATTTGCCTGCTTCGCCCAACAACTCGAGACGGTTGCGATACTGGGCGATTACCCGAACCACGGGATATTCCCACTGTTCCAGGCTAATCTGCTGTTGGAAAAATGGGCGCCAACCCAGTTGATCCAACTTCAGGGTATTAGCCATTGAGTGTGACATGCCAGCAAGCTCCTATGATCCGGCTGGCTGACTCGCAGCACACACCGGTGCATGCTTCATCTTACCCGACGTCCTTTCGCTGTCACCTGTTGACCTTTAAGCCCATGACAGCAATCAACTGGAACTCCGGCGATGATGGATTCGGCTTTGGGGTTGCGGTTTCAACCCGTCGATGCAACACATTGGTTAAATCGTTCAGCTGGTGTTTCGGCCGTTGCAGGCGGACGCAGTCGCTGCTGTAAAATCCGATGTTCAGTTGCGGCAAACAGTGGCGCGGCTGAGCGCGATGTCAGGAGAATGCGATGAAGTTCAAGGCCTCTATTCTTGCAGCGTCCCTGCTGTTGCTGCCAAATGTCTATGCCGACGAGGAAGCCCCAATGGCGAGCAGTCCCCGCTGGCACGTGGATTTCCGTGATGATTTTGAATTCTTTAGTGCAGACAACTGGCAGGATCAAATGCTCTGGGTCAACGACGAGGACCAGTGCTATGTGCCGGACAACCAGTATGGGACCCGCGAAGTCAGCGAGGGAACCTTGAAACTCAAAGTCGTGGACATCGGTGAAGAGCGGCCCTGCGAC
>Ga0316191_10000743_pt1 | contig 21646 bp, 24 predicted proteins | sample Eddworburr2cm_MG_FD_204928 | JGI IMG/M metagenome (GOLD analysis project Ga0316191, IMG submission 204928) | Coastal sediment microbial communities from Maine, United States - Eddy worm burrow 2 cm | ecosystem: Environmental > Aquatic > Marine > Coastal > Sediment | place: USA: Maine... | reverse complement strand
GGCCGAAATTAAGGTGCTAGACTCCTGTCAGCTGATTCAGATGAGGGGCTTTGATGCGGCCTGCAGATCGACTCTTTCAGATCGTGCTCCTGCTGGGGCGCGGGCGGGTAGTGACGGCGAAAACACTGGCAGAAAAGCTGGAGGTCTCCGAGCGCACCATCTACCGGGACATACAGGACCTGGCGGCTTCCGGTGTGCCTATCGAAGGTGAGGCAGGGGTCGGTTACGTGCTCCGACGCGGCTACCAGATTCCGCCGCTGATGTTCAATGAGGAGGAGCTGCAGGCGCTGGTATTCGGTGCGGACGTGGCGAGAAGCTGGGGGGATGCGGAGATGGCGAAAGCTGCCGACAGCATCCTGGCCAAGGTGGACGCGGTGCTGCCCGAGAGGCTGCGGCCGGCCCTGGATTCCCATCGCCTGGTGGTGCCGGATACCAATATGAACGAGCGGTCGACCGAGCTGCTCGGCGAGGTCCGCGACGGGATTAACCGTCGGGTGCGAATCTTCCTCGACTACCGCGATGCCTCGGACCAGGGCACCGAACGGATCGTCTGGCCGCTGACGCTGCTGTACTGGGGCAAAACCTGGACCCTGGGCGCCTGGTGTGAGCTGCGCCAGGCTTTCCGCAGCTTCCGGATCGATCGGATCAGCACGCTCAACGTGCTGAACTCGACCTTTCCGGATGAAGCCGGCAAGCGGCTGGAGGACTACCTCATCTGCGCCGGCCGGGAAGGCTGACGCATCCGCGCTTGCTGCGCCGGCGGCTCGCTACGCGACGCGGACATCGTCCGTCTGATCCCTTATGAACAGGGGTTCGATCCCGAACGCCTCAACGTCTGCCTGCATCTCCGCGTCGCCAGGCAGTGACACACCGTCCTGCGCAGCCGCGAAGATCGCCGGCAGCAGGGTCGCATCGCTGGTGGTGTTCAGGAACAGTCCTGGCCGACCGAGCACGTATCCCACGGCGCGACGCAGTGCATCCGAATCCTCCAGCGGCATATACCAGGAGAAGCGCCGGCTCGGATCGTCGTCCGTCCAGCGGCGCCTGGCGACGGCTTTGATGGTCTGGACAGCCACCTGCTTTGCCTCGCATTCCGCGATCAGCGCTTCCAGATCGGCGTGGTACTGGGGGTTCTGGCGCATTGAGAAGTTGTATGGGACCAGCACCGAGGCGAAATCGTACTCCTTCAGGCTCCTGCTGTGCATCTCCGGGGCATACGTGCCATGCCCTGTCACGCCAATGAAGCGAACGAGCCCTTCGCTGCGTGCCTTATCCAGGGCCGCCACGGCGCCGCCGGGCGCCATGGCCTCCTGCCAGCCGGCAGGATCGGTCAGATTGTGCAGCTGAATCAGGTCCAGCTGGTCCACTGCCATTCGTTCTAGAGACTCTTCCAGCTGGCGACGTGCGCCATCTCCCGAGCGCTCGCCGGTTTTGCTGGCGAGGAAGTAATCCTGGCGGTGGTCGGCGAGGAAGGGTGCCAGCCGGACCTCTGCTTCACCGTAGCTGCGCGCCACGTCGATGTGGTTGAGGCCGGCCGAGCGCATCATAGCCAGCACATCGTCCGCCTTCTCCTGGCGCATACCGCCGATCGTTGCGGCACCGAAGATGAGCCGGGTGGAATCGTGGCCCGTCGCACCGAAAGGAATCTGCTCTATCGCCGTCATCTCGCCTCCTTGGCTGGTTCTCGCTGCCTGACAGCCTACCTTGGTCGAAGGCACCTTTCACCGTAGACTCGAACTCAATCTGCAGGAACGCGCTGAGGGAGCGGGAACGGGCATGCCAAATCAGGGTCGGGAAGCCGCCATCGTCGGTATTCATGAATATCCTTCGCGGGATGTTGAGGGGCGGGTCAGCCCGCTGCAGATCAAGGCGGATTCGGCTGCCAGGGCTCTGGAAGACGCAGGCCTGAGCTGGTCGGACGTGGACGCCATCTACGACGCCGGTGAGGGCGGCGGCATGGCCGGACTCAACATCGCCGAGTACTTCGGCCTGAAGCCGAACGTGATCGACACGACCAACGTTGGCGGCAGCTCTTACGAATACCATGCCGCGCACGCCAGGCGGGACATCGCCGCCGGTAAAGCCCGGGTGGCGTTGCTCACCTACGGCTCCACCGCGCACAGCAATGTGCAGCGGATCGGTGCGGGCGGGCGGATCGGTGGCGTGCACCCGGCAGACAACATGGAATCCTTCACCGGGATGACGCTGATCGCCAACTACGCCATGGTCGCCAGGCGCCACATGTTCGACTACGGCACCACCCCGGCGCAGCTGGCGGAGATCCCGGTCGCAACCCGATATCACGCCATGCGCAACCCGGAAGCAGTCAAGGCCATGGAAGATCTGGAGTTCCTGGACATCCGGGAAACCAGCATCGACGACGTGCTCGGTTCCCGCATGATCGCCGATCCGCTGCACCTGCTCGAGTGCTGCATGATCTCTGATGGTGGCGGCGCTGTGGTGATTGCCTCACCCGAAGTGGCCAGAGACTGTGCCAAGCCTCCGGTCTGGATTCTCGGCACCGGTGAGGCCACCAAGTATCCGGAGAATGGCGGCGACATCACCTCGAGCGCAGCCGTCCAGTCCGGCCCGCAGGCATTCGGCGAGGCCGGCGTCACGCCTCGTGAGCTCGACATCGCCATGATCTACGACTCGTTCAGCATCACCGTGCTGTCCCTGCTCGAAGATCTGGGCTTCTGTGCCAAAGGCGAAGGGGGTGCCTGGGTGGAGGGCGGAAGGCTGCGGTTCGACCAGGCCGGTGGGCCGGCGCTGAATACGGACGGCGGCGGGCTGTCATCGAATCATCCCGGCATGCGGGGCATCTTTCTGCTGATCGAGGCGGCCCGACAGCTTCGCGGCGAATCCACCGCACAGGTGCCTGATGCGAAGCTCGCGGTCGCGCATGGCAATGGCGGCATGCTGGGAACCCGGCACTGTGCCGGCACGGTCATTCTGGGGAGGGATTGAGATGAACGACAGAACGCCCAGCCGACCTCTGCCCATGATCGACGAGCTGGATACCGCCGAGTTCTGGCGCAAGACAAAAGATAAGGTCCTCGGCTATCAGCATTGCGATGATTGCGGCACGATCGTTTTCTACCCGCGGCAGCACTGTACGGGCTGCACCGGTTCGAATCTCACCTGGCAGGCAGCCAGCGGCGAGGGCAGCATTTACTCGTTCAGCATCATCCGTCAGAGCTATCATCCCTTCTTCCGGGCTCAGGTGCCGTTTGCGGTGGCCTGGATCGACCTGGCTGAAGGACCGAGAATTCTCTCGAACATCATCGGGGTGGAAGACCCGGCGACGCTCTCGATCGGGCAGCCGGTGAAGGTGGTCTGGGAGGAACACGAGGAACTGAACATACCGCTGTTCGAGCCGATCTGAAGCCGGACGGCGAGGGAGCTCAGGGCCAGGGGTAATCCTCATCCGGCATGAACGGCACGTCCGTGTCACCCGGCCGGGCACCCGCGGCGGTCAGCATGCCGTGCACCTGGCCGCGGTGATGGGTGCCGTGATTGAAGAGCTGGATCACCAGTGCCCAGCGCGGCCGAACGATGTCGGCTTGAACGGCGCCCGAATACCAGCCAAGGCTGCCGTTCAGGTCCGCTTCCTGCACAGACTTCGCCCATTGTGTAATGTCATCATCGGTCTTCAGGCGATCGGTGTAGAGACTGATCCATCCGGCGTGCTGTCCCGTGGAGCCCGGGATGTCAGGTGAGCGGGGCGCTGGCGTCCCGGCGAGCCGGTGCAGCCAGAGCTGATCTCCCCAGAGCAGATGATTGAGGGTTTCGTGGATCGACCCGAAAAAGGCGCCGCGACTTTCCCGGCGCGCCGCATCGCCTAAGGTCTCTGCCGCTTCGAACAGATTCCGGTTCTGCCATCTGCTGTACGCCGCCATGAGGCGAACGTACTCGGGGCTGATCACCCGGCGCTCGTTGGCAGATCGACCTTCGCGGTGCCGAATACCCGGGTCTCGCCCTTCTCATTGGTGACCGTGAGGTCGACTTCGACCCGACCGGCATCCTCGTCGATGTCGGTGACGACGCCATTGATATGGTAGGTCTGATCGACGATGACGGGTGCCCGGAAGATGGTGTCCACCTCGACGATCTTTGCCGGTGGAGCCCAGCGGTGGATCATGGCGCAGAGGAAACCCTGGCTCATGATGCCCGGCACCAGCGCCCCGGGCAGGCCTTCCTTGCGCGCCGCCTCATGGTCCGTGAAGCGGGGGCCCCGCCAGCCGGCCGCTTCGGTGAAGCGGATAACGTTGTCCAGCGTGGTGTCCGGATCGAATACCGGCAGGTCTTCGCCGAATTCCACGTCGGTGACTGACTGAATGGTCATGACTCGTCTCCGGTTGGCTTCTCCCGGATCACCACCCGCGTATCCGCGTTCGCGAGGTGGTTGCCGGCATCGTCATACAGGGCCATGCGCACCACCAGAAAGATCATGCGTCCGGAACGCCCGGTCTTGGTGTAGATATCGTGCATGTGGGTCTTGCTCATCTTCGGCCCGGGTCGGATGGGCCCGAAGGCCTCCACGGCCTTGCCCGCGTCCATGCCGAGGCCAGGCATCTTCGGAAAGTTTTCCGGCAGGCCGCGGCCGCGCTGCAGGCTCGATGCGAAAGTCGGTGGGGCCTGGAAGTCAGGATCGTCAGGGTCGGTATAAGCCGCCGCTACTTCGCCGCAGGCCTTTGCGTACTCGGCCATGGCGGACGCCTCGATCTCGAAGCTCTTTTCTTCGAACTGCACGCCGATCCATTCTTCGCGTAGAGCATCTATGTCCAGAGCACTCATATGGCCTCCCGGTAGGTGACGGCTTCGAACTCGCCGGCTTTGAGTACTTCCACCAGCGCCTGCTCCGAGGTGATGGGTGCGTCGAAGCGGGTGGCGCAACGGCCCACGTGACTGACAATATGCGCATCGCTGCCACCGATGCCCAGATAGCCGAGCTCGCTGGCCATGTCCTGAGCCACCTGGTCTTCGTTGTCCCGGCTGCCGCCGTTGTAGATCTCCACGATCTTCACGCCCTCCGGCACGCCATGCTCCTCCAGATGGGCGCTCATGCCCACCCGGGCTCGACCCGGATGACAGGGAACGGGCACCGCGTCGTGGGCGGCGCAGGCTTCTATGACCCGGGCCAGCGGCAGATTGATGTTGCCGAAGTCGAATTCCGCCATCAGGGCCTCGGTGACGCCGAACACGAGCACATGGCCATACTCGGTTTCCACTTCCGCACCCTTTAAGATAGTCAGGCCGAACTCGCTGGCGAGGCCTGAGTAGTCGGAATCCAGATCGAATTGACGGTGCTCGGTGAGCACGAAGCCGTCGATCGGGAGTTCCCGGGTGCGAATCCACTGGCAGTAGTTTTCCACTTTGGCCCGACCGTCGTCGGATTTGATGGAGTGTGTGTGCAGATCGAGTATCACAATGCTGACTTGCCTGAGCCCTTTGAAAATGGGCGAAGCCGAGCAGTTTATCAGGCCCTCTGAGGTGCCGCGAGTGACATACATCGGGCCTGATGGGCGCCGGCACGCGGTGCTCGTTGCCGTCGGCCAGACGCTGCTGGATGGGGCCCTCGATAACAACGTGCCCGGCATCATCGGACAGTGCGGCGGCGGTTGCACCTGCGTGACCTGCCACTGTTACGTGGACCCACCCTGGTTCGAGCAGCTACCCGAGCCTCACCCGGATGAGGCGGAGCTGTTGCCGTTCGCTGAGTGCGTAGCCCGGGACAGCCGTTTGTCCTGTCAGATCCGGATGACAGAAGCGCTGGACGGGATTACGGTGCGGCTGCCGGTGCGTCAACTGCCTGAACGACAGGAGGATGTCTGATGTCTGAGTTGCCCGGTTGGGACCTGCCCGATCCGTTCGTGATCGAGGTGATCGCAGGCCCTGAGACCATTGATTCCTATGGCCATGTGAACAATCGCGTCTACCTGGGCTGGCTGGAAGCCTGTGCCTGGGCCCACTCGGCCGCGCTCGGTTTCGACGAAGCGAGGTGTATCGAGATGCAGAGAGGCATGGCAGTACGCAATCTTAACCTCGACTATCTGGCCGCCTGCTATGAGGGGGATGAGATTCTGGTGGGCAACTGGTTGATCGCCAATGACGGCAAGCTGCGGGCCACGCGTAGATTTCAGTTGATCAATCGGACCAGAGGACAGGTGGCCATGCGGGGTGAAGTGCTCTACGTCTGTATGAACCTGTCGACGGGCAGGCCGGTCCGCATGCCGGAGGCGTTCGTGCGTGTCTATCAACCCGATGTGCAGCCTGATGTGCAAACGGGCGCGCAATCCGATGCGTAACCGGGTGCCCGGGAGCCGACAGGTCCTCAAACGGAACCTTTGCATGTTGCGCTGATGCCGAAAGCGCGGCTAGAAGGCGAGTGCCTGTGCTGAATACGAGGCGAGCAAAGCCAGTCCCACGGCCGCCATGATCAGCAACTTCGTGTTGCGATCCATTTCCGCTTCCCCCAGTCCAATAAAAGCAGAATGAACAGGCACTATACGCTCGGCCTTTAAAAGGGGCTGTTTCGGGTACGTAAACCTATAAATATCAGTCGGTTACGAAGTTTACCTGAGAGGCTTCTGGCTAATTGCCGACCCGCTTCAGCTTGATCACGCCCTGATTGAGGGACCCTGATTGGAAGCCGGTCAGATTCATGGCCACGAATTTATAGCCACACTGGCGAATACGCTGTTCGATCTCTTCGGCAAGCTCGAGTGCTCTGCCCATTTCTTCCTGGACGAGCTCGAGCCGGGCGAGCTCCTCGTGGTGTCTGACCCGGAATTGGCTGAAGCCGAGCTCTGCCAGCACGTTCTCCGCCCGTTCCACCTGCTCGAGGCGCGCTTCCGTGATGTGGCTGCCATAGGGAAAACGGCTGGACAGGCAGGCGGCCTGTGGTTTGGCGGCGTTGTCCAGACCGAGATGATCGGCCAGGGCGCGAATGTCGGCCTTGTTGAAACCCGCCTCCACCAGAGGCGACCCCACGTCGTGGTCGTCGGCGGCAATGAGACCGGGCCTGTGATCGCCCAGGTCATCGCAATTGGTGCCATTCAATACCTTGGCGCCGCCCAGCTCTTCGGAGATCTGTGCCAGGGCATCGTAGAGTGACGTTTTGCAGTGGAAGCAGCGATCAACCGGATTGGCTCGATAGTCCGGTTTGGAAAGCTCATCGGTGACGATCACCCGATGGGACATACCCCACTTCTCGGCCAGCTCGGTGGCCAGCGTCAGATCGCTGCGTTTCAGGCTCTTCGAGCCGGATGTCACGGCCAGCGCGTTCGTTCCCAGGGTCTGACCGGCGACGTACGCCACCAGGGAGCTGTCTACGCCACCTGAAAAGGCGACGATCACCTGATCGTGGGTCGAGATTGCCGCTTTCAGCCGCTCATATTTGCTCTGCAGTTCTGAATCCATCTTCTTAACCCGTTCAGAGTCCGTTGATCATGTTTGCCAGAAAGCCGGCGCCGAATCCGTTGTCGATGTTTACCACGCTCACACCGCTCGCGCAGCTGTTGAGCATGCCGAGCAGGGCGGTGATTCCCGAGAACGAAGCACCATAGCCGACGCTGGTCGGTACGGCGATCACAGGTTTGTCGACCAGACCGCCCACCACGGAAGGCAGCGCGCCTTCCATGCCCGCGACCACGATCACCACCCTGGCGGAGCGTATCTCCTCCGTGCGGGCCAGCAGGCGATGCACGCCGGCGACGCCGACGTCGTTTATCCGCAGAACCGGGGAGCCGAAAAACTCCGCCGTGATGGCGGCTTCTTCGGCCACCGGGATGTCGCTGGTGCCGGCCGTCACCACGGCGACCTGTGTGGATTTCTCCGGCACGGGCAGGCGGATGCTGCTGATGAGTCGGGCCTCAGGATGGAATACCGCGTCCGGGGCGACCGCCTTCACCGCAGCGAATGCCTCGGCGTTGGTGCGGGTGACGAGCACGTTCTGGGTGTTGCTGGTGCCGTCCGCATTCTTGTCGGCGCCGTGCATGACCGCCACCAGATCGGCGATCTGACTCGGGGTTTTGAACTCCCCGTAAATCACCTCGTGGTTGCCCGTTCTGCGGGAGCGATCCGTGTCGACGGTGCTGTGGCCCAGATCCTGAAAGAAGCGACCGGTGATGGCGGTTTCCGTTGCGCTCTGGTCGAGCTCGCCGGCTCGATAGGCTTCGAGGATTTCGCTCAGGGTCATGGTTTCGCTCCCGCGTTGTCGTCCATCAGGGCGGCAACTTCCGCATTGAGCAATCTGCTCATGGCGAGATAGTCCGTGCCGGTTTCTTCGGCGAGACGGGCGATGTCATCGTGCTCGATCTTCCAGCGCTTATGACCGTCGAGCTGCGTGACCACCTTGATGGAGACAGCGCCTGCGCTGGTCTCCACCGACGCTGCCTCTCTGGGCAGCATCCGTTTGCTCACTTCCGCGACTCGCACGCCGATGGTGGTGGAGCTGGTGAGCAGGATGTGCTGCAGGGTATCGGTGAGCGTCGGCGGGCAGAGCACGGAGACCTTGGTGGCCGGCCGGCCTTTTTTCATGATGATGGGGGTGAGGTAAACGTCTTTCGCCCCGGCGCTGAACAGTTGTTCCATAAGCGGCGCAAAGGCTTCCGCCGGCATGTCGTCGATGTTGCAGTGGATCTCGTGATTCACCTCGGTTTCCAGATCCGAGGACGCCTTGGTCAGATGACCGAGCATGACCCGCATCACGTTGGGAATCTCGAAGTCTTTCTGGCCGACCCCATAGCCGACGGTGCCTGCTTCGAAACCTTCCGGCGCGGAGAAGTTCTGCACGACTTCTTTCAGGATGGCGGCGCCGGTCGGGGTGGTGGCTTCCTGATCGATCCCGTCGTAGCGACAGGGCACACCGGTCAGAATTTCCGCCGTGGCGGGTGCTGGCACGGGCATAAGACCGTGCGCACAGCGGACCATGCCGCCGCCAAGCTCGAGGGTCTTGCAGAACACGTTCTGCACGTTCAGCGCTTCGAAACACAACGCCGCGGCGACGATATCGACGATAGAATCCGTGGCGCCGACCTCGTGAAAGTGCACCTCGTTGATCGGCTTGTCGTGAATCTTCGCCTCTGCCTCGGCCACGTGCCGGAATATGGACTCGGCAAGCGTCGCCACAGGTTCCGGATAGCCCGCTGCGCGAATGATCTTCTCGATGTCCGACAGGTGTCGGTGGTGGCCGGGTGAGCCGGTCAGATGCACGGTTGCCCGGGTCCCGGAAATGCCGTGCTTTGCATCCCGGCAGACCTCCAGCGAAAACTCGTCTGCCATGGGCAGCTTGCCGAGCTCGGCGCGAAGCCAGTCTGCATCGACGCCCAGATCGATCATGGCACCGATGTGCATATCGCCGGATATGCCGCTGAAGCAGTCGTAAACCAGTGTGTCCGGGGCCATATCGGATCAGGCCAGCATCCGGTGAGTGGGTGCGCACCAGGCAGCAATGTCGAGCCCATGACTGCAGGCCGATGCACAGGGCTCACCAGAACAGCTCAGGCAGGCCTCTGCATTGCCTTCCAGCGCCGCGTACTCTGCCCGGGCGAACGCCACGTCTTCATAGTCCACCGCATACATCCGGGTTCGCAGCACGTCTGCGATGGGGACGCCGTAGGGGCAGGCGCCGGCGCAGTCGTTGCAGGCCTGGCGGCAGTAGGAGGTGCCATTCAGAGCAGCATACTGGCGGAGGAGGCCCAGATCCTGCTCGCTCACCTGATGGGTGCCGGATGCACCCAGGTACTCGTTGATCTGGTCGATGCCGGTCATGGAGACGATCAACCCGTCCACATCCGGATTGGACAGCGTCCAGCGGAAGGCGGCCTGAGAAAACGTCGCTCCTTGTGCCTCATAGGGCCGCATGTCGTTCAGACGCGCACCCATGAGCGTTTTCATGGCCACCACACCCATGCCTTTGGCTTTGGCGCGTGCGAGAGCGGCCGGAAGCCCGGGCTGTGTCGCCCGGGTGTTGAAGCTCCGGGTCAGAGATTCATAGAAAGCGGGATCCTGCCCGAAGTTATAGGAGACAAGCAGCACGTCGACGAGGTCGCCGGCCACGGCATGATCGACCACATTGACCAGATACCCGGCATGTCCAGACAGGCCGGTGAAGCGGATTTTGCCCTGGCGCCGAGCGAGCTCGACGAACTCAAACCACTCCGGATTGTCGAGCCGGTCCGTGTCATTCACCGCATGATTGAAGAACACGTCCACATAGTCGGTGTCCAGGCGCTTCAGGCTCTGTTCCAGCGTGCGCATGATGCTGTGGCGGTCGTCGTCCGCCCAGACCTTGGTCTTGGTCACCAGCGTCACGTTGTCACGCTCGCCTTTGAGTGCCCGACCGATGACTTTTTCGGATTGTCCGCCAGTGTAACTGTCGGCGGTGTCGAAGTAGTTCACGCCCCGATCCAGTGCGTGCCTGACCAGATCCTCACTACCCGTTCGGAGCCGACTCGAGCCGAATGAGATGTCCGAGATGGACAGGCCCGTGCGCCCCAGGGTGCCGTAGCCGCGAATCTGCGGCTCGGATTGGTCCGTGCTGGTCACCGTGGGTGATTGGGCCGCCGACTCGGCCGCGATCAGGCCGGTACCGGCGGCGCCCAGACCGGCAGCCGTTGCTTTCAGAAAGCTGCGTCTGTTGCGGGCCTCGCTGGTTCGGTCCTCTTTGATCCGGTTCTCTTTGATCCGGCCCTCGTTGATCCGGCCCTCCTTGATCCGGCCCTCTTTGATCCGATCTTCTTTACTCCAGTCCATGGAACTGCTCCTCCTCGAGCGGATTAGGGTAACCTTCCAAAAGGGAAGTTACGAGGATTCAGACCCGATGATTCGCGCACGGTTCCTGGCTCTGGCCACGATTGGAACGGTTGCCGCGCTGCTGGCTCCGGCTGGCGCGCTGGCGGCTGATGGAGATCCTCTTTTCGCCAGCAATGAGGTGATGAAGATCACCATCGAAGGGCCCTTGCGGGCGCTCTCCAGAGATCGGGCGGAGGAGGGCGAGCGGCGTCCGGGTACCCTCAGTTTTGCAGACGCCGAAGGCACGGCGTCGACGCTCGAAGTCGAGCTTCAGCCCCGCGGTCAATCCCGTCGTGATCGGGCTGTTTGCACGTTCCCGCCGCTGTGGGTGCACTTCGACAAGACGTCGGTGAAAGGCACGGTATTCGCCAAGCAGAACAAGGTGAAGATGGTCACCTACTGCCGCTCGCCGAAGAGCTTTCAGGACTACATCGTCAAGGAATACCTGGTCTACCGGATCTTCAACACCCTGAGCGATTCGAGCTTCCGGGTGCGACTGCTTGAAGTGGCGTTCAAGGAAGCGGGGTCGAACGCCAAGCCGCTCGTGCGCTACGGGTTCTTCATTGAGCACAAGAAGCGCTTGGCGAAGCGTATCGATCTGAAAGTCCAGGAGCCCGAGGGCCGGATACCCCGGGATGCACTGGAGCCTGATCAGGCGGCCATCGCCGAGGTCTTTCAGTATATGGTGAGCAACACGGATTTTTCCTTCATCGCCCCGCCGGAGAATGACACCTGCTGCCACAATGCGGTGCTGTTCGGTAGGGATGATCAGGAAACCCCGTTTTACGTACCCATCCCCTATGACTTCGATCGAACCGGGCTGGTCGACCCGCCCAACGGTGAGCCGGCCGCGGAGCTGGGGCAACGCTCGTTTCGCCAGCGCGTCTACCGCGGCTTCTGCCGTTCGCCCGAATACCTGGAAACAGCCATCACCAAAACCGTCGAGGCGCGGGAGGAAATCGAGAGTCTGATCCGGGATGAACCTGCGTTGAGCCCGCGCGCCAGGGATGTGGCACTCAAGTATGTGGCCAGCTACTACGACGTGGTGAACGACCCCCGGCGCCGGGAGCGGGAGCTCAAGTGTCGGGCGCCCCGTTAAGCCAGTCGTTGAGCAGCGAGGCGGTTCGGGGATGATGGAGGTAGCCGAACGCATCGTGGGGATCGGAGCGCCCGTAGCGTTCAGTCAGGTTATAGATGTGGTAGTCCTGAATGCGGCTGATGTGACGTTCATTAAGCATGGCTTTGAAGTCATTGGCGACGGTTTCATCGTGACAGACCGGATCGTCTTCGGCAGCCAGGTTGAACCAGTTGATCAGCAGGTTGGGAAAGCCGGAAGGCTGGCCGTCCAGCCGGCGCCGGACGTCGTCGTCTGCCAGTGGTGAACCGAGTGTGACCCAGCTGTGCACTCGCTGCTCGCTGGATGTGGTGGCCTGACTGGCCGCCCAGAAAGCATCATAGGCGAGCACGGTGCCGATGCAGTGCGAGATCACCATGATGTGATCGCCCCGCTGCAGTGCCTCGACCAGCGGCCCGGTCAACCGATCACGGAGATCCGCGGCCAGTGCGTCGTCATGCCAGTAAGCATCGAGCTCAGGATAGAAATGGGCCAGGCGCTTGTTGGCAAGGCCAAGGGCGCGGGTCAGAGGCACGCCGAGATCGGTGAGAAATTCCTTCAGCGGTGACTGTCCGGGTACGGCTTCATAGCGGGCGCGACGGAAATCTTTGCTGCGCAGAGCCTGAAGTGCTTCCAGCGCGTTCTGCCGGTCAGCCCGGTCCAGCACGGGGTCGTACTTCGATCGATTCGGATCTAGCGCTTCGGTTCTGTCACCGTAGTAGACGAGGACCGGATTGACGCCATCCAGAGTCTTGCCATGATCTCTGTCCAGGCCGTGGTTCAGACTGCGCAGCCAGTCACTCCGCAGGCTTTCCGCGTCCGGTTGGGTACCCCGACCATGGATCAGGATCAGCGTCCGCTCAGCGCCTCGCTGCATCGCTTGGCTCAGGTCTGTAGATGGTGAGTCTCCCTCTGGATTTGTTCGCGCCCCGGTTGTCGCCCTCATCGGCGATGATCAGCACGCCGCTGGCTGTGATCGCGATACCTTCCGGCTGTCGGTGCTGGTCGGCATCGAGGCGAGCGGCCGCCACCGGCGAGCCTGTTGCAGTTAATTCTAGCAGCACCTTCTGTGGTCCAGCGATGAGCAGGAAATGTCCTTCGTGGGTGACCGTGACGGCGGTTGGCTGGAACTTGTCTGGTCGCGGCAGACCCAGGCGTTCGAACAAGGGGTCGAACTGGCTGCGTTTCACTCGGATCGCGGGAGGTTCCGACCACTGCGCGTCGCCAGGCTGCCAGCGATGAAGGTGCAGCGCCTTTTTTCCCTTCGGCCTGTTCTTGCAGGCTGCGATCAGCGCTTGCCGGTCGGCCGTACGGGTCAAGCCTTCGACCTCGCAGCCGAGTCCGTCCGTATGAGTTTGAAAAGGCACGACCGCGTCCGCGGCAGCGGCTGGAAACTCGAAAAGCCTGCCCTCGCTGGTGGTCATGAACAGTCTCCCATCCAGCCAGGCGATGCCTTCGAAGTCAGCCTTGGGGTTGCCGCTCAGGCCAAAGCGCTTGTGGATGCGTCCTGCCCCATAGTCGATCTGGTAGACGATCGCCCGCTCATCGTCGTGCCCGTAGAGCCTTTCCTCGTCATCCAGGGTCAATCCGGAGATCTCACGAAGTACCTTCGGCAGCTTGAAGCGGGTGGCGTATTCGGGACGGTAGTTGTGGCCGGCGATGCTGAACGACATTGTCGAGGCGTTGGTAGCTGTGTTGGTGGCTGTGTCGCCCGATCCGGCGTCGCTGGGTTCAGCACAGGCTGGAAGAATGCACGCGCCTGAAAGCGCGATGATGGCCTGCAGGGCGCGACGGATGCGCGAGCGGTTCAATCGTCCTCGTTTCCATAGTCACGCCCGGTGAGAAAGGAGTAGAAGGGCGTGTTCAGGTTCTTGCCATAGTCCAGTCGCCAAAGCAGCAGCGTGGCGTAAACGAAGCCGATGGAAATCAGGGCCGAAACGCCGATGGCGGCAATGCCGGCTCCGAGTCCGATGGTGATGGCGGAAAAGATATACAGGGTGTGTGACGGATCGGTCAGGGTAAAGCGGAAACGTACCGCCGCAACGATGCCCGCCAGGCTGAACGCGAGTGGGATGCTGTTCTGCACGATGTTGGCAATCCCGGCAACGATGATGGGCAGGATGATCATGGTCTGCGCAAACGACCGGTCCACCTCGGAGTCGCGGGTGGTGATGAAGTAAACCCAGGAGATGGGCACCATCAGCGCCGTCGCCGCGAAGATGGCAATGGCGAGACTGGGTGCGGTGGTCTTGGTGAAGGCGGTGGAACTGATGATCTCCATCTGCTCGAACGTGTCTGCGCCGCGACCGACCAGCTCGGCGATGCCACCCACCGGCATGTAGGGTTCGAGGCCCGGGAAGGCCCAGGTCGCGCCGTGGAAGACGCCGTACAGCAGCAGGTAATAACCGCTGACGACGAGCAGGGGTGCGGTGACCCGGCTGGACTTCCTCATTGCCGCCCATCCTCCTTCGCTATGGTCATCCTGCCTCCGGCCAGCGTCCCAGCACCAGGTCGCGCCGGTCGAGGATCGCTTTGATCTGGCGGTCGTCCAGGTAGTCGGCGAGTACGCTCGATAGCATTTCCAGATCCAGGCGTCTGAGTTTCTCTGCCACCAGCGGCGGCAGGACGATCGACTGTTCTGCCAGGTAGCGTGGCAGTCGGGCCTGACGGGGAAACGCCTTGTGTTGCTCCGTCAGGTACATGAGCCAGGTTACCCGGTCGTAGGCCAGGTTGTCGCCGTCCCGTTCCTGCCCCATCAACGCATCGAGTACGATCAGCAGATCGAAGTCGCTACCGTTCTTACAGTAGTTCGGCCGAAATACGTTGCCGGTCAACCGGGAAGTTTCAGAGAGGGATGTGGCCGGCAGTATCTCTGCCACCGCGGCGCGACCCTCCTGTTCGATGCGCAGCACCGGCGCGACCAGCCCGAAGCCGAGCAGCTTGTCCAGAGCGAAGGCGGCCAGCCGGGCAGACTGCTCCCGAAGGCTGTCCTTATGCCAGACCGCTTCGAGCCGACGACCGTTTGCTTCGAAGCTCACAGTCTTGTCGGGCTTCAGCTCCAGCTCGCCGAGCGCTCGGGCAGCATTCTCCAGCCAGACCTGCTCGCTGCCCGTGCGCAGATCGATCGCCGGTTGCCCCAGCTGTTCGGACAGCGTGCCGTCTGCGAGCAGGGTCACCGCGCGCATCGCTCCAGCGCTGAAGATCGCGGCGCTAGGCAGGCCTCGATAGTAGTCGGCATACATGCCGGTGTCGGCGAGTACGGCGCGCCCGTCAAAGCGGGTCTGGATGATGCGGGGGTTGGTCGGCGTATGTCCCATCACGATCCGTGCCAGGCCGCGCGCCTCCAGTACGGCATCGAAACGGGGTTGTTCGATCAGCGCGTGACAACCGGCAGTTCCCCGGTACCAGGCCGGGCCGCTGGGATCGAACTGCAGCGCGCTGCGCAACGCGTTGAAATCCGCCGGCAGGGCCAGACCGTCGGCCGGGCGTCCGGTCACGAGATCCTGCCAGGGCGACAGACGGCCGGCGTCCACCAGACGGGTGCCCGCGCTCAGCAGAGCGCGCAGCTCGTCGGTCGCCTGCTGGTTGTAGTTATCGATCTCGCGATCGACGAACTCGTCGGACAACCCGCCGTGCACGAAGGCGATTCCGTCCAGCTCGAGGATCTGCGGTTTACCCAGCAGCCAGCTGCCATAGGTGCCATCGGCCGTGAATGCTGCACGGTGTGCGAAGTAGCCCGGTGGAAATTTCTCGTCGAACTGGGCTCGCGTATCCACCGTTGGTTCTTTTGGCTGCTTGATGCGAGTGTGCGTCTGCTTCTTCGGTGCTGCAGCCGCCGCAACTTCGGCCTCGAACTGTGCGAAGGCTTCGGCCCGCTCGGCGGCATCTTCGTCGTTCCGGAAGGCGGCATACTCGGCTTCTGAAACGTAGCGCAGGTCGCCGGTCAGGTTCATCAGCTCGTGATTGCCAAGCACGAGATGTACGGCGCCGCCGGAGGCCTCGGCCTGGATCTCCAGCTTCATGAGCAGATCCATCACCGCTCTCGAATCCGGGCCTCGATCGAGCAGATCGCCCAGGCTGACCAGGCGCGTTTGGCCACCCGTCCAGTTGTCTGATTCATCAATCAGGGTCAGAGCCCGGAGGAGAGCTCGAAGTTCGTCCGCACCGCCGTGCACGTCGCCGAAAGCGACAATCCGGTTTTCTGCGCTGCCCGCCAGTGGGGATGTCCGCTCGGCACCTTCGCTTTGCCCCCCCTCGCCGTATGCCGGCAACCCGCATGCGAAAGCGGCGAGAAACAGAAAGGCGCAAAGCCCGTCGATTTTGATAGCCCGCTTCATCTGCGCCTGAGTGTACCCCCGGTTAGCGTCAGGCTACACTCCAGCGTCGACATCTATGCGGGAGTGAGTGATGAGCAAAACTGGCCAGGCAGGGGAAAAGACTGGAGTCGAGGCAGACCAGGGCGGATCCACGCCAACCGTTCTCTACGAAAAAGTTGGCGATCGCATCGCCAGGGTCACGCTGAACAGACCCGAGGTAGCCAACGCTCAGAATTACGAAATGCTCTATGCGCTCAATGACGCCTTTGATCGGGCCGTTGCCGACGATGAGGTTCGCGTCATCGTGCTGGCGGCGAACGGCAAGCATTTCTCCTCCGGGCACGACCTTGCCGGCGGCAGTTTCGACCTCAAGGCCAATGCCATCAGCCAGTGGGGTGGCTACTCAGCCCCAGGCATGGAAGGGCACTGGGCGCGGGAAGAGGAAGTCTATTTCGGCCTCTGCTGGCGCTGGCGCAACATTCCGAAAGTGCTGATCGCCGAGGTGCAGGGCAAGGTGATCGCCGGTGGGCTGATGCTGGTCTGGCCCTGTGATCTCGTGGTGGCGGCAGAGGATGCAACGTTCTCTGATCCCGTGGTCGCGTTCGGCGCCAACGGGGTCGAGTATTTCGGCCACCCGTGGGAAGTCGGCGTGCGCAAAGCCAAAGAGATGCTCTTCACCGGCCGGGCAATTACGGCCAAGGTGGCCCGGGAGATGGGCATGGTGAACCGGGTCGTGCCCGCGGAGAAGCTCACCGAGGAAGCCATGGCGCTGGCGGAAGAAGTCGCCGTGCAGCCGATGATGGGGCTGAAGACGGCCAAGGAGTCCGTCAATCAGATGCAGGACGCGCAGGGCTTCTACAACGCGCTGCGAGCCGCCATGTCCATGCAGCAGCTGTCTCACGCGCAGAACTACATCGTTCACAAGATGGCCGTGGATCCGGAAGGCATGCAGATCATCAAAGGGCTCGGCAAGAAGCCGCCGCTCGATCAGTAACCGGAGTCAGTGAAGTGAGTGCGAACCTGTTCGATCTGGAAGGCCGGGTGGCCATCGTCACCGGCGGCAGTCGTGGCATAGGCCGGGAAGTGTCCCTGGCTTTCGCCCGGGCGGGCGCCAGCGTGGTCGTCGCCAGCCGCAAGCTCGAGAACTGTGAGGCGCTGGTCGCAGAAATCGAGGCCGACAGCGGCGGCTCGGCGCTCGCCGTTCAGTACCACGCCGGTGACTGGGCAGCCAATGAGCGGCTGCTGGCGCTGACCGAGGAACGTTTCGGTCGGCTCGACGTGCTGATGAACAACGCCGGCATGTCGCCGCTCTATGACAAGCTATCGGATGTCACCGAGTCTCTTTACGACAAGGTGCTCGACGTCAACCTGAAAGGGCCTTTCAGGTTGTCGGCGCTGGCCGGCGAAAAGATGGCTGCGGCCGATGGCGGCTCGATCATCAACGTCAGCAGCGTTGCGGCCGTGCGGCCGACGCCGAATGAGCTGCCCTATGGCATGGCCAAGGCCGGCCTGCATGCGCTGACCCTGGGCCTGGCCCGGGAATATGCGCCGAAGGTGCGGGTGAACTGCATCATGCCGGGTCCGTTTCTGACCGACATCAGCAAGGCCTGGGATATGGAGGCGTTCGAGCAGAACGCCCGCGCAAATATACCCCTGGCCAGGGGCGGTCAGGCAGAGGAGGTGGTGGGTGCGGCCCTGTATTTCGCTTCGGATGCGTCGAGCTACACGACCGGCGCGATCCTGAAGATCGATGGCGGCACCGTGTATCAGCCTGCCTGAAGGACCGCGTCCATGCGGTAGCGGCTAAGCGAGCAGATCCCGGCCGATAATCATCCGCATCACTTCATTGGTGCCTTCCAGAATCTGGTGCACGCGCAGGTCCCGCAGCAGGCGCTCAATCGGATAGTCCATCAGATAGCCGTAACCGCCGTGCAGCTGCAGAGCGTCGTTGGCGATCCGGAAGCTCGCATCCGTTGCATGGAGTTTGGCCATGGCGGCGAAGCGGGTCTTGTCCGCGCTGCCTTCTGTGACCTTCAGGGCGGCCATGTGCAGAAGGGCACGGGCCGCTGCCAGATCGGTGGCCATGTCTGCCAGCACGAACTGGGTATTCTGGAATTGGGCAATGGCCTGGCCGAACTGCTTGCGTTCTTTTACGTAGCCGACCGCCTCATCGAGACAACGCTGGGCGCCGCCGATGGAGCAGGCGCCGATGTTCAGCCGACCGCCGTCCAGACCCGCCATGGCGATCTTGAATCCATCGCCTTCCTCGCCAACCAGATTCTCTACCGGTACCCGGGCGTCGTCGAAGGTCACCATGGCTGTCGGCTGAGAGTGCCAGCCGAGTTTTCGCTCGTTGGCGCCGAATCCCACGCCAGGGGTGTCTTTTTCCACCACCAGGCAGCTGATGCCTTTGTGGCCGTCCTCTCCCGTGCGCACCATGCAGACGTAGACTTCGTTCTGACCGGCGCCGGAGATGAAGGCCTTGGCGCCATTCAGCACGTAGTGGTCACCATCCCGAACCGCGCGGGTTTTCAGTGATGCGGCATCGGAACCGGCGGAGGGCTCGGTGAGGCAGTAGCTGGCAATGTGCTCCAGGGTGGTGAGTTTTGGCAGGTATCGTTTGCCAAGCGCCTCATCACCGAACTGGGCGATCATCCAGGTCGCCATGTTGTGGATCGAGACCAGTGCCGATGTGGAAGGACAGCCGTAGGCCATGGCCTCCATGATCAGAGCGGCTTCCAGCCTGCCGAGGCCTATGCCGCCAGCCGCTTCGTCCAGATAAATGGCGCCGAAACCGAGTTCGCCCGCCTTCCTGATGGTGTCGCGAGGATAGATGTGTGCCTCGTCCCACTCGGCTGCGTTCGGCGAGATTTCATCCGCGGTGAAGCGGGTCGCCATGTCGACGATGGCCTGCTGTTCCTCTGAGAGTCGGTAATCCATTGGCCCTACTGCATGGTCGGGATCACGAAACTCTGGTCGGCGACGTCGCCTTCCGGCCAGCGCTGCGTGACGGTCTTGATCTTGGTGAAGAAGCGCACGCCTTCGGTGCCATGCTGATTGGCGTCACCGAATGCCGAGCGTTTCCAGCCGCCAAAGGTGTGATAGGCGACAGGCACCGGGATCGGCACGTTGATGCCCACCATGCCGACGTTGACCTGCTGGGCGAACTCGCGGGCGGCCTTGCCGTTGCGGGTGAAGATGGCAACGCCGTTACCGTACTGGTGCTGGGAGGGCAGAGCCAGGGCTTCTTCCATGGAGTCAGCCCGCATGATCTGCATGACCGGACCGAAGATCTCGTCCTTATAGGACTGCATATCCGCCGTCACCTTGTCGAACAGCGTCGGACCGATATAGAAGCCGTCCTCATAGCCCTGCAGCTTGAAGTCGCGACCGTCCACCACCAGCTCCGCACCTTCATCCACACCCATCTGAATGTAGTCGATGATCCGCTGGCGATGCGCGGCGGTCACCACCGGCCCGTAGTGCGCCTGTTCGTCCGTGGAGATGCCGACCTGCATGTTGTCCATTTCCGGCAGCAAGCGCTCGATCAGCTGTTCCGCCGTGCCGTCGCCGACCGCGACCGTCACCGGCAAGGCCATGCAGCGCTCGCCGGCTGAGCCGAAGGCAGCGCCGACGATGTCCTGGACCGCCTGATCGAAGTCCGCATCCGGAAGTACGATGCCGTGGTTTTTGGCGCCGCCCATGGCCTGGACCCGCTTGCCGTTCGCCGTGCCGTTCGCGTAAACGTACTGGGCGATGTCCGAGGAGCCCACAAAGCTGACGGCCCTGATGTCCGGATGAGCGAGAATGGCATCCACCGCTTCCTTGTCACCGTTCACGACGCTGAGAATGCCCTCGGGCGCACCGGCTTCGATCATCAGCTCAGCGAGCCGCAGCGGCACACCCGGATCTTTCTCCGAGGGCTTGAGAATGAAGGCGTTGCCGCAGGCAATGGCCGGACCGAACATCCACATGGGAATCATGGCCGGAAAGTTGAATGGGGTGATGCCGGCCGCGACGCCCAGCGGCTGACGCATGGAGTAGACGTCGATGCCGGGCCCGGCACCCTCGGTGTATTCCCCTTTGAGCAGGTGAGGGATGCCGCAGGCGAACTCGATCACCTCCAGGCCACGTTGCAGATCGCCGCGCGAGTCGGCGATCACCTTGCCGTGCTCCTCGGAGAGCAGCCGGGCGAGGTTGTCCGCGTCGGCTTCCACCAGGGCCTTGAAGTTGAACATCACCCTGGCCCGGCGCTGCGGATTGACCTTTCCCCACTCGGCCTGGGCGGCGACCGCGGCCGCCACTGCCTGATCCATCTCCTGGCTGTTGGCCAGGGCCACCTGGGCTTTCACCTCACCGGTGGATGGGTTGAAAACATCGGCACTGCGACCGGATGTGCCGGCCACGCGCGCGCCGTTCATGAAGTGACCGTACTGATCCATCTCGTGAGCTTCCCCGGAAATTTCGCGTATTCTACCGGCAGACGGATAAAGGTAAAACTGTAACGGTGTCCAAAAATAGAGTTCTTTGCCGCTCGCACGACTGGCTTATTGCGCTCCTGATGTCGGCCTGCGCGGCGGGCCTGAGCCCACTGGCTGCTGCTGCCGATGTGCTGGAGGAGTCCCGGGAGGTTTCGGGCTTTCATGCGTTGAGTGCATCGATCTCGGGCCGGATCAGCCTGAGTCGCGGTGCGGAAGAAGGCCTGCTGATCGAAGCGAAGCCGGAGACGCTTGAGCGCATCATCACCGAGGTGGAACACGGCGTGCTGCGCATTCGTCAGAAGTCGGCGAGTGGCTGGTGGCGGGATTCCGGCCCTGTTCGCATCCGCATCAGCTATCGGGAACTCGACGAGCTGGACATGTCAGGCAGTGCGGACGTGACGACCGATGCGCTCTCTGCGGAGAGTTTCCGCATCGGCATCAGCGGCAGCTCGAATATCGAGGTGCCGGCGCTGACGGCTGATTCACTCAGTGTGCGGGTATCCGGCAGTGGCGATCTGGACGTGGGCGAGTTGACGGCTGATGAGGTAGAGGTCGTTGTCAGCGGTTCGGGGGATGTTCAGCTGGCCGGCCGGGCGACGGCGCTCGCGGTCAAGGTCAACGGCAGCGGCAACGTGGACAGCGAGGATCTCGAGGTGACCAGCGCGGAGGTGGCGGTCAGCGGGTCAGGGGATGTGTCGGTCTGGGTGCGCGATGAACTGGACGTGCGCATCAGCGGCTCGGGTAACGTGGCATATCGAGGCGAGCCTGAGGTGGAGCGTCGGATCAGCGGCTCAGGAGATCTCGAGCCGCGTTAGCAGCTTTGGCGTGTGAACGAGGACGTAACGTGGCGTGCCCTCGGTGCCGACGCTAGACCATTCGAGTCTTGGCAGCGTCCGGGGCGGGCAGGTCGGGCATCGTCACCGGCGCACCGCCATCCA
>Ga0316191_10000742_pt1 | contig 21657 bp, 17 predicted proteins | sample Eddworburr2cm_MG_FD_204928 | JGI IMG/M metagenome (GOLD analysis project Ga0316191, IMG submission 204928) | Coastal sediment microbial communities from Maine, United States - Eddy worm burrow 2 cm | ecosystem: Environmental > Aquatic > Marine > Coastal > Sediment | place: USA: Maine... | reverse complement strand
GTGTGCGACGACCGCATGGATACCGCACAGCTCCGAGGCCACCTCTTTCAGGACCCGGGCCATCTCCGGCGCCGAGGTGATCCGGCCCGGCGAGTCACCGTGGGCCGGGGCGTCGTAGGCCACCACACTGAACCCGGCATCGAGCAACGGGCGAACCAGACCGGCCATGTGTGTCGCGCGGCCGTTCCAGCCGTGGTGCAGCAGCACGGTGGGGCCGTCTCCCCAGGACCATGCCTGCAGCTCGAAGCCCCGGGCACGGATGCGGAAGGGGTGGGACCGTTCGAAGATCGCCAGCTCGTCCGGGGCGGTGCGCGCCTGAAACGGGTGGCAGAACAGCCATCCTGCGAGGCGTTCGGCAGCCGACGGGTGAATCCACTGCAGCGCGCCGAATGCCCAGCGGAAGGGCCTGGGAGCCCTGGGAATCGACCGACCGTTCGTGCTTTTGCCGGGTCGTAGCGTTGCACTGTCCGCGGTAGCCATGGGCACTACTCCTTCGCGTTCCGGATCAGGGTTTCGAAGCTTTGCTGGACGCGGCTTTCGGCGTTCTTGTCCCGCATCAAGCGGCTGGCGTGGAGGTAGCCCAACATCAGGGCCTGGAACTCGTGGGCGAACTGATCCGGATCGACGTCGGCCTTGAAATGGCCGCAGCTCACCGCGCGGCGCGCGGCCTCGGCCAGGATGCCGATCCAGCCGTGCTGCTGTCGCTGAAGCTCGTCGAGCAAAGGGCCGGGCCGGTCGTCGAGCTCGAAGCTGAACTGCACGAAGGGGCATCCTCCCGAGTAGCGGTTGTCGCGGGTCCACTCCACCCAGTTCTCGAACAACTTGCGGACCCGTGGCTCGCCCTCGTCTTCCCGGAAAGCGGGCCGGACCACGTCGTCGAGGAACTCGCCGGCGCAGAGCTCGAGGGTCTGCAGCTGCAGGACCTCTTTGGATTTGAAGTGCCCGAACAGCCCGCTCTTCGACATCTTCATTTCGTCGGCCAGCCGGCCGATGCTCAGCCCCTCGAGCCCGATCCGGCTGCTCAGATCGAGCGCGTGCCGGAGAACGGCGTGCCTCGTGTCGTCACCCTTGCTCATGACCGTAATAATAGCACGATCGTTCGTGTTTTTCAAGTTTGAAAAAGCTGCCCCGCCCCCATTGGTCGTACCACTTCTTATGTCAGAGCAAAAGCCATTTTTCCTGGGTGGAGCGGAGCGGAAGGCGGTGGAAAAGGCTGCACCGCCTCGGGCGCCGGTGGCCGGTCCGCTGCCCCCTGAACGGCCACCAGGTCGGTTGGTGTCGCGGGCTCTGCAAGCCTGTCGGTACCCGAGGGCTTTGCGGACGAGTGGCCCCGCACAGTCTCCAGGGACGCACCCAGCTCGCTATCGCTGCCTACCAGGCGCGCTGCAAGGCCGCCGCCGATGCGAGCGAGTCCTGAGGGCCTGCCGCTAGTACCCCAGAGAGAATCGGCGCACCGTGCCGCCCTCCCGGATCCCGGTTGCCGGGTCCACGGAGATTGCTGCCACGGCCCCCTTGGTCCTGCGGGCCTCCCTTTCGGGGAGGACCTCGACGTCTAGCCCCATCCTTTTCGCTTCGTGGAGAAGGGTGGCGGCGAAGGCGCTATCGGCGACAGCGATGGCGATGCTCGGTGAGTCGACCTCCTGGCCGAAGAAGGGAACGACCGAGGGAGCGTCGATCGCTTCCTGAACGGGCGTGCCGTAGCCCAGAACGTTGAAGAGACACTTGATCGTCTCCTCGTAGATCCCGGAGCCAATGGCGCTCAGACCGAGTACGGGGCGACCGTTGTGGAGCGCGACCAGGGGTGTCGTGGGATTGAAGAGCCTGTCACCCGGCTCGATGTACGAGAGCGCGACCTGCTGGAAGGTGGCGGAGTCGGGAATGGAAACGCCGTCGATATAGAGACCGGTTTCTCCGAAGCCGATGGCATTGGACGAATGCAGAAGCGCCGCGATGTTGCCATCGCCGTCCACCACCACCACGGCATCGGAATGGCCTGGAAGGGCCTCGCCTGCCGGCTGCGTTGTCGCGACCCGGGCCCCACTGTCCTGCAGGTGGTCCCAGGCCCGTTGCGCGAACTCCCGGTCGACCCAGTCTTCCCGCCTGTACTCGATTCCCTCGAGGCCGGCGCCGAAGTTGACGGCTTCCACGATCCGGCAGAACCAGAAGAAGGACTCCGCCGACTCGGTGTAGTGCCCCCGACCCTCCAGGTCGGCCAGCTCGAGAAGGTTGAGCATGCCGGCGACGTTGGCGCCACCGGGCGGCAGATAGACGTCGTGATCGCGGTAGACGATGTGAAACGGCTCGTGCCACGTCGGTCGGTAGTTCTCCAGGTCTTCGAGGGTCAACTTCCCCCCGTCGCGGCGCACCGCCTCGACGAACTTCTTCGCCCAGGCTCCGCGGTAGAAATAATCGGCGCCCTCCGCCGCGACCTTCTCCAGTGTCGCCGCCAGGGCGGGTTGCTTGAAGGTCTCGCCGGGCGCGTAGAGAGAGCCGTCTTCGCGGGCAAACACCGCCCGGGTTTCAGGCAGTCGAGAAAGAACGCGCTGGTGGGACTCGGCGAGCTCTGAAGGGCGAGGGCTTATGGGGAAGCCTTCACGCGCGAAGTAGATGGCCGGCTGGAAGATCTCCGAGAACGGTAGCCTCCCGAACCTGGAATGGGCCGCCTCGACCCCGGCCATGAATCCCGGGACCAGCACGGTTCGACCCTTGGGGATAGCCTTCGATCCCTGAGTCGGGTCGGACCGGGACGACCTGGGAATCGTGAGAGGATCCGTTTCGCCCCGGACGGTGGCGTATCCGCCGTCGAGGGCAAAGACCTCACCGCTCGACGCGTCGTAGTACACCAGCGTCAGGACGCCCGCGAAGCTGACGGTGCAGCCGCCGGCCAGGGTGATGTGCGTCAGGGCCGTCGTGAGCGCGGCGTCGGCAGCGCTGCCTCCCTGCTCCAGCGCCTCGACGCCGGCCCGGATGGCGATCGAGCTGCTGGTCCCCGTCACCATGGCGGTGGTGCTCCGACTAACGGATTCGGCGATACGTTCGGTCCTGACGTATTTCTCGAGCTCGCCCTCGCCCCATCCTTTCGGAGAGAGATCGATGCGAGAGCAGCCGGTCTGAAGAAGAAGGAGGAGGAGGAGGAGGGCGATCGCGAGCAGTCTTCTCATCGGACGACTCCACCGGAGGCCCGATGGCAGCCACGGCTTCAGGCCTCGTGGCTAGATACGGCCTAGCGCGGGTCTTGTTTCTCGAGCCCGACCCGATCGGGTTCACCGCGGGCCAACGATTCGAGAATTCGCATACGATCCCGGGTGCTCTCCCCGAGCTCTTCAACCATGGCGGCACGGCCGTCGACGAGATAGATCGCGGCGTCGGCCAGCGGCGACAGGAGCTCCAGCTCGTGGGTGACCACGACGATCGGGGCGCCCGCGTTTCGCCGCTCGTCCAGCCAACCGAGCGTTTCCTCACGCAGTCGCCGGTCGAGGGCGTCCAGGGGCTCGTCCAGAAGCAGAACCGGTGGCGTGCCTAGACGTACGGCGGCGAGCAGCACGCGCCGCCGCTGCCCTTTCGACAGCTCGCGAATGGAACGCCCCCCGAGCTTCCGGAGGCCCAGCTGCTCCTGGACCTCGGAGATCCGTTCGGGAGTCTGGCCGCGCAGGTTGGCCACGAGCTCGAGAACCTCCACTACCGAGGCATAGGGCGATACATCGGGCTGCTCCGGGACGTAGGCCAGGAGACGGCGGGAGTCGAGCTCGTCGCTCCACAGGTCGAATCCCCCGATCTCGATGGCGCCGGCATCCGGGCGTTCGACGCCGGCCATCAGCTTCAGCAGGGTGCTCTTGCCGCAACCGTTGGGGCCGACGAGCAAGGCGAGTCCGCCACCCAAGTCGAGGTCGACGTCACGGATCACCGGCGCCGACGGCTCGTACCCGAACGTGACGCCGCGAAGCCGGATTCGAATCTCGCTCATGACGCGGGGTCTCCGAGTGCGAGGTGATGAAGCTCCTGCCAGCGGGTGACCTTCTGCCGCTGCTCCTGCCGCGTCGCGTCGCGCAACGCCCAGGGCACAAGCAACAAGAGAACGGCCGCCGTCCACCCGGAAGCAGCGATGGCGAGCTGCACGAAGCACAACTCACCTAGGGCGTGGGCCCCGAGACGAGTGGTCCCGCCCGCGTCACGACGGAGCGCCCCGGACAAACGAACCGATTGGAAGATCAGGCCCGCCAGCAGCGGGAGCGCAGCCGTCGGAGCCAACCAACCCGAGACCGCCAGCGAGGGCAGGCCGGCCATGGAAAGCAGCACCGCATCACGGACGACACGGCCACGGCTCGTCGACGGCAACGAACGAATCCAGGGCCAGGGAGGCCGCCGGAGCTTCAGCGCATCGCCGAGGGACACGAGCACCGCCAGCAGGGCCAGGCCTCCGCCGACACGTGCACCCGTCGCCTGTTGCGCGAGGTCCAACGAGTTGTTGCGCAGGAACAGCCAGACCGCGGTGAGGGGCACGGCCGCGATGAGCCAAGACAACGGAATGCGCCAACCGATGGCGCGAATGGCGATGAGCCAGGTCAGAGAAGCTCCTCCCGCGCGCGCCGGGCGCTCGACGTGGCGGATCGCGGCGGGCAAGATCCACAGCCGGCCTCCCCTGCGGTCCACAGCCCACAGCATCAAGGCTCCCAGCGCCAGAGAGAGCAATGTCCCGAACGCGGCAGCCAGGAAGGACGCCGCCGCGATCCACCGCGGCCACTCCGAGCGCCACGGCAATAGCGCTGTCGCCGAGGCCAGGCCCACCAGCACCAAGGAGACGGGAACCTGCCAGCGCCATGAACCGTCGACGAGGCCAGCGCCGATCCAGAGGAGAATCGCGAAGCACAGCACCGGCGCCTGACTGAGCAAGAGTGCCAACCACGCGGCCCTGCGCTCGCCGGCGCCGCTCACGGGAAGGTGCCGGTGCCAGCCCCGCAGCGTCGATGCCAGGGGCTCGCGCGCCACTGCAGCGTTCCACGCGGCCCAGATCCCGAAGGCCGCCAACCACGGTGGCGCGCCAGATCCCAACCCGCGGGCCAGGGACAGCAGCGTGCCCCCGGGATCAGGACTCAGCCCGATGGCAACCGCCAGCAAGAGCGCCTGCGCGAGGGTATTGCGAAACGTGACGCGGACGGTGGTTCGCACCTGGAAGCGCAGCAGGATCGAGAGGATCGACACGCCGGCATTGTCCCCCGCGGGTCAGGGGATGTCGACTCCACGTGCGGGCGGTCAGGCTATTTCTGCCGCCCCCTCCACTTGGCTGGCCGGTGGGGCGTCAGCCGCGCTCCTGGCGGACGATCTCCTCTTTGATGCCGGCGACCCGTTCTACCGGCAGGACAAAGACCACCCCGGTACCGTGCTGGTCCAGTTTCCCTGCGGTGTGGATGGCGACAATGACCGGCTCGACGAGCTCTTCCTCGGTGAGGAAGATGACAACGTCGGTCTGCGACTCCAGGGTCAGTCCGAGAAAGGTCTTGGCCTCGTGAACTCCCGTGCCGCGGCCGGGAATGATGGTGGCGCCGGAGATCCCGCAGGCCTTGGCGGCATCGACCACGAGGTCGGTGACATCGGGTTTGAGAGCGGCGACGATGACCTTGTAAGTCATGGGTTCTTCCCTTTCTGTCCGGCCCTGATACGACGGCCCGCCCGCCATTCAGCGAGTTGAGCGTAGCCCATTACGGTGATCATCGGGAACAGGCTCGCGAACGCGATCAGCCCGAAGCCGTCCACGGCCGGATTGCGGCCGGGAATGGTAGCGGCCAGACCGAGGCCGAGAGCGGTGACCAGCGGCACCGTCACCGTCGAGGTCGTCACCCCGCCCGAATCGTAGGCCAGGGGGATGATGAACTTCGGCGCGAAGGCCGTCTGCACGATCACCACCACGTATCCGACCGCGACGAAGAGCACCAAGGAGGCGCCGGTAACGATCCGAAGCGTGCCCAGGGTGATGCCCAGGGCGACGCCGAGTGCGACCACGAGCCGCAGACCCCACGGTTGGACGGCCCCGCGGGACGCCTGATTCGCTTTGACCGCCACGGCGATGAGCGCAGGCTCGGCCAGGGTGGTCGAAAACCCGACGACTGCGGCGAAAAGGTAGACCCAACCGTAGTCCCACCAGGACGATGTCGTCGGGACCTCGTCGCTTCCGAAGACGAACTGGGGCGACGACAGCTGGGTGGCCATGAGCTCGCCGAGGGGAAACAGAGCGAGCGCGAGCCCGATCATGAAGAACGCGAGCCCGCCGACGACGAAGATCAGGCCCACGAGAAGGCGCCGCAGGTGCGGGATCGGCTGCCGCAGCACGAAGTACTGGAAGCCGAGCAGCAGCGCGCTGACCGCGAAGACATCGCGGCTGGTATCCAGCAGGGCGGTGGTCAGTCCCTCGATCAAGGTCGACGCCGTGGCGGGATCATCCGTTGACTCCCGGGATGCGAACGCCGAAACGTATGATTCCGAGCAGCAGGACGAAGATCATCGGCGTCATCGAAGCCAAGGCAATCATGCCGAAACCGTCCAACAACGGATCGCGACCGCGGATGGAGGCTGCCAATCCGACACCCAGGGCGGTCACCAGAGGTACCGTCACCGTCGAGGTGGTCACGCCGCCGGAATCGAAGGCGATGCCGACGATGGCCTCCGGGGCGAAGAAGGTGATGACCACGACGACAACGTAGCCGCCGATGATGAAATACTGGACCGGCCAGCCGCGCAGAATGCGGAAGATCCCGAGAACGATGGCCACGCCAACCGAAAGCGCCACCGTCAGGCGCAGCTGAATGGCGAAGGCCTCGAGCGCCGCGTGGCCTGAAGGGATGTAACCGGCGTCGGACACGACCTGCGCCGCCTCACCGGCGATGGCGATGAGGGCGGGCTCGGCGACGGTGGTGGAAAAGCCGAGCAGGAATCCGAAGACCAGGAGCCAGACGAGACTTCCCTTGCGGGCGAACGCGTAGGCCATGGCCTCTCCGAGAGGAAACAGACCCATCTCGAGACCCTGAACAAACAACATCAATCCGAAGACCACGAACACGGTCCCGACCAGGATCTCCACCGTATTCGGGAAAGGCTGGCGCAACACCAGGGCCTGGAAACCGATGACGACCACCATGATGGGCAGGAGATCGCGCACCGCACTCCAGAGGCGGCGGGCAAACATCCGCGCCATCGGTGCTGCGAACCCGAGTCGCCGTAGCACGATTTCGAGTCACTCCCGTCGGTCGGGGTTGCTTTCGAAGCCACCACCCCGGCCCCCCGAGAGTAACAGGCCTGCGGTCTCTACACCATTCCCCGCGCTCGGTCGTTTTGGGACCCCCGCTTTACCCAAGATGCTTGGCGATTCCCTGAGAGTGCTTGAAGGCTCCACGCAACTAATCATGCGGCCGCTGCGGCCGTCACCGCCCGCACCGCTGCAACAGGCGTCGTCGTCTCAGCTACCGACGGCAACGTGAGAGTGTTCTCAGGCGGTCGAATGGTCCTGAGAATGGACCCCGACATCGCGCATGATCCAATTCACATAAGCGACTGAGTCCGCGCGGACAAGAGGAAACTCCGGGGACCCCTCTCGGTGAGGGTACCCCCGGCGTCGTGAATTCGAGCGCTCGTGACCGCGGTCAGGATTCTTCGGCTGTCGATTCGACCCGGCCGCCCAGATACTTGCCCAGGAAGGTCTCCATCGCGCGGTAGAAGTCGAAGCGGTTCTCTTCGTTGCCGAAGCCGTGCCCTTCGTTCTCCTTGACCATGTACGGCACGTCGATGCCACGGGACTTCAGGGCCTCGACGATCTGGTCCGACTCTTCCTGCTTGACGCGGGGATCGTTGGCGCCCTGCGCCACCAGCAGCGGAACCTGGATCTTGTCCACGTGGAAGAAGGGAGAGACGGCCTCGAGCATCTCCTTGTCGGTCTCCGGGTTACCCACCATCTCGTAGACCATTTCCAGGAAGGGCTTCCAGTAGGGCGGGAACGCCTCGAGCCAGGTGAAGATGTTCGACACCCCCACGTAGTCCACGCCGCAGGTGTACAGCTCGGGGGTGAAGGTCAACCCGGCCAGCGTGGCGTAGCCACCGTAGGAACCGCCGTAGATTCCGATCCGCTCGGGATCGGCGATGCCCTCGTCGATGAGCCACTCCACGCCGTCGGTGATGTCGTCCTGCATTTTGCCGCCCCACTCCTTGAAGCTGGCCTGCCAGAACTCCTTGCCGTAGCCGGTGGAGCCGCGGAAGTTCGGTTGGAACACCGCGTAGCCGCGGTTCGCCAGGAACTGCACCTCGGGGTTGAAGCCCCAGGCGTCGCGGGCCCAGGGTCCGCCGTGGGGGTTGACCACCACCGGGAGGTTCTCGGCCTCGGCGCCCGCGGGCACCGTCAGGTAACCCCGGATGGTCAGCCCGTCCCGGGACGTGTACTGCACGGGCTTCATCGAGGCCATCTCGCTTTCGTCGAGCCACGGGCTGACGTCGACGAGCTTGGTGAAGTCTCCGCTCTCCCGATCGAAGAAATAGTACGCGCCCAGCGAGCGGTCGCTGTAGGTCCGTACCAGGACCTTGGTCTCGTCTTTGCTCATGTCGGCCACCGCGACCTGGTAGCCGGGCAACTTCTCTTCCAGGGTTCGCTGCAGTTGCTCGCGTTGTTCGTCAAAGAACTCGTAGTGTACCCGGTCGGTGAGATAGCTCGTCCCCGTGATCAACTTGCGCTTCTTCGAGCGCAACAGACTACTGACGTCCACTTCAGGGTGCTCGTAGAGCATCTCGAGTGTCTCGCCGGTCTCGGGATCCCACTTGAAGACCGCTGACTTGTCGCGCTCGAGGTTGGACGACACGTAGACGTACTTGTTGTTGAAGTCGAAGAACATCGGTTCCAGCGAGTCCTTGAAGCTGGTGGTGAGTACGACCTTGAAGGGATCTTTCTCGGTTGCGCGGTAGAGCAGACTGGTATTGACGCCATCGGTGGTCGAGGCCATGCGGACCACACCCTCGTTGTCGGTGATCCAGCCGGCGACGTTGCCCGGGTTTTCGGCGACCATCTGTAGCTCGCCACTGTTGACGTTCATGCGGTAGACGTCGAAGATCTGCGGGTTGCGCTTGTTCATCCCGATCAGAATGTGCTCGTCGTCGTCCTCGAGCTCGTCGAGCGGCCGGACCTGAACGCCCTCGAATGGGGTCCCATCGAGGTAGTTCGAGCCGTCGATGTCCACGGCGTAGAGGCGCCAGTTCTCGTCGCCGCCGGTGTCCTGAATCCAGCCGATGCGGTTGTTGTTGAGCCAGAGGTAACCGCGAATGTCCCGCTCGGTGGACTCGGTGATCCGCGTCGCCTCGTCGGATCCGATCTTCTGCACGTGGACGTTGAGCCGGTTGTTCCACGGGGCGAGAAAGGAGATGTGCTCGCCGTCGGGGGAGAGCTGATAGCCGGTTTTCTCCGGGTTGCGGAAAAAGTCCTCCATGGGTATCAAGCGGGCTTCTTTCTGCTCCGCCGGACCGCTCGTGCATCCGATTGCCGCGACGAGCACCAGACCCGCGAGGAACCACATCGAGAATCTTCTGGACATGAAAACTCCTTTCATCAATCGAGCAGACGCTTCGTCTTGCTGGGTGGACCCATAGGTTGGGAAGCGGTCACTTACGGCCTCCTCGACCCGTCGAGGCCGGTCATCATACTGCAGATGGGCGAAACAAGCCGGGCTGGGGCAGTTCGGGGATCAATGTCGATCTCTTTAGTCGCGTACGAGCATTGAGCATCGACTCCCGCCGTAGTAAGTGTGAGTCCAACGGGGTAGATTCGCAGGTCGGCCTCACAACATGGGGGAGTCAACATGTCACGTAAACTGTTTTGGCTGCTGGTCGGCGCTGCTGCCGTCGTGCTCGTCACCGGAACGACCGCGGCGCAGATGCTCACGACGACTGAGCAACTCGGGAAGTCGATCTTCTTCGACGACAACCTGTCGATCAACGGGAATCAGGCCTGCGCGGCGTGCCACGCCCCGGAGGTGGGCTGGACCGGTCCGGACGAGTTGATCAACATGCACGGCTCGGTCTACGAGGGTTCGATTGCAGGTCGGTTCGGTGACCGCAAGCCGCCGTCCTCGGCCTACGCCACCGTGAGCCCCATCTTTCACCTCGACAAGAAGGGCCTGTGGGTGGGCGGCAACTTCTGGGACGGCCGCGCCACCGGCGAGGTGCTCGGTAACCCGGCGGCCGACCAGGCCCGGGGGCCGTTTCTGAACTCGGTCGAGCAGGCGCTTCCGGACAGTGCCTGCGTCGTCTACCGCGTCTGCACCGCCGTCGGCTACCCGGTCTCGTTCGATGAGGTCTGGGGCGCCGAGGCGTGTGCGATCTCGTGGCCGTCGGACACCGACACACTCTGCGCGGCGGGGTCCATCGTTCCCCTATCCGCCTCGGACCGCGATAAGTCGAACACGGCGTACGGCAACGTCGCCCTCTCGATCGCGGCGTACGAGGCCTCGTACGAAAGCAACGCATTCACTTCCAAGTGGGACGCCGCTCGCGGCAATGAAGAAGGAGTGTTGACCGCGCTGGAGCGGAAGGGGTTCGCGCTCTTCCAGGGCAAGGGAAAGTGCAAGCTCTGCCACGTCACCAGCGGCCAGGGAGCACTGTTCACCGACTTCACCTTCGACAACCTGGGCGTGCCCAAGAACCCGGAGAACCCGATCTACTGGGTGAACCCCACTTTCGTCGACGAAGGGCTGGGAGCCTTTCTGAGGAACTCCGGCTACCCCGAGGAGGTCTACGAGCCGGAACTGGGCAAGGTGAAGGTCCCCACACTGCGCAACGTGGACAAACGCCCCACTCCGGACTTCGTCAAGACCTTCACGCACAACGGGTACTTCAAGACCCTCAAGGGCACCGTGCACTTCTACAACACGCGAGACGTGCTGCCCGAGTGCTCTGGCGACTACACCGAGGCCGAGGCACTCGCCGCCGAATGCTGGCCTCCCCCCGAGGTGCCGATCAATGTGAATACCGACGAGTTGGGCGACCTCGGCCTCACCGATGAAGAAGAGGACGCCATCGTCGAATTCCTGAAGACACTGTCGGACGGCTACGTTCCCGTGGAGTAGGCCGACGGCGGCCGCACCCGGATTGGCATCCCCTTCGAAGTGAGGGGGAATTCGGTAAGCGTGCCCTGCGAGCCCTGAAGCTGCTGGTCGAAAACGCGGTGTAACTGGACACGGCCGGCGAGATTCCTATATATGATGTCAGGCCGTCGTGCGATCGCGGTGTGGGCACTGCCGTTGCACCGCGTGGCTATTGAAACACAAGCATGGAGACACCGACATGCGGCATCCGGTTGTCTGGGGATTGGCTGCGGTAGTAATCCTCCTCCTCGTCGTCGGCGTGGGGGTGTTGGCGACTGGAGCACCGGAGCTTCACTACGAAGATGTCCGACCCGAGATCGAGCCCATCGAGCCCGAGATGGTCGCCCTGCCGGGGGGCACCTTCATGATGGGCAATCCGACGGGCACCCCCGAGGAGCAACCCGTGCACGAGGTGGAGCTCGCGCCGTTTTCCATCGGCAAATACGAGGTGACCAACCGCGAGTGGAAGCGGTTCGCCGAGGCGACCGGTCGCTACCACCCACCCAACCCGCTCTTCGCCGATGGGATCAATTACTTCCTCGACCATCCGGACTCGCCCGCGGTCGAGATGTCGTGGAGCGATGCGGCGGCATACTGTGCCTGGCTGTCCAAGCGTACCGGTAAGGACTACCACCTCCCCACCGAGGCCCAGTGGGAATTCGCGGCCCGCGGCGGTCTGGAAGGCAAGATCTATCAGTGGGGCGACGATCGACGCGAAGGCATGGCCAACATGAACAAGGACTGGAACGGAGGCACCATGCCGGTGGGCTCGTTCCCGCCCAATGGCTACGGCCTCTACGACATGATGGGCAACGTCAACGAGATGATGAACGACTGGTACTCGGAGACCTATTACGCCAAGTCACCCCGCAAAGACCCGGTAGGCCCGGGCGGCTTGGAGAACTACCTCTCCCTGATCAATCCCGTGGGACGCAGCCGCTGGAAGGGCCGGACCAAGGTCCTTCGCGGAGGTTCGTACCGCGCTCCCTTCACCTGGGAAGAGTACAACCCCGACGGCATGCACGAGACACCGGTGCAGCCCGGCGCCCGCGAATACGTGGCGATGCATCCGTACACCCACTTCGACCTCGGTTTTCGCGTCGCGCTCGGGGGTGTCTGGAAAGACGAATAGAGCGGGTCTACAGACGGATAGGAACTTCAGCTTGAACGGGGTGCTCGGGCGAGGGGCGATGGTCGCGCTGGCGGCGGGGCTGGCCGCATGCAGCGGGCACACCGTGCGTCAGCCGTACGTCCAGAATCATCCGGGCAACTTCGATCTCAGGCGTCCTCCGTGCGAGCCGGCCGACCGGCCGGATGCACGGTCCTCGGATCTTCTGATTCGCTATCTCGGCGTGGGCGGTTTGTACCTCGAGTGGGAAGGGATCTCGCTTCTCACCGCGCCGCTTTTCACGAGGTACGGCTTCATGCGGGTAGCCTTCGGGGAGATCGAGTGGGATGAGGACGCCATACGGCGCGGCCTCGACGGCCTTCACCTCGAGACGACATGTGCCGTGCTGGTGGGGCACGCACACTACGACCACCTCGCCGACGTGCCCCCGGTCCTGATCGACCACGCCCCGGGCGCGCTGGCCTACGTCAACCGAACCGGCGCGAAGATGCTGGAGGCGTTTCCCGAGCTGTCCCCGCGCGTCGTGGTGATCGAGGAGCAGGGCAACGACTGGATACCGCTAGTCGATTCGGACGGAGACCTGCTCCCGATCCGCGTGCTCGCCCTTCCCTACGAGCACGCATCGCACCTGGCGGGCATTCACTTCGCCGACGGGGAGATCCAAGAAGGCTGGGACGAGTGGTCCGGTCGGAAGCTGCGGAAGATGAAAGAAGGAACCACCTTCGCCTTCGTGATCGAGCTGCTGTCGGATGAAGGCGATGTCCTACACCGCATTTACTATCAGGACGCCGCCGGCTTGCCTCCGGGACTGCTCGACGACCGCCCGGTCGATCTCGCGGTGCTCCCGATGCCCTCCCACCGCAGGGTGGAAGACTACCCCGGAAACGTGATCCGGACGACGGAAGCCCGACACGTCATGGCGATCCACTACGAGGACTTTCTGCGCGATCCCGACAAGCCGATGCGCATGGTCCCGACCCTGACCGACAAGACGGCGCGCCAGTTCCTGGAAGCGGTCGAAGCCGCAACCTCCGCGCCGGAACGCTCACTGCAGGGGCCCGACCCTTGTGGTTGCGGTCCGTGCGGCGACGCCTGGTCGATGCCGCTCCCCGGTGAGTGGCTCCGCTTCCGCGTCGCATCCGACGACTAGATTCCTCGACGAGCGCCGTCAGGATCGGTCTGCGACCGCCTCCTCCAGTTCGGCCAAGAGGTCGTTCACGTCGACACAAGGGAAGGGGTCAAGTCTTGGCATAGAACTCTGCAGTCCCATGCCAAGACCTGACCCCCTTCTTCTCGCTACCGGATTCAAGCAGGCCTTCGACCGGGAGTAGGGATCAGACGAAAGGTGCGGCGCTGGTAGTCGGCATACTCGGGGTACTTCGACACCGAGATCGACTCGGTGAACGCCGTCGAACCGAGGAACAGCACGGTCAGGAGCACCGGACCGAGGAGCGACGGGTTGAGCCAAGGGGCTCCCGCCGCCACGCCGAAGAGATAGAACGACCACCAGATCCCCTGTTCGCAGAAGAAGTTCGGATGGCGCGAATAGCGGAAGAGGCCCTCCGAGAGGAACCCCGGCCCGGGGGATAGGCCTGCACGCCGGCGGGCGGCCTTCGCGGACTGGAAGCGCCACTGCTGCTGGTCGGCGACGGTTTCCCCGACGAGGAACGTCGCGAACAGAGCCGTGGCGACGGCGTCGAGAGTACCGAGCGGCGACGGGCCCTGCTTCGCCGCAACCCACGCGGGCCACGCGAGCACCAGCAAGAGCCCGTTCTGGAAGCCGCTGATGAAGAGGACGTTGAAGACCTGGAAGATGGCGGGGCTCATACGCCGTCGCAGCTCTTTCCAGCGATAGTCCTCGCCACCCCTACGGTAGCCGCCCTTGCGCGCGAAGTTGTACGTCAGGCGCGCGCCCCACGTCGCGACCAGCACGGTCATCAGAATCAGGCGCGGCTCGAGCCGCCCCACCGAGGCGGCGAACCACGCCACGTAGAGGACCGGCACGATCGACCACACTCGATCGACCCAGGAGTATTCCCGGCTGAAGACCGACAGCACCAGACACAGACCCGCGAGGATCGCGGACGCGGAGACGGCTGTGGCCAATGGGGTCGGCATGACGAATCCGCAGCAATCTACAGCGAGACGGAAGGCCGGACAAGCGACGCCCGTCGTGTGCGGCCGAAGACGTCAGAGCGTCGCCAACAACTCGTCGTCCACGTCCGGAAGTCGTTCGAGGAATCCCCGGAGATCGGCCGGCAACGGCGCCGAGATTCGGAGTCGCTCTCCGGTTTCGGGATGCCGCACCTCGAGCCTCCACGCGTGCAGGAATAACCGCGGTAGCCCGTACTTCTCCCGGAAGTAGCGATTGATCCTTCCCTTGCCGTAGGTCGTATCGCCGAGGACATGGTGACGGATGTGCGCCAGATGACGGCGGATCTGATGGCGGCGTCCCGTCGAGATGCGCACGGCGAGGAGCGAGCACCGCGAGAGCTCCGCCAGGCGCTCGAACTCGCTGCTGCATGCCTGCTGCGTCAGTGCTCGATCGATGACGCCGCCAGCCGGCGCGCTACCGCGAACGAGGGCGAGGTACTCCTTGCGTGCGTCGCCGGCGGACAGGTTCGCGTGCAGCTTGCGCGCGGCGTCGCTCGACAACGCAAAGGCGATCGCACCGGACGCCGCACGGTCGAGCCGGTGGACGGGGTAGACGTGGCGGTCGAGTTGACGGGCCAGTTCCTGCAGAAGGAACACGCGGTCGCTGGACTCGCTGGAACGATGAACGAGAAGACCGCCGGGTTTGTTGACGATCACCACCGACTCGTCCTGGTACAGGATCGCGAGGGAATCGAACGGCCTGGCCTCGTCCGCGTTCATTGTCTTCTCTCGAGTGGCCACGAAGTCGGAAGGGAACAACAGAACCCAAAGCACGATCTCGACCACGTCCGGCTCCTGAGTCAAGAAGGAGGGATCGCGATCGCGGCGGACAAGAAACATGAGCCGCGTTCTACGTCCGGTACCTACTTCCTATTTCAACCAGATCACCCCGGTGGAGCGATAGAGTAACCTGAAGCACCTGGGTTACGAACGCGGACCCCGAGGCTGCGCCAAGGACCCGGGCTGCTGACCGGACGGGCGGGCCTATAATCGCGCAATGGTTCTGGACCGGTCCCCGCACCAGGGATCGCCGGGCAACCAGGACTGGATGGCCTGGTCGGGAATCCTCCTCTGCGTTGCGTTGGCGAGTCGCCTTTCGCCGGGCAGCGCGTGGCTCGCGCTGCCGCTGAATCTCGCGTTCTGGACGCTCCTGGTCGTGTGGGCCCGCTCCTCCGGGGCCGCCGGCGGCGTGGTCGCACTCGGCTGGCTCTTGCCCGTCTATTACCTGACCTTCCGCTTTTCCCGTGGCCTCGTGGAGACGATGGACGTCGTGCTCGACACGGACGGAGCCCGCTATCTGGAGGAGGCGGCGGAGCTCGCGCTGATCACGGTCGCCGCGCTGACCATCAGCCTCGAGAACGGGTATCTGGCGATCGTGCTGATGGCTGCCGTTCCGTGGATCCTGCGTGGCCGGGAGCGCCGAAAGGTCCTGAGGGCGGCCGCGGCCTACGCGGGACTCGTCTTGCTCGTCTTCGCGATCGTCGTCGCGGTCGCAGCCCACGGACGGGCCGCGGATTTCTACTCCACGTGGGGGGACGAGAACTTCGCTTCCGCCGCGACGGGACTACCGACGCACCTGCAGCACTTCGCGAGCAACTACGTCCGTTTCGACGAGGGGCTCTCACCCAAGGGGATCCTGGTGACCGGCTTCCGGGTCTTCGTGATGTCGATCCGGGCCCAGGCCGGCATCCCGATCGAGACCTACACGTGGGAGCCGACGCGCGATCTGCTGCTGCGACCCGCGAACGTCGCCTACCTGGCGATCCTGTCGACGTTGGTACTGATGGCCGCTCGTGGGTGGAGATCGATCGTCAGACAGCGGGACGAGCAACGGCTCTTCCTCGGCTTCGTGCTGGGCGTCGTCGTGGTCTTGCGCCAGGCGGCAGTCACCCTGCTGGCACCCCGGGAGAGTCTCCTCTTCGCGCCTCCGACCCACGCCGCCCTCTGGTTGCTCGTCGGGATGGGCCTGGCCGGGCTCCTGACCCGGGGTCGGTTCCGTGTCGCGAGCGCGACGCTGTTGGCTGCCCTGGCGATCGTCGTGATCGCGAGCAACCTCGCCTGGCTGATCGCCGCCGGATCCTGAGCTCCGACCGGTTCAGGCTCCACGGAGCGTGTCGATCAAGAAACTCCAGATTCTGCGAAGGATCCGCTCGCGGCACGACGGCCAAGCCAGCAGGACGACTGTCGAGACCGCGCTCGACGGTTTGGAACGCGACTGACTCTCGAGACCGACGAGCAACCCAAAGCGGATACGGCGGATGAGCCGTGTTTTGCGTCCGGCACCTAGATACCATGTCAACCAGAACAGGCCGATCGAAGGACGGAAAAACCTGAAGCACCTTGTTACGGACAGGGATCCCGGGCAACGGCGACGGAGGCCCGTATCGATCCAACACTGAATCGTGGTTCTGTCAGTCGATGACGCGGATGTCTCCGACATCGAAGTGGGTGGAGAGGCGCAACGTCGGAGGGGGAATTTCCCTGTCGTGGGGGCGTAGTAGCCGCACAGGGACTCCGTCAGGTCTTTCGATGTCGACGTCGACGGGCAGCTTGAGCTCACCGCTTCCGAACGCTACCTGAAAATCGACATCGGCATCCCGCAGCCACATGCCGCTCAGATCGACACGCGCGGCGCCGATGCCGTGCTGCACATCCAGTTCTTTCGGGCTGGCGTTTCCCAGCGACCGCAGTACCATCGTACCCATCCGGCCCTTGATGCTCAGCCGCTCCAGGGGAATGTCGAGAGGCTCGGAGACGATCAGCCCGAGGACCCCGCGATCGAGCTCGACTCCCACGGTGGTCAGCTCCAAGCCGGCGAGATCGAGTGCGAGGTATCCTCCCTCCATCGTCGTCTCGAGGGCGAGCGGCAGATCGCGAGGAATCTCGATCGTGACCTCGGGCGACCTCTTTCCAAGCCAAATACTGACGACAGAGACGTGAAGCAGCCTCTTCTCGTGGAAGTCGAGGCGATAGGTCCAGCCCCCGGTGTCGTCCTTCTCGTAGGACTGCTCGAGTTGGTGGACGTCGGGATCGAAGAACGATTCGACCCGTATCGGCGCGCCCGCCGGCCCCGCCTTCACCGTGACCGCCGCCGAGGAGAGGGAGAGCACGACCCTGCCGGGCACGGAGCCCGTCGGGGGAACCTGCTGAACGAGCCGCTCTTCCTCGGGCTCTGTCGTGAGCAGCTGAACGCAGAAGGTGGCTCCAAGTGCGATGGCGACCAGCAGACCGAGCCCGGATACCACCGCGCAGGCGAAGCAGCAATTTCTCTCCCACGACTTCACAACGATACCTCTGTGTCCATCAACAATACGGGTATTGTGGTCCGGTGATTTCAGGACCCATAGTCCAGGGGGAGCAGTCAATAGTACGGGGGTGTATGTGAAACAAGCCGGGTTCTACGTCCGGTGTCTACGAATCGGGCTCGTTCTTGATCTCCCGGTGGACTTCGGTGTGCCGCTCGATCGGTTCCAGGTGCGTGGTGATGGTCACCGGGCCCGGAAGCTGACCCTCGACCGCCGCCTCGATCTCGGTCGCCTCCCGGTGTGCGATCTCGATGGTGGTATCCGCGGGGAACAGCAAGTGCACATCCACCCAGGCGCCGATGCCGCTATGCCGGTGGCGAAGCTCGTGGTACAGCAGACCGCGCTGCGACGTCTGTTCATCGAGCAACTCGATCAGCTGGCGACGGACTTCGGGATCGCTCTCGTCCATCAGGCCACCGATCGAGTCCCGCACCAGCCTGACGCCGGACCACAGGATATTGACGGCAACGAAGATCGCCAGGATGGGGTCGAACGGCAGCCACCCGGTCCACAGGACGAGTAGCACGCCGACGATCACGCCGAGGCTCGTCCAGGAATCCGTCAAGACGTGCTTGCCGTTCGCGACGAGGATCAACGAGCGGTGGCGCTTTCCTTGCCGTACAAGGAACAGGCCGAGGCCGAGATTGATGAGTGCGGCTGCCGCGACGACGACTGCGCCGGTGCCGAGATTCCGAAGCTCCAGGCCCGCCATCCAGCGCGCGATCGCCTCGTAGATGATGTAGACGGCCGCCGCGGCGATCAGCATGCCCTCCACGCCAGCGGAAAAGAAACTGATCCGGTCGTGGCCGTAAGGGTGGCTGGGATCGGCCGGACGCATGCTGAGCCACAGACTGAAGGCCGCAAAGGCCACGGCGGCGATGTGGACCACGGACTCGGCGGCATCGGAGAGGATCGCGGCCGAGTTGGTGATGTGGTAGGCGTACCACTTGCCAAGCAGCATCATCGTGCCGATCGCGAGCGAAAGCGCCATCGCGGTCCGCTGCTGACGTGCCTCGGACGACGCCGACCTCTCGGTTGCGGCGGGAGGATGCGAGAGAGTGGGTTGCACCGGCGATTCGTCCCCGTTCGATGCCGAAATCGATTCTAGACATGCGGACTGTAGCACCGGTCCGCATCGGGACAGGGACGGGTTCGGGGTAGACCGAGTGCTCGGGGCGGATGCAACGCTGTTGAAGCGCGTCGACCCGGCACGATAGGCGGCGGGCGTAAATCCCGGCAAAGCGCCTGGCCGAGGCTTTGGCCCGGGTGCTTTGCAGCCCCAGGCCCATTCCGAAAAGGACGGCGAACAGGACGTAGAACTTGCCTTCCACCGCGAGCCCGACCAGCAGCCTGGATCCCTGGTCGCCGCCCGTGCTGGCCGGGGCGGGCGAGGGCCACGCCGGGAACGCAAAGGTCAGGACGTTGGCGACCAGCACCCCTAAGATCGCCACCCCGCGCAGTGCATCCAGAGCCAAGGAGAATTCGCCGGAACCGAAGTTGAAGGAAGCCGGATCGTTCATCACGACGACTTGTCGCTACCATTCAGCGTCAAAGACGCGACGTTTCCCAGGGTTGGCGCGATGTCCGACGTGTCGAACACGATAGGTGATCCCGCGATGTCGCCGTCGTGCCCACCGGCGACATCTTCCGTAGGATCAGTTTGATCGTCGAACGGCCATCTGGCGATCAGTCCCTCGTCGAACGCCGCGGACCCCGGAGCCACGTCAACTGGTGGGACAGCCCCTGTCGCGGCACTGACGACGATGGCTAGCATCCAACTACAAATACATACCTTGGTGCGCATGACGATACCCCGGGGCAAAATCCAACCGTGAACTTACCTCGGCCTGGGAACTCGCGGAGCGGGTGCATGGTATCGAATGAGTCCTCTTTCGGAAGACCCCGCCCCCGCCGTGTTTGAAAACACGATCGGCGCACCTCCCGGGCAATGCTACTCGGTCGCAGACAGCTTGCCGTTCGGGGCAAGGCCATCGGACGACGCGTCCTCGCCAAAGTCGCATCGATCGTCACGCCAGACACCATTCTTCGGACACCATTCTTCGTTGGCACCGGCAACTGATTACAGAGAAGTGGACCCACAAGGGAAGGGGTCTTGGAATAGAACTCTGCAGTCCCATGCCAAGGCCTGACTCCCTTCCGTACTGTCAACCAGCACAGTTCGGTCGAACGACGGAAGAGAGTGAGGCGAGTGGTTTTTGGAGCACGATCCGAGTGTCGTGGCCCTCAAGCTGGGCCACGGGCGGGCACGGCCGGCCGGCCCCGATCAGCTGATGTGGATCGGGTGGTCGTCTTCCTCTTCCTTGAGGCGCTCTTCCTGCTCGATAAACATCAGCTCGACCGCGTGCTTGACCAGCTCTTCGATCGTCTTGCCGCGGCGCTTGGCCTCGGCCTCGTAGGCGCGATGTTTGTCGTCGTCGAGGTCGATGCAGACGGTGACCTTCTTCATCGACGCTTCCTCCTCTGCTTTGCCTACCCTGCTCTCCTCTGTTCGAGTTGCTACGCGGGAACCGCCTTGTAGCCGTAGCACAGGATCCCGCTGTGACCCTCCTTGCGGATCTTCCGGAACTCGAACCTCACGTCCATGCCTGCCAGAACCTGCGAGGGATCGCAATCGACGACCTGCATCATCAAACGCGGACCCTCGGGGGTCTCCACCAGCGCCATGGCGTAGGGCGCCTCCATCATCAGATCGTCCGGCGCAACGTGGACCACCGTCGAGGTGACGACGCTGCCTCGCGGCGTCAGGCGTGTCGGCTCGAGCTCTTTCTTACGGCACGCGGGGCAGATCTGGCGGGCGGGGTACGAGACCTTGCCGCACGACCCGCAGCGCGAGGCCTCGAGCCGGAAGCGGGCAGGGACCTCTCTCCAGTATCTCGGACTAGGCATGCTCACACCCTCCCGAAGATGTGGACCACGGAGCTGGCCCCGGAGCCACCCATGTTCTGGGTCAGGCCGATCTTCGCGCCCTTGACCTGGCGGTCGCCGGACTCGTCGCGAAGCTGCTCGTAGATCTCGATCGCCTGGGCGATGCCGGTGGCTCCCACCGGGTGGCCCTTCGACTTGAGGCCACCGCTGGTATTCACCGGGATCCGGCCACCGAGCGCCGTTTCGCCGGTGCGCGCGGCCTCGCCGCCCTTGCCTCTTTCTACCATCCCGAGGCCTTCGAGACAGCAGATCTCCGCGATGGCGAAGCAGTCGTGAACCTCGGCGACGTCGATGTCTCCGGGGCCGACGCCGGCCATCTTGTAGGCCGTCTCGGCGGAGTGCTTGACGGCATCGAGGTCGGCGGGGCTCTCGCGCTCGGCGAGGGTCATGGTCGCCGTTCCCATGCCGGCCCCGAGGATCTTCACCGGCCGGTCGGTGTATCGCTTCGCCTGGTCGAGGGGGCACAGCAGCAACGCCGCGGCACCGTCGCTCACCGGCGAGCAGTGCAGCAGCCTGAGCGGCTCGGCGACCACCGACGACGCCATCACCTGCTCGGCGGTGACCTCGCGCCGGAACTGCGCCTTCGGGTTCATCGCCCCGTGGCGATGGTTCTTGACGGCGATCCACGCCAGGTCTTCCTCGGTGGTGCCGTAGGCCTGCATGTGGGCCCGCGCGATCATGGCGTAGAGCCCCGGGAAGGTGATCCCGTGGTAGGCCTCGAGCTCTTGATCGGAGGCGGTGGCGAGAACGTCGGTGACGTCGACGCCGTCATTCATCTTCTCGACACCCGCCGCCAGCACAAGGTCGGAGGCCCCGGAGGCCACGTCCAGGAAGGCGGCGCGCAGGGCCGCGCCTCCCGAGGCGCAGGCCGACTCGACGCGGGCTGCCGCCACGCCGGCTCTGCCGATCTCCGCGGCCATGATCGGGCCGAGGTGCTCCTGATTGACGAACCGGCCGGCCGACATGTTGCCGATCCACATGCCGTCGAGACGGTCCGTGCCGGCGTTCTCTAGAG
>Ga0316191_10000741_pt1 | contig 21672 bp, 11 predicted proteins | sample Eddworburr2cm_MG_FD_204928 | JGI IMG/M metagenome (GOLD analysis project Ga0316191, IMG submission 204928) | Coastal sediment microbial communities from Maine, United States - Eddy worm burrow 2 cm | ecosystem: Environmental > Aquatic > Marine > Coastal > Sediment | place: USA: Maine... | reverse complement strand
GAAGGCTGCCACGCCGACACCACCCGCGCTGTGTCCCATGACCGTAATTTGCTTGGCGCGCGGGAACATCTCTTTTGCGACATCCATACCGGCGCTGACATTACGAAGCCCGCGGTGGTAGCGCGTAGCACCGAACGGAAAGTCCGGGTCATTCACATCGTTGTCGCCGCCAAACGTGGAACCGTCACAGTAGGGCATGTAAACGACCGAGTAGTCGGCAAACGGGTTGTCGGACATGGTCGGATCGAACACGCCTGGATAAGGTCCGGTCTCGGGAGGTTCTTGCCCTCGCTGGCCGTCCTGGCTTACTGCCAGGACATTGCAGGCGTATAAACCTTTCCAGCACGCGCCGCCGCCCTGCAGGAATATCAAAAGCTTCTTGGGGTCACCTTGCCTGGTGAACACTGAGTACTCGGTGCCGGCAATACAGACCGGTCCATCCGCACGGACACCGGAGTCGTAACTGGAGTCGAGTGCGTATTGAGGGTCAAAAGTGTGTTTCGTCCAGTCGCCGTACGGGGTTTCGACCGACACTGACGTGCCCAGATACTTGTCCACGCCGGCATTCCGGAGTTCATCAAGTGCCCTGGCATTGAGACCGGATACATCGGCACTTGCGGTTCCGCTTACCAGCAGCAATACAGCCAGTGATAGTGGCCATTTAATTGCAAAGAATGACCTGCAAATTTGTGTATTCACGTTCATTTCCCCTTGTTAAGCCTGCTTTGTGTCGAACAGGTCGCAACTGGCCCTTATTGTGGATTTGTTATTAGGCACTTATGGCGAAGTCGACCATCACAAAAGCGACCGTAGCCTTTATACATATACGCAAATGCGCCAAAAAGGCTATAAGACCAAATACTGATCCCCCCGCGTTGCGCCTCAGCAGTTCGCCGAGGGCACTTTAAACCGCATGGCTGGTCTGAAAGCAGTACGATCGAATCGTCGACCCGAACCGGAGCTGACCATGAAAAAAATAATCGCTTTCCTGACATTGGCATTCGTCGTCGCCGCTTGTGGGCGGCCGGCAAGTGAGGCCGAACCAGCCGCAACTGAGCCAGCACCTGCGGCAGCAGCCGTTGTCGAGCCAGATGTTTCCATTTACGCGGCAGCCGTCGCCAGCGAGACACGTCCCGAGGCGGACCGTGCCCGTGATGCGGGTCGTGAACCCGAAGCTGTACTCGAGTTCTTTGGCATCCAGCCTGGCGATATAGTGCTGGAGATGTGGGCAGGCGGTGGCTACTACACTGAGCTGCTCGCGCACGTCGTTGGCGAGAGTGGCAAAGTCGTTGCGCACATGAACACGCCGATCCTGCAGTTTTCGGCTGAAGAGCACACCATGCGGCATGCCGACAATCGCCTTCCCAACACCGAGATCCTGTTGGCCGAGAACAATGAGCTTGCGCTCGAGGCCGACAGTTTTGATGCGGCCACGATAGTGCTCAATTATCACGACCTCTACTGGTCGTCAGAGGAGTATGGCTGGGTGCAAATCGATGTTCCTGCCTTTCTCGCCGAGCTAAACAAGGCAATCAAGCCAGGCGGCATTCTCGGGATCGTTGATCACCAGGCGGTAAGCGGGTCACCGGCGGAAACGGGCGGTACGCTGCATCGCATTGATTCCGCGATCTTAATTGCTGAAGTCGAGGGTGCAGGTTTTATCCTCGAGGGCGAAAGCGACGTGCTGGCCAATTCTGAGGACGATCATACGAAGAGCGTCTTCGACCCGGAGATTCGCGGTAAGACAGATCGTTACGTGCTGCGCTTCAGGAAGCCGGAGTAGGGCGCACGCCGGTTCACTGTGCCAGGTCGGTAGCCCGTAGTACGTGCGCAACGCGATCCTTGTAGGCGATGTGACAGCCGAAGCAGCCGTCAATCATCCCCTGCAATTTGCCAACTGCCGCGGTTTTGTCGCCCGCTTTGGCGGCGGCGCCAATTTCCAGGGCAAGATCATGCACATGCATGTCGAACTGTTTGAACGCCGGCATTTCTTCACCGAGCTCACGGGCAACGAGCTGAACCTGCTCCGGTGGGATGCGTGGATGAGTCGCAATGCCGTTCGCCCCGCGCTCAACCAGTTCGAGGTCGTCCGTTAGCAAGCCATCCGCAATCTCGACGAGGTTGTCACGCAGGCCCTGCATGATGGTCTGTAGCGTTGTTGATTCATCCGTCAATGCCGGTACCGGCAGCAACAACAGCGCTATGGCAGTAGTTAATGGAGCGTTAAAGCGTTTCAATACGGTCACCTGTCCTCGATGGAGTCCACCTTAGTCGACTACGAATGGTTCAAGATGCACTGGTATTACTACCCGCGAATCCGGTGAAATTTTTGCAACAGTATCGCGGAATGGAATCAGTTTCTGGTCCACATTTGATTGCTGAGAAAACTCATAAGGCTGAACGAAGCTGTCCCAGTGGGTAGGAATGATGACAGGCGGATTTCCAGTGACGCGAACAAGACGTTCATCGTAGTTGTAAAGACCCATTCGTGAGCCGTTGATCCCCGCCAGGAGAATGTCCGGCGTCAGACCTTCCAGTTCGCGCTCAATGAAGTTCATCGAGCCCATGGTCAGAACACTGTGGCTGTCGAAGCGGGCCAGGAACATCAATGAACCACCCTCAATAAACTGCTCAATACGAAGCGGCGCCTCCAGCTCGGTATTACGGTCATATCGGCGGGAATCGAAATAGCGTTTTTCAGCCAGAGCCGAATGAATGGAAGGAATTACTCGAACCGAAAAATTTTCAAACTGATAATCCTCGCCACCGCCCACTGCGTAGAGCTGTTCGTCGGGAATACCGTAGGCTCGCAAAATCGTGATGGTGGTTTCCGTTCCAATGACCCTGGCGCCGGTCTTCTTCGCGATGTACGGAACGTCACCCAGATGATCGTAGTGGCTATGATGTACCAATATGAAATCGGCCTTGGTAATCAGGCTATCGATCAGATTCGTATCCCAGTCGCCGACTTCATCGCGAGCGTAGGCACGCCTGTCATCATCGGGATGTTGGCGATCGACGTAGCGGAGGCGCGAAATATACGGATCAATTAATACCGTGACATCACCGTCTGAGATTTCCCAGCCAGCCGCACCAAAATACGTGAACTGCAATCCAGTCTGCCCGTCGGCTTCCTGGGCGAATGGCTGCGACGCCATTGTCAAAAGACAAAAGACCGCAAAACACTGAATGATTGATTTCATATTTTTCCTCTGCGCTGCCACTCGTAGTGCAGTCTATGCAGCGTCTACAGTATCTGTCCACAAAGGGAATGAAGAGTCATGCCTTCTGTGGAATGGCGGACATCGCCCGTTCCGTCATGGCGGTGATCGTCAGCGAAGGGTTTACGCCGGGATTGGCAGGAACCGCGGCGCCGTCGCAGACGAGCAGATTCTCGTAGCCGAAGACGCGGTGCTTCTCGTCGATTACGCCTGAGGCGGCATCCTCACCGATTACCGCACCGCCCAGGATGTGCGCAGTCGTCGGGATGTTGGCAGTCGCCTCGAGGAGCATGCTCTGGGCAACGCCACCCGTATGCTCGGCGAGCCAGTCGGTGGCGCGATTAGCGGCATCGATGTAGGTCGGATTGGGCTTTTCCGGATCCTGCTGTGTCCTTAGCTTGACGCCGGAGCCGAACCAGCGTTTGCGTGCCTTTAACGCAATTGCATTGTCGAGGCTCTGCATCACGAGGAGTATCACCGTGCGGCGCGACCAGCCGAACGGCCAGAGGGTTTTCAGGAATCGAATCGGATGACGCACAATGTTACCGAGCAACATCAGCGGACGGCGCAGCCGCGTTCCTTCACCGGTGAGCAGGGTGAACAGCGAACTCATGAAGTCGCCACGCTCGCCATAGGTAACCAGTTCGATGTGGGTATCTGCGTCGGTGTGGATGCTGGCGCTGATGGCGACGGTGTTCCATGGCTTCAGACTGTCGTCGGGCAATGTCACGGCAAGTACCGACTCGCTGTTGGTCCGCACGAGTTCGCCAAGCCGATCGCTGACTTTCGGCAATGAACCGCCGAGCTTGCAGCGTGCAAGAAGGCGATTGGTGCCGAGTGCCCCGGCGGACACGATAACGCCACGGGCCGAGAACGTCTTAGGCTGCTTGTTGAACCATGCCCCCGGGTACCGCGTCTCGACATGATAGCCCTCGCTGCCATCCTCAGCGCCGATAGGCCGTATATCGATCACCTCGCGATCAGGGTGGATCGTTGCACCCTTCTTTTCAGCGAAATAAAGGTAGTTCTTCAGCAGGGTGTTCTTGGCGCCGTATCGGCAACCCACCATGCAGGCGCCGCAGCGGGTGCAGCCCGTGCGCGGTGGGCCTTCGCCGTCGAAGTAGGGGTCCGGCACTGTCTCGCCGGCTTCGCCGAAGAACACGCCGACGGGCGTGCGTTGAAACGTTTCTTCAACGCCGAATTCCGTGGCGATATTCTTGAGCAGTTCGTCGGCGGGACTATCGAACGGGACCTCGTTGACCCCAAGCATGTGCTCCGCCACTTCGTAGTGGGGCGCGAGTTCGTTCTGCCAGTCCGCGAGCCCGGCCCACTGTGGGTTTTCGAAGTACTCCGGCTTGGCACGGTACAGCGTGTTCGCGTAGACGATGCTGCCGCCGCCGACTCCCGCACCGTTGGCGATGAACACGTCTTTGAACGGCGTCATGCGCAGGATGCCGCGGCAACCTATGACCGGTGCCCACAGAAACCGCTTGAGGTCCCAGGTGGTCTTTGCAAATTCCCAGTCAGCATAGCGCCGGCCACACTCGAGGACAGCGACACGATATCCCTTCTCCGCGAGACGCAGGGCGCTTACGCTGCCACCGAAGCCGGACCCGATGATGATCCAGTCGTAGTCATAGTCCTGCATGTTGCCGAGCCCTCCGCTGTCGCCTGATCGCAAGCATAGCGGATGTTAGCAGCGCGAGGCGCATTGCGTGTACAGTGTCTGTCCACCCAGGGAAATGAAGATCTATGCCAGGTTTTTACTCTCGTCTGCTACATATAGTCGCGCTCGTAATATTCTCAGGCCTCGTTGTCGGTTGTGCCGGCGCCGCCGAAACGGATCCGGATGGCAAGCTGTTCCAGCCATCCGCAGATCCTGTTGCCGATGTGCAGCAAGCGCTTGGTCGAGCTGACGATGGCGACCGACTCGCATTGGTCGTTCTGGGCGCGAACTGGTGTCATGATTCGCGCGCGTTGGCGTCGCGACTGCACAGCCCGCCGCTGGCTGAGCTGATTCAACAAGAGTACGAACTGGTATTCGTCGACGTCGGCTATCTCGACAAGGGCAGGGACGTGCTGCGGCAATTCGGTGTGCCCCAGTTCTATGCAACACCGACGGTGCTAATCGTCGATCCATCGAGTGGGGCCTTGATCAATGACGAGGACCGTCACATGTGGGCCAATGCCTACAGCATCGACATGCCATCCTCTGTTCAATACTTCGAGAAATGGGCGACGACTGCATCGGTTACAGATCCCACGGCGGACTCGCCCCAGCTTCGAAAACTCTACGCGGAGATAGACCAGTTCGAACAGCAACTCGCGGAGCGGGTGGCCGCCGGTTACGCCGTTGTCGGCCCGTTGCTGGAGGCCTACAAGGGCGACGAGGCACCCGAGGGATTCGACGCGAGCTGGAATGAGTTGCGCGACTTCAGGATGGCCATCCCGGACGATATTCACGCACTTCGGGACGAAGCACGACGACGCGTGTCCGCGGGGGAAACAGACATCCAGCTGAGGTTTCCGGACTACCCGTTGTTGTCCTGGGAGTCCGAATAGATATTTCTACCGGGATGTCACAACTTGTTTTTCGGGCTTCCTGAGTCGAGGACAGGCAGCGTCAGCGTCGTTTGATGCTCGTTGCCATGGTGCAGCGTGATTTTCGCCACCCTGGACTCGCTGCTGACATGTTCCGATTCACCCGTCTGAAGGTTGCGCGACAGGTGTGGTGCAAAAGACGCTGAAACCTGTACCCGGATTCGATGGCCGGCCTTGAACGTATTCGCGAGCATCAGGTAGTCGAGACGCAGCTCAACGACCTCGCCTGGCACGAGTAATTGCTGCCCGGCGCTGATGTCACGATAACTGGCACGCAGCACCTCAGCGCCCGGGCTTCGGAGGTTGATTGCGCGGCCGTCGGGGTAGACATCCAGCAACCGAAACCAGAGATCGAAGTCCCGGCAGTCGCAGGAGACGTATACGCTGGCGACTGCATTGCCCGCGACCGTCAGGTCGTCGACAAGTACGTCGCTGTCGAAAGTGAGCACGTCGGCGCGCGACGCAAGCTCCCGGTAATCGTGTGGACCGAATGAGTCGTAGGGATCGGTCACCGGGTTGGCGGGGTCAGCGACAAACTGGCTGGTCGCAGTGGCAGGCGATTCGGTGCAGGGCAGCAGGCGACCGGGTGCGAGACACCAGGCAGCCGGGCGCGCCTCCTCGGGCGGCCACGCTGCGGCCTCCCGCCAGGCATTACTGCCCATGACGAAATAGCGTATCGCCGGCTCATCACGCAGGTCAGGTTGCTGTCCGCGCAGGTACTCATCGAAGAACCCCAGCACGACGTCGTCATAATCGATGCGCGCATCGGGCCCGAAGTCGATATCGCCGACGACCTGTTCACCGGTCCGGGCCACACCATGCTTCCATGGCCCCATGATCACGTGACTGCGTGCCAGGCCGGCTCTCGAAGCGACCAGGCCCGCGTGATTCGTGAACGCGCCCTCCGGGCCATAGGCTTCGTCATACCAGCCACTCATATTTAATACGGCGGCATCCACGTCTGCATATCGCCCGCGGATTTCTGCCCAGTTCCACCAAGGATCATCCGGTGGGTGCGACAGCCACTCAAAGTAGTAGGGCGCTTCTTCACGCAGAAAGGGCAGACCGGCAAGCGGCAGGTGCAACATGTAATCCGCAGCAACTGCATCCCAGGCGTCACCCGCCTCATCAACCGAGCGAATACCGGGCAGGTCCAGGCGATGGCGGGCATCCGGTGCGACGTTGACAAAGATCCACGGCAACCAGGACAGGTCGAATACGCCATTCATGTAGAAGAAATTACGTGGCGAGGAAAAAGTCATCGCCGGCGCCATGGCTTTCAGGCCGGGCGGAGACTCGATAGCGGCCAGCCACTGTACGGCGCCCGGATAGGAAAGGCCGAATGTGCCGACGTCGCCGTTCGACCAGGGCTGCGCTGCCGCCCATTCGATCGTGTCGAAACCATCCTTGCCTTCGTTGCGGTACGGTTCGAACATACCCTCCGATGCATAGCGTCCACGAACGTCCTGGAGGACGACCGCGTAGCCGCGTTCGACGGCCTTCCGGTGCGTCTGGTACGACTCAACCGCGTTGTGCTTGCCGTAGGGCGTTCGGTAGAGCAGCACCGGAAACGGGCCGCCACCCGGTGGGCGATAAACGTCGGCGCGCAGCACGACGTCGTCGCGCATCGGCACTTTGACATCGAGGTCAACGACCATCGCCGCTTCCGATGCAGGCGGCGCTCCAGGGTCCTGCGTGCAGGCAGCCAGCAGCGCAACGATTAAAAGGGGGGTAATACGTGCCATCGGGTTTTCAGTCATGCAGCCTTTTGCCGGCAGTATAACTGACGCCTACGCGTTGCCGAGGGTGACGAAGACGTTCACCTGACGTTTCGGGAGTACCAATACTAAGCGGCAATAACCCGGTTTCGACCTTCGTTCTTGGCGCGATACAGGCGCGTATCGGCTTCATCCAAAACGCTCTTGTACAGCGATTCGCCCGCAATCTCCGCCAGCCCGAAACTGATGGTTACGGCAAGGCCGTCCGCCAAATCCGACCACTCGGCGTTCTGCACGGCAAGTCGCAACTGGCTGCACACGTCCAGTGCCTGCTCGTTATCAGTGCAGGGGAGGTACAGCAAAAACTCTTCGCCCCCGTAGCGCGCAACAAAGTCGGTCTTGCGGCAACCCTCTCTGAGGATGCGTGCCACACGTTCGAGCACCACGTCGCCGACCGCGTGTGAGTGGCTGTCGTTGATGCGCTTGAAGTGATCGACATCGGCAAGCGCAATTACGCCAATGTGATCATCGCTTTTCACAAGGTCGTGTTGCTGCTGCAGAAAGTTATCGGCATGGCGCCGATTCGGCAGTTTGGTCAACTTGTCGTGCGTTGCCTGCCGCTCAAATTCCTCGGCCTGCACCCTGAGATCTTCGGTCCGTTCGTCGACCAGTTTCTCCAGGCGAGCGCGCATTAGTGCGTACTGCATGATCACAAGCATGCCCGCGACCAGCACTGCGAGGATGAGCACGAACTCCGGCATCGTGTAGTTGGCAAACGCGATCGCGAGAACAATGCCCGCTGCGCCGGAAACAAATTCGACGATGGACGTGAAAAGATTGAATACGCTAAGCGGGTTTCCCTGCCGCAGGTAGACAATGATCATCATGCCGACATCATTGATGATCTGCATGGCGACGAGGAGCGTGAGCAGTAAAAACCCGGCCCCAAGGTCGAGCGCATGGACCGGAATCGCACCACCGATATATTGATACAGCAACCCTGCTCCGAGGATGACAAAGATCATCAGCCCGGCGTTGTGTAAGGCAGCGGTAAGAACCATCCGCAAGGACACGCCCAGGCGCAGGCGGTGCCAGGGATAAATCAAGGACGCAAGACCATTGACCCAGGCCGCATCGACTGGCCCCAGGATAAGAATACTCATGACCTGCGCAACCCGATCCATGGACACGTAGCCGAACACCGGGTGTGGAAACCCGGTCGCAATCGTAAACAAGCCAAACACGACGAAGAGGCCGGCCGTGCCCAGGCCGTATTCATTGGCGAGCAGGCCGGTCTTGGAACTGAGCACGGTCAGGCAGACAAGCGCACCGGCCAGCAGCAATGCGGCATAGACGAGGTCCGGGCGCCAGAGGCGCGCGTCGTCAGGGCTTTTTGTCGGGGCAGGTTTGCTCATAGCTTTCGCAAAGTATGCCCGATATAGTCAAGTCAAACTGTGACGTCTGTTGAGCGAAAAGGGGGCAATATCATGAAAACAATTCTTGGCGGATTCGCCATCGCATTGATTAGCTTGTCGGCAATGGCCGAACATCATGGTTCGGAGCATGCGGATCTCCATGCTGCGATCAAGGCGTTTGACAACGCCTACGCCACCAATGATATCGAAACCTATTTCGGCTTCTATGCTGACGATGCGACGGTGTATTTCTACGGCGCCAGGCAGGACATGGCTGCCTACCACGAGGAGTGGATTGCGTTGATGGAAGCGGGCGGCGGCGTGGAAATGAACGAGATGTCGGATCTCCAGGTGCAGGTGATGCCGTGTGGCGACGTCGCCATTGCAACGTCCTTCGTCGACAACCGCACACGTTATCCCGATGGATCGAAAACCACGGCAAAAGCATTCGAGACTGACGTCTGGCAGAAGATAGACGGCGACTGGAAAATCATCAGCCTGCACTACAGCGAGATTCCGCCGGACGAGTAGACTCTTCGGGGCGAGGACTGTGGCAGCCGGAACACGGCCGCATACTTGGGAAATGTCCTTATTAAACATCCAGCACGCTCGGTGCTAGGCTCCGCGAGGCCACTAAGGCCTTCCCTGGAGCAAAGCGATGAACAGAATCTTCGCCCTCGCAGTATCTCTTGTCCTGGTTTCCGGATTTACCACAGCGCAGGCAGCACCGCTGACGCTTGAGGACGTCAACGTCATCAAGCAGGTGGTGACGGTGCGCATGAATCCCGCGGGAGACCGGATCGCCTACTTACTGCAGGTGCCGCGTGAGATCTACGTGGACGACGACGGTAAGCCGTATCGTGAGCTGCATGTCACCGACCTCGAGGGAAATTCGACGCCTTTTGTGACGGGCGAAATCGAGATTACCAACATTGCGTGGGCCGCGGACGGGAAGTCGATTTTCTTTCTCGCCAAGCGCGATGAGGAAGCCGATTTCAATTCGCTGTACCGGATCTCCATGATGGGAGGCGAAGCCGAGCTGCTGTTTACGCACGTCAACTCCATCAGTCGGGTCTATCCGTCACCGAACGGCAACGTGATTGCGTTCACGGCAAGCGATGCACGACCTGAAAAGTCCGAGGAACTGGAGGAAAAGGGCTTTAAAGCCGTCGTCTACGAGGAATCGGTGCTGCCAACGAAAGTCTGGATGCTCGATCTCCAGACCCTGGAGGCAACGGCCCACGACCTGCCTGGCTCGGCGTCCAGTTTCACGTGGTCGCCGGATGGCGGTCGCTACGCCGTTGCTCTGGCGCCAACGCCGCTCGTCGACGACTCTTATACATCGCGCGATATTCACGTGGTCGATGCTGTTGACGGGAAGGTGCAAAGCAAAATGGGCTCGGTAGGCAAGCTCGGCTCGTTTGCGTTTTCGCCGGATGGCGAGCGAATCGCGTACATCGGCAGTGTGAACATCAACGACCCGGCGGAGGGCCGGCTGTATGTGGTGCCGTCATCCGGGGGTGAGCGGCGCGAACTCGTTCCCGAGTACCTCGGGCACGTTGGCAATTTTATCTGGAGCGATGACGACAGCGTCCGCTGGCTTGGTTCACGCGGCGTGTATTCGGAGTGGGCGAAGGCGTCACTTTACGAGACGCAGTCACCCGGGGCGGCGCCGAAGCCGGGCCCGATCATTCGTAGCGTGCACGGTAACCCGGGGCAGGACGTCGTGGCGGCGATTGCCGATACGCCGGAGCACCCGGCAGAGCTTTACCTGCTACGCGACGGTGCAGAACCCATACGGCTGACCAACTCGAACCCTTTCCTGGGCGAGCGGGAACTGGCGAAGCAGGAAGCGATTACTTACAAGGCTCGAGATGGCCTGGAACTTGAAGCCATCCTGATTCATCCGATGACGAAAAAGCGTGGCGGCAATCCACTGATCGTGATCGCACATGGCGGACCCGAGTCGAATCACTCTAACGGCTGGATGACGAGCTACGGCCGGCCCGGGCAGGTATTCGCGGCCAACGGTTACGCCGTGGTGTACCCGAACTACCGTGGCAGCACTGGCCGCGGCGTTGCGTTCTCCAAGCTCGATCAACACGATTATGCCGAGGAAGAATTCAATGACCTCGTCGATGCCAAACGGCACCTCGTCGAGCAAGGGCTGGTCGACCCCGACCGGGTCGGTATCACCGGCGGATCCTACGGCGGCTATGCGAGCATGTGGAGTGCCAGTGCACTGACTGAAGAGTACGCGGCAGCCGTGGCCTTCGTGGGCATCTCCGATCAGATATCCAAATTCGGCACGGGCGACATACCTTACGAGATGTACAACGTGCACTCGCTGGCATGGCCCTGGGACGACTGGATGTGGCTTCTCAAACGCAGCCCGATTTACCATGCCGGCAAGACGAAGACGCCGTTGCTGATCATGGGTGGTGACAAGGATCCGCGGGTGCACCCGGGGCAATCGCTGGAGATGTACCGGTTCGTGAAGATTCGCACGGACACACCGGTCCGACTCGTCATCTACCCGGGCGAGCAACACGGCAACAGCAACACGGCCGCGCAATACGATTACTCGCTGCGGCTAATGCGCTGGATGGATCATTACCTCAAAGGCGAGGGCGGAGCGCCACCACCTTATGAGCTTGATCATGCGGCCAGGCTTCAAGAGGAATAAAGAGCCACGCTCCCTATTCCTCACACTCGGGAACGCTGCTACCCCGTGCCTCGCAGATGACATCCTTCAGGAAGGTGAATCGAGCCTGGTAATAAGTCACCTGGTTTTCCAGCCCGGAGATCCCGTGTCCCTGTCCTTCAAACTCGACATAGGTCACCGGCTTACCCAGTTTCTTCGCTGCCACCACAAACTGGCGGCTTTCAGAGACGCCGACCCGGTTATCGTTCGAGCCATGGGTCAACAGAATGGGCGATTTCAGGAGGTCGGTGTGGTTGAGCGGAGAGCGGTCCTGCATCGTCTCCCAGTCGGTCGCCGGGTCGCCTGATTCCAGGATGATCCAGTCCGGGATGTTGGTCGCATCGTAAAAGGTCACGATGTTGGAGAAGCCGGCATGACTCATGCCAAAGCCGAAATAGTAAGACTCGTCGCGATCGTTGGTATAGGGAGGAAAGGTCAGGGCCCGCATCGTGGCGTACCCACCGTGTGAGCCCCCCGCGACCCCTATCTGCGTGGGTTCCAAATCCAGCTTCTCCTCGAGGAATCGAGCGGCGTAAAACAGGTCGATGATCTCGTCGCCTCCCAGGTCCCGGTCGTTGAGCGCCATGAAATCCTTACCGAATCCCGAGCTGCCACGTACCGCCGGAGATAGCCAGGAAATACCCGCCTCGCAGAAGATCTGCTGTCCGCTGCGGAAGTTGTTCTGGCCTCCGTAAAAGGAAGTAATCACCGCCAGTTCCGCTTGTTTGTTTTCTCGCGGGCTCTTCGGCGTCATCAGGAAGGCATGCAGCATCCGCTTCGCGCCCGTGGCCGGGTCGGTGTCAAACGTCGGAAACTCGACTCTCTCCACATTGCACTGCTGAATCGCACTGAGGTGGTCGTCGGGAAGCCGGATACTGGGTGAGAACTCGAAGCTGGCCTCACCGTCCTTGAGTCGAATATCCATGGCGTCAGCCAGGAAGGGCGAAGCGGCCGACGTCATCGATACAATGAAATGGTTTTTGTCATCGAAGCCAACGGTGCCCATGTTCGAGTCGAGGATCTTTTCTCCCAGCAGTTGGCCCTGCAGGTTGAGGACCTGAAGCACATTCTCGTGCGGGCGATCGAGCACCTGGAGGATGTGCTTCTCGCTATCGATCTCCAACAACGTAAACCCAGCCTGCTCTTCAACCGAGGTTAGTGGCGTAGATTCCTTGCTGGCCAGGTCGAATACGTACAGGTTGGTGTAGCCGGTTTCATCCGATTGATAAATGAAACGGTCGTCGTCCAGCCAACCCTTGGTGTAACTGCCAACCGACTGCCTCTCGACGCCATCGGGCAGGAGGATTTCGATCTTGGGATCGCTAAGGTTGACGTAGGCGAGCGTTCCCTGCCGGCGATGACCATCCTTGTTGAGCTTGATAATGACGCCGCTGTCATCGGGCGTGAAGTTGACCGAGGTCCAGACCATCGAGTAATCGGTGCCTTCTTCGCAGATTACCTCCACGGACTTACTGGTCTCAAGATCGAGGATAGTTAGGCAGTTCCTGTAGGGCTGTTTGTCGCCGAAGCGGGCGATATAGCCGATCTTGCTTTTGTCTTTGGAAAAGTCCCAACCGTAGATGTACGGCACATCCGTCAGCTTCGTCAGGCTGCCGTCTTGCTGCGAGAGACGATAGAGGTTGAGAACCTCGTCATTCTTTTCGTCGCCGAAGACGATCATGTCACCCCGGACCTCGTCATACTTCATGCCCCACAGGTTGCGTGTGGACAGGTCGATGTCCATCAATTTCTTGCCTGCTTCAGGATCAATGGGGCCACCGTCAGCATCGAGGTCCTGGACCATCATCCAGGTGCCTTCGGGTGTGGTGTGTCGGTAAAAGAGCTTGCCGGCCTCAAAATCTGCGTTCCAGGAACCGTAGGGATAACCCTGGAAGTAGGGTTCCAGGTCGATCGTGCGACCAAGGAGGCTGACGGCATATTCGAGCTGGTCGGTTTCGTCCGCTTCGAGTGGGGCGTTCTCCGCCGCCGGTTGCTGCTTCGAACAAGCACTCAAGAGCACGAGGAACAGAACAAAGAGAAGGGCGATCTTGTTAAGGACGGTCGGTTGCGGATTCACGGTCTCAAGCCCTCAAAAAACGGGGAGGTTAAAGACTAAACACTTCGCGGCCGCGACGCTGTAAGTGTTTCCCGGCCCGGAACACGCCAAACGAGCCTTATTATCTCGCTATGCGTTTGTTCGATCTGGATTCCCGCTCTCGCGGGAATCCAGAACCGAACGATGGTTTACGGCCCGGTCACTATCAGCTGCACTGACGAGTAATCTGCTACCGGTACAATGGTGAACAGGTAATCGCCATCCGCATCGATAGTGATCGACAGGTTGTCATTGGAGCCCTGCAACAGGTCCACAGCTTCACCGATGGTGACCGTTGTAGTGCCGGCTGAGGTCGCGCCGAGATTGACGGTTGACCAGTCTGCGCTGGCTACCTTGAAGCCGTAGGTGGCTGCTGTCAGGTTCACCGTAACGGAGTAAGTACCGTCTCCGTTGTAGGTCAACGGCGTGGACTCGTCGAAGCCATTCATATCGCCTCGCAGCAGTACAGTGGACCCGGCAAATACCTCCTGGTTACGAACCGTCAGCGTCGGCGCATCAGGATCGCTGGCATTGACGACAAAGACATAGCTGCCGTCATCGACAATGGTCAACGAGAAGTTGTCGTTGGATCCCTGCAAGAGATTGACGGCAGTGCCGAGGCTAACCGTGATGTCATCCGCTGTCGCCGCTCCGAGATTCACCGTGGACCAATCGGCCGTCGCAATCTTGAAGCCGTAAGTGCCGGCGGTCAGGTCGACGACCACGATGTAGTCATCTATTCCTGTCAGCGTCAGGGCGGTGGACTCATCCCAGCCATTCATGTCGCCGCGCAACAGCGGGATGGCGGCACCGAATGGCCGGCCATCGCTGATGGTCAGGATCGGCGCATTGGTATCGCTGGCATCGAGCTCGAACTTGTAGAGCCCGGCCTCGGTGATCTCCACCGACAGGTTATCGTTGGAGCCAGGTAACAAGGTCTTGGCCACATCGATGGTAACAACGGTTTCGGCGGCGGATGGCGCACCAAGGTTCACCGTGGACCAGTCTGCCGAGGCCAGCTTGAAGCCGTAGGTGCCCACATCCAACTCCACAACGATGCGGTAGACCCCGGAGCCGGCAAAGCTCATGACACCGGACTCGTCCCAACCATTCATGTCGCCGCGCAGTAACACGGCGGTAGCGCCGTAAGGCTCGGTATTTAGATCGTCGACCGGGTCAGAATTATCGCCGATTCCGTCACCGTCCGTATCCGCCCACTCGGTCGGATCGTCCGGGAAGGCGTCAGCATTGTCACCCACTCCATCCCCGTCGGTGTCTGCCGATTCCGCCGGATCGAAGGGGAAGGCATCCAGCGCATCTTCGACGCCGTCATTATCGTTGTCGGTATCGCTGGCATTCGGAATGCCGTCGTCGTCGTAGTCACCGGTAGTCAGCACATACAATCGCATTCGATCCAGATCATAGGCATCAAGGATGAAGTCGACGGTTGCATCAGCGCCCAGCGTCAGGGACAGGTTCCCGGGATTGTCTCCGGCAACGACTGCGACAAACCCACCCACCGACACGCTGCCGTCGCCGCTGGCTGCGCCAATATTGGTCGAGGCCCAGTTGGCATCGGCCATCTTGAAACCGTAGGTGCCGGCGAGCAGGGCCTGTTCAACGACGTAGTATCCGTTGCCCTCGTAGACAAGCTGCGTGCTGGCATCCCAGCCGTTCATATCGCCACGCAGGTAGAGCGCCTCGTCACCGAAAGGCACGATTTCAGTCACGGTCAGAACCGGGACATCCTTGTTGGTCGCATCCAGGCTGAATCGATAATCTCCCGGCCTTGTTATGTTGATACTGAGATTGTCCTGCGAATCCTGCACCAGGGTTTCGCCCACGCCGAGCTCAACGGCGGCATCCGCGGCCGAAGTCGCCCCGAGGTTGGGCACGGTCCAGTCCGCACTCGCGACCTTGAAGGAATAAGTGCCGGCATCGATGTGGGTGGTGACGCTGTAGACACCGCTACCGTCATAGGCAAATCCGGTATCGGTACCCCAGCCATTCATGTCGCCACGCAGATACAGGGTCGTCTCACCCCAGGGCACTGCCGTCGATACCGTCAGCACCGGCGTGTCCGGGTAGTAAGCGTCCAGGGTGAAGACATAGCTGCCTTCCGTCGTGATCTCGATACTGAGGTTGTCATTGCTGCCTGGCAGCAGGTCTTCCGGCGTATCCAGGACGACTGCGGCCTCGTCAGCCGACAGGGCACCGAGATTAACCGTGGCCCAGTCAACGGAAGCCAGCTTGAAGCCGTAAGCGCCCGGCGTCAGATCGACGGTCACGGTGTATTGGCCGTCGCTGTCATACACAAGCGGTGTCGACTCGTCCCAGCCGTTCATGTCACCGCGCAGCAACACAGCCGTCTCACCGAACGGCACCTCATCGCGCACCGAAAGCACCGGCGAGTTGGAATCACTGGCATCCAGCGCAAAGACGTAATTGCCCGCTTCGGCGATCGTCAGCGACAGGTTATCGCCCCCGGCGCCAAGAGTCAGTGAACCGCCCGGTGCAATTTCGGTTGCACCAGCGGCACCGAAGTTGACCGCACTCCAGTCCGCATCGGCAATCTTGAATCCGTAGGTCCCGGCATCGAGAGTCACCATGACGCTGTAGCGCTGGCTGCCGTCATAGCTGAACTCGATATCAGTTCCCCAGGCGTTCATGTCGCCACGCAGCAGTACCACGGCATCGCCATATGGAACGGCATTCGGATCTACCGGGTCGTCTGTATCGGAGTTATCGCCAATGCCATCGCCGTCCGAATCAAACTGTTCGGTCGGGTCATTCGGGAAAACGTCCTCATTGTCGCCGACCCCGTCACCATCGCTGTCGGTCGTTTCCGATGGATCGTAAGGGAAGGCGTCATCGGCGTTCAGGACGCCGTCGTTGTCGTGGTCATTATCTTCGGCGTTGGGCGTGCCATCACCGTCGAAGTCACCGCTCGGTAACACGTACAGAGTCGGTCGCGCGCCATAGCGCCCATCGATCACGAAATCGTAGTCCCCATCCGCATCAACCGTCAGAGACAGGTTGGGCGGGTTGGCATCATGCGCAACAGTACGCGGCACGCCAACCACAACATCGGTCGAATCGGCGTCAAGTGCGCCGAGGTTGACGGTCGACCAATCCGCTGTAGCCACCTTGAAAGGATAGACGCCCGCAGTCAGCGGGAAGGTTACTCGATAGATGCCCCCGCCTTCGTAGCTCAGTGGGGTCGACTCATCCCAGCCGTTCATGCCTCCGCGCAGCAGGATTGTATTACTGCCGAACGGTATCTTCTGAGCGACGCTTAACAGCGGCGCTGCCGGTTCGATGGCGTCGAGAGTAAAGGTGTAGGTATCCGCCTCTGCGATCGTCACGATCATATTGGCGCCACCGGCCACCAGGTTCTTGACTTCATCAACGGCTACGGCTTCTTCGCCGTCCGCCGAACCGAAGTCGACGGTAGCCCAGTCTTCAGAAGCGACCTTGAACTCGTAATTGCCGGCTTCGAGGTAGATATCGGCCGTATAGACGCCGCCACCATCGTAATAGAAGGGATTGCCGGTGCCCCATTCGTTCATCGCGCCTCGGACGTAAACCGTGGTGCTGCCGTAAGGAACGACATCTGCGGCTCCGGAGGTGGCGTCTGCCGCCAGGCCATCGCCCTGGCTGTCGCCCTGCGGTTTGACGAACACCGCGGTGGTGTAGGCCGGAACCGTAAAGGCACCATCGGCAAAGCTGGCGGTCTTGACCACCGCATCAACAGAATCCTGCTGCACACTATGCAGTTGGAAACCGCTGGCGGTGTTCACCGCGGCGGTCTGCTCGCTGGAGCTACCATTGACGACCACAACCACGGCATCAACCGCCGGGTCCAGATCAGTCAGGCCAGTGCCGTCGTCGATGCTCATGACGATCAGGCCCTGGGTCTGGCGCACGCCGATGTTGTGGAAGCCCACCCGGTCGATGACATCCTGACCGCTGGTCAGCCGGAACAACGGGCTGCCACTGCGAATGCTCAGGAACTCATTGAACACATCGGAAGCAAACTGGATGTCCTCGGCAACAACCGCGGTTTCAGGGTTTGCGAACAGGGCCGAGATCGTGTCCCAGGCGTCTTCATTCTTGTCAGCGATGGGCAGGCCGACATGCCAGTTATTGCTTGTCTGGGTGAAGTCGACGCGGTTGAACCAGTCACCGGAGTCGTAGGAGTCTCGATCCATCGACTTGGAGCGGATCTGGTCGCCGCCCATTTGCAGGAAAGGAACGCCCTGGCTCATCAAGGGAACTGTCGCGGCTACATTTTGAATGCGCACGCGATCCTGGCGAGTGACTTCGGCCGGCAAGCCGTACTGCAGCTTGTCCCACAGGGTCTCGTTATCGTGCTTGGACACGTAGTTGATAATGTCAGCCGGATCGTCTGCGTATCCCGCGGGCTGGCCGTTCCAGCTGATGCTGCTCGCAGTGACGGCATTTCCGTTAGCATCCGTGAGCACGTAATCTGCCAGGGTACCCGCCAGGCCGACACGAATAATATCCTGCTGCTGCAGACTGCCGTTCTCAACGAACAGGTATGCATCACGGACCGCGTCACGCTGCCGGTCATTGAAGGAACCGATTTCAGTACCGCCAAGATTCAGCTGCGAGGCCTGCTCGAAGCGCGCCCCATCGGCCACTTCGCCAAAATTCCATCCTTCACCGTAGAAGTAGGTGTCCGGATCAACCACACGCACGGCCTCTCGGGCTTCTTCTATCTGGGCCTTGGGGTGGTGTCCCATGATGTCGAATCGGAATCCGTCGACACCATAGGCCTGGGCCCACTGCACCAACGAATCGGCGACGAATTTGCCCATCATGCGGTATTCGGGAGCCGTATTCTGGCAGCAGGTCGAGGTTTCAACGGCACCAGACTCGGGGTTCAGCCGGTGGTAATAACCCGGTACGATTTTGTCGAATACCGAGTTGTCATTAATGCCAGAGGATTGGGTGTGGTTGTAGACCACGTCCATCACCACCCGCAGGCCCATTCCGTGCAGGGCCTGGTTCATCGCGCGCATCTCGAGAACTCGCGCAGCGCCGTCCGGGTCGGAAGCATAGCTGCCATCCGGTGCATTGAAGTGATGCGGGTCATAGCCCCAATTGAAGGCGTCAAGGCCGCGCAAGGAATTGATCAGGTCCTGGGCGTCAGCGGTATCGGGGTCAAAGCCCTCAATGATGTCGCGCAATACGAGGCTGGGATCGCGGCCATCGCATATGGTGGCGGAAGCATCGGTAGCGACACAGAGTTCCCCGACGGTCGAGTCCAGGCTCAGTTGCTGCGATAGATCTTCATTGACCGATGCGATGTCAAAGGCAGGCAGCACATGGAAGTGCGTCACACCGGCCTCAGCCAGTTCCTGCAGGTGCATCACGGGAGCCGTACCCGGCTCCGTGAACGCGAGGTACTTGCCCCGGTTGGCTTCCGAGGTGGATGCATCCATTGCACTGAAGTCCCGGATGTGGCCTTCATAGATCACCGCATCTTCCGGGTTGCCGATGGCGGGCACGGCATGGCCGTCCCAGCCGGTCGGTTTCAGGTCATCGTCGTTCAGGTCAACGAACTGTGAGTAGCGTCCATTGGTCGCCAGGCTGATCGAGTAGGGGTCAGTGGTCTCAAATACCTCGATGTCGCTGGTGCCAGCGTAAAAGACGCTGACCTCGAAGCGGTAGAACATGCGGTCGAGTTGCGAACGCGTTCCGGTGTAGGACCAGATCCCGCTTGCATCGTCGCGGCTCATCGTCTGGGTGGAGACCAGGCCCTTGTCTGCGCCATACACCTTAAGATTTACGCTCTGAGCCGTTGGTGCCCAGACCGCTGCGGTAACGGAGTCGCCGTCATAGACCGGACCCAGCGCTGCCTCGTCGGCGTCGTTGTCGCCGCTGGTATAAAGGTCGTCCAGGACGCCCGGAATCTGAATGCGGGTGGCCCCAAGCGGCGCGCCGCCGGCGTCATAGGCAACTGCCATGGTTTCGCCACGCAAAATGTCCCTGGCCGCTGCGGCATCGACATCGAGCGTGAAAGCATCCAGGTCCGCCAGGTGCGGAAACTTCTCGAGTGACGATTCTGGCGCCACACCAGGAGCGCCGGAAACTGACGTTCCTCCGCTCACGCCGGTTTCTGCATCAAAGACCAGGTCAGCGGCAGCTGAGCTATGTACTCTGACTTCAGATACCGAGGGATCACTGACGGTCCACAGCAGGGTATTGGAATTAACCCAGTGAGCAGCCGAACCGCTGACACTTACACCCAGCGTGAGGATCTTTGACGAGAAAGTCTCGTTGACACCCGACAAAACCCAGTTCATCCGGTCACCGGTCAGATCCATGATCTTGTCGGCGCCACCCTGCTCCTTGTCATCACCATTGTGGATGATGTAGTTACCGCAGTCGCTGTGACCGTCCTTCAGTTCGACGATCCAGTAAGCGCCGTAGTTGCTGTCGTAGCCGGCAATCACGACGCCTGCAGTCCAGGAGATGCCTTCCATCTGCGCGTCGGAATAAGCATCGCACTGGCCGTTATTCCAGATGTGCAGTTCGTAGCCGTCGTATTCACCGTCCGCGCGGTTATAAAAGACGATGGCCTGGTTGTCTCCGGCCGTAACCGACGGCGCTGGCAGGCTGTCGTCGACCGGCGCCACACAGGCATCATTGGTTTCGTTGGGGACCAGGCCGACCGGGCAGGATATTGGTGGTGGTTCGACGCAGGCGTTGCCGCCTTCGTTGATGACCAGCGGCGCGTCACAGGTCATCAAAACGACGCCGGAATCCGTTTCCTCGCTGCCACCGCCACAGGCGCTGACCAGGACAGAAACAAACAGCAGAGCGATGACACACTTGAACGACTTAGTTGAAATATTCATTTTCGATTCCACCCTCAAATATTCTGTTACTTTTTTCTTCAACCCACTTTCTCAACACGACTACAACGAGTAGCTCATGCCGAGGAAGTACTGTCGCCCGAAGAATTGCAGGGTGCCGGTCTGCGCAACCTGGTTGAAATAGGTCTTGGTCGGTTCGTCAGTGAGGTTATTGACCTGGAACAGGACTGAGAGGTTGTCAGTGACGGCATAACTCGCCTGGTAGTCGATAACAGTCTCATCGGCGAAGAAGGCCAACTGGGTTTCCACCGCGACCTGCTCCGAAACGAAGCTATCCCGGTAGCGCACATTGATGCGAGTAGAAAACCTTTCCCAGTCGTAGAATGCTGTCGCCGAGTAGACCGTCTCCGACAGGCCGGGCAGCGTGATATTAACCGTGGACCCGCTGAGGTCGGTCTGCTGCTCGATATCGCTCTGGGTATAGGAGTAGCTGCCGCTGAATCCCAAGCCGGAAAAGTAGCCTGGCAGGAAATCAAATGTCTGGGTATAGGCCACTTCCAGGCCGCGAATATAGCCACCGCCGGTATTGTTGACGGCGGTATTGAGCGCCCCGGGTATGACCTCTACCGGTGGCAGGCTGTCCGGATTCCCTGGTTCGGTACCCGGCACATAGCGCGGTATGGCATAGCCATTGCCTTCGAAGTCATAGGGATCGATGGTGATGTCATTAATGAACGACTCAATGTCCTTGTAGAACAGAGCGAAGACGAATACACCGTTGGATTCTTCCAGGTAGTGCTCGTAGGAAAGGTCATACTGGGTGGCGTAGAATGGATCCAGATAAGGGCTGTTGCGCGATGTCACGCTGTACTTACCATCGCCCGAAATATTGCCGCTGGTATCGGCGGCCAGGCGATTTATCGGTGGCCGGGTCATGACTTTGGCCGCCGCCAACCGGAGTTGATCGTTGTCGGTCAGATGCAGGTTCAGGTTCAGCGCCGGCAGGTAATCGGTAAAGGTCTGGCCGATCCTGACTCGCGCATGCTGATCATTGATCTCGCCCTTGCCGTCTT